>Ga0209536_100001181_pt1 | contig 43195 bp, 39 predicted proteins | sample DeeMarSeWOR28_12_FD_187461 | JGI IMG/M metagenome (GOLD analysis project Ga0209536, IMG submission 187461) | Marine sediment microbial communities from White Oak River estuary, North Carolina - WOR-2-8_12 (SPAdes) (version 2) | ecosystem: Environmental > Aquatic > Marine > Intertidal zone >...
GAAGAGTGGCTGGCGAGTTAGAAGGAAAATCATCGCTGACAAAGCCAAGATTGGCACTCCACATACCAACTCTAAAATAGGTCGCCGATAGCCCCCCTTTTTCAATACATAATTAAGTACTTCTGCCTTATGAGTAAAGATAAGGAATCGAGGGCAAGGAGTATTGTAAGTAGTATTTTTTTAACAGTATGGAGCGGTATCGAGTCCGGTAGGTAATTGCAATTGTAGTGACCCGCAATGTATATTATCTGGAGTAACTAGAAAGAGGACTGCGTTGTTTCCGGCGAAAAATCCGGGACATCCTCGAGATGCCTGATGAGGTAGGTTGAAATCTCGTTCTTCATAACCCTGCTGCAATCTATAAAAGCTACGCTGATATCGTGGCTGCCCGAGTCTGTTTTTTCTGAACGTATCACATTGCCGATAAGAAGAAGCTGTTGTTCCTGGCTGAGCGGCATGTTGATCTGGATTCTTGTGCCGCTCTCCAGGTGATCTCTGCTTTCAAGCAGAATGCCGCCAATACTGAGACTTTTGGTGGTAGCGGTAAAGACTGGTTTTGCATGAATGCCAAGCTCCTGTACTTCAACCGATGTGGTATATTCCACCCGCACGTTTCGTCTTTTATTCATAGAATAAAAAGAAATATTGTTCTTGCCGAAACTCTTTGCCCGGTACATGGCTTTGTCGGCATTTTTCAGCAAAGTCAAGCCATCGCTTGCATCAATGGGAAAAGACGCAAGCCCGCCACTTAACGTGGCTTTTATAATCTGGCCCTCGTAGAGGATCTCGGTTTCTTCCAACCTCTGGCGGATCCTTTCTCCTATGAGCCAGCCGTCAGCCTTGCTGGTCTGCGGCAGCAGGATTGTAATTTCTTCCCCCCCGTAACGGGCCGCGTAATCCTCGGCCCTTTTTTCAAGCATGATCATCTCAGCTACCTTGCGTAAGACTTCATCGCCTGCCATGTGGCCCAGGGTATCGTTTATCCGTTTAAAATCATCCAGGTCCAGAAAGAGCAGGGTGAGATTCGCATCATGGCGATTGGCTCTCGATATCTCGCGAGCCAGCATTTCATCAAAGGCACTGCGGTTCAGCAAGCCGGTCAGTGCGTCAAATGTTGATGAGCGCGCAGTTTTTTCGAAGAGGTGTATTTCAATGATTTTGGGATTGTGCAACGATTTATTGATTGAACAGAAATAGTCACAGACAGCAGTCCTGAGGCTTACTTCACGGCCCATGGCAGCACTGAGATCCCTGCTGTGGGATATGATTTGTTTCCAGTGTTCTTCCGCCTCAACCGGAGGTAAATCGAGGTTGGTGAGAATCTGGAAAATGTATGTATACACCTCTTTCCCTTGCTGGGCGATAAAGGCTTGAAGTTTCTGAATAAGCCGGGCGTCATCATCGGCAAACTGCTCAAAAAAATCCAGAAGCTGGTTGCGGATTGACGACATGGCTGCTCCAAAATTTACGCTAGAGAATAGTAGTGGAAGAACTGTGAACAATTGATTAATTAATAAATTTTCCACACCATTGTCAATGTGTATGAGTTTCAAATTTGTGCAAAAATAAAAGATCCTGCAGGATGCAATACTTAAGCGTTATCAGCGTCCTTTCGGAAAGGGCTGAAAAGACAAAAGGGACCAATTATGTCATTTTCAATTTGATGTTTTGTTACTGACGATTTATGGTACCTTTCGTTTTTGCAAACTCTATGAATCAACCCGTGCCCTTTGTCCCATTGATTGGAAGTATGGAAGACTTTGAAAAACAGATGCTGACCGAGCATTTGGCAGACCTGCGAAGCTGCCTCATCTACTCCTTTGTTGCAACCGGCTGCGGTTTTGCCCTGTCCTACGCATTTATCAAGGAGATCGGCAACTGGTTTTTTAAACCCCTCTTCAAGGTCTTGCCGGACCAGACGAGCCTTATTTTCATGTCATACCAGGAGGCCTTTTTTTTTATCTAAAATTAGCCCTGGTCTGCGGTGTGCTCCTGGCCAGCCCTGTCATATTCTGGCAGGTCTGGAAATTCGTGGCGCCCGGCTTATACAAGCATGAAAAAAGACTGCTTCTTCCCTTTTCGTTTCTCTCATCATTATGTTTTATTGGCGGGGCGGCATTCGGCTACTTTGTCGTTTTTCCCCCTGCCTTTCGTTTCCTGTTGGGATATTCCGCCGATTTTCTCAGCCCAATGCCGGCGGTCAACGAGTATTTCTCCCTGTCCCTCCGTCTGTTGATAGCCTTTGGTGTTATTTTTGAACTGCCGATACTCATGGTTTTTCTGGCCAAGATTGGCATTGTTGATGTTGCTTTTCTGAATAAAAACAGAAAATATGCCATCCTGATAAATTTTATTATTGCTGCAGTTCTGACCCCGACCCCGGATATTGTAAACCAGTTGCTCATGGGTGTTCCGCTCCTGGTTCTCTATGAAGTGAGTGTCATTGCGGTCTGGGTATTCGGCAGGAAAAAATGGAGCTATGAAGTGCAGGAGGGTTCTGAAGCAGAAAAAGAAGAATGAAAGTCTACTTTGGTATTTGATATTGTCTGTTAATTTTGATTGAATAACGCATGAAACACGCGTAGATATTTCTGCGGCACGACTGTAATGATTGCATTTTTAAATCTGTTGATCATCGTATTGATAAGGAGGGAAGCTTATGGCTCAGGCTACTGGAACTGATTTCAGGAAGGCAGTGGAAAAGGGAAGACCCCCCAATGTAGTTAAACTTTTCCCCCATTCCCAGGCGCTCATTGTAAGTGGCAAAGTAATTGACCGGGCCATGCTGGCCAAGGGCAAGGCCATGACAATAGCAGCAAACGGGCGGAACCATTTTATTATCCGGGGAGCCCTGGCAGCTGCCCAGCGGGCAAACAGCGCCATTATTATTGAAATTGCAAAGTCAGAAGGCGGAGCAGGTGCGTATTGTGCAGTCAACTACTGGAATATTGCCAGGCAGGTTGATGCTGTCTGCAACGAGCTGGGTATTACCATTCCGGTTGCCATTCATGCCGATCATTACGGCATTAAGAGTGATGAGGATATTGCGGCTGCCAAAATTGAGATCCCGACCCTGTTTGATGCCGGGATCACCTCGATTGCCATTGATGCCTCCCACCTGCCGGACGATCAGAATCTTCTTGCCAATATCGCCTTAAACCCCTTTGTGCCAGACTGGGCCGCGCTGGAAACCGAGGTGGGCGAAATCAAGGGAAGTCAAGGCCTCTCTACGGTTGAGGAGGCCCTTTTTCTTATCCAGGGACTCAATGCCCATGGGATTTTTCCAGACTGGATTGCCCTCAATAACGGCACCACCCATGGTATAGAGGCCAGCGACCAGGGCATTCAGGTTGAGCTCACCGCGCAGATTCATGAGAGCCTGGGAAAATACAAGGTTTCCGGTGCCCAGCACGGCACCTCAGGCAACAGTTCAGAGCGGTTGCGGGCCATAGCCGCCCTGACAAGAACGACCAAGGCAAATGTGGCGACAGCACTGCAGATGCTTTCCTGGGGGCTCGAGGTGAATGATTTCGGCAATGCCCAGCTCGATGCCCAGGGGAATTTCATCAAGATTTCTGAACAGGGTGTCACTGAGGATATGTGGCAGGCAATGGTTGCATATGCCGACAAACAGGGATGGAAGGGCGGCAACTACAAGAAGCTCAACCTGCCGTTTGAAACGAAACTTCTCGGGCAGGCACGGGAAGTCAGGGAACGAATGTGCAAACGGGTGGAGGATTTCGTCTACAGGTTACTCGTCGATGTTTTTAATGCCGGTGATACTGCCCCAATTGCCATTGAAGCTATTCTGCAGACAGGTTCATATGATCTCGGACCCAAGGTGGACCGCATAGAGGACCCTGCCGGCTGGACCGAGGAAAAAATCAGGCAACGTGCGGCTGCCATTGACTCGGATAAGGGACCGGCTGGAAATTTTGATGATTAATGACAATGCAAAGAAATCACCTTCTGCGTTGCCGCAAATTCTTAAACTTAACCTGATCTATAAAAGGACAAACTCATGGATCCTGATATAAAAAAAGTTCTGGTCACCGGCGCAGCCGGATTTATTGGTTTTCATCTCAGCAGAAAGCTTCTGGAAAACAACATTGCTGTGGTCGGTCTGGATAATCTGAACCCGTATTACGACCCGGAGTTAAAAAAGGCGCGTCTTGATCAGCTTACACCCCAGCCTGCATTCCTTCATGTAAATCTGGATCTGTCTGACCGGGATGGCATGACAGAACTCTTTACGGCCCACAGTTTTGATGCCGTTGTCAACCTGGCAGCCCAGGCAGGGGTTCGGTATTCCCTGATCAATCCCCATTCCTATGTTGATACGAATATTGTCGGCTTTGTCAATCTGCTGGAGGGGTGCCGGCACTCAGGGGTGAAGCATTTTGTTTTTGCCTCATCAAGTTCTGTGTATGGGGCCAATACCAGGATGCCCTTTTCAGTGCATCATAATGTGGATCACCCTGTTTCGCTTTATGCGGCCTCCAAAAAATCCAATGAGTTGATGGCCCACACCTACGCAAACCTGTTTGGCCTGGCCGCAACCGGTTTGCGGTTTTTTACTGTTTACGGCCCGTGGGGCAGGCCGGATATGGCCCTTTTTCTCTTTACCAAGGCCATACTTGAAGACCGGCCGATTGATGTTTTTAATCATGGGAAAATGGTCAGGGATTTTACTTACATAGATGATATCGTGGAGGGGGTTTACCGGGTTATCCACCACAGGCCTGAACCGAACACGGCCTGGAACGGGGATGACCCTGATCCGGCGACCAGTTATTGCCCCTATAGGATATATAACATAGGCAACAATCAGAAAGTCGATCTCATGCGCTATATTGAGGTGCTGGAAGAATGCCTCGGCAAAAAAGCTGAAAAGAACTTTCTCCCCATGCAGCCCGGTGATGTGCCCGCCACCTATGCAAATGTTGATGACCTGGTCCGCGATGTCGGTTTCAAGCCAGACACACCGATCGAGGAGGGGATTAAAAACTTTGTCGCGTGGTACAGGGAGTATTACAAGGTTCTTGACTGAACTTTACAGGCTGCAGTTGAGGAAGATGGGCAACCGGTAAGCAGAGTCTTACTCGATAGATGCATCCATCAGTTCCATGGCGGCATTTATAATGGCGGGGCCGTCAATGTGCCCCTTGTGCCAGAGAATTTCCTGGGTGCCGTGTTCCATGAACCTATCTCCGTAGCCTAAGATGTTCACCCTGATATGCGAGAGGTTGTTTGCGGCGAAAAGTTCCAGTATTGCCGAGCCGAATCCACCCATGCGGGCATTATCCTCAACGGTGACAACCTTACCGGTTTTTTGCGCCCACTCAATGATCAGATCACTGTCCAGGGGTTTGACAAAACGGGGATTAATAACGGCTGCATTAATGCCGACCTTTTCAAGCCCCAGGGCTGCTTCCAGGGCAGGATAAACACGGTTGCCGACCGGCAGCAGCAGAATATCACTGCCTTCGCGCAATAATTCTCCTTTGCCGATGGGAATTTCACTCAGTTTGTCCGACAGTTCGACACCCTCGCCGTGGCCGCGCGGATAGCGCAAGGCTGCAGGCCCCTTATAAAGAATCGCGGTGTAGAGCATATGCTGCAGTTCATTTTCATCCTTCGGGGCCATGAGTACGAGATTGGGCACAAAGCGCAGATAACTTAAGTCAAATACACCATGGTGGGTCGGACCGTCATCACCAACAACACCTCCGCGGTCAAGAGCAAAGGTCACAGGCAGGTTTTGCAGGCAGACATCATGGATGACCTGGTCCAGCGCTCTCTGCAGAAAGGTGGAATAGATGGCAACAACCGGCAGTATACCTTCCGTAGCCAGGCCGGCAGCAAAAGTGACAGCATGCTGTTCCGCAATGCCCACGTCAAAAAACCTGTTAGGAAAGCGGCGGGCAAAACGCATGAGTCCTGTGCCTGCAGGCATGGCTGCCGTAATGGCGACAATCTTTGGTTCAGTCTCAGCCAGGTGCACAAGGGTGTCGCCAAAACAACGTGTGTAGGTTATGGGGGCTTCGGCAACTGGAAGAGGCACGCCTGTCTTGACATCAAAGGGGCCAAGACCATGATAGTCGCCGGGGTTTTCTTCTGCCGGCCCGTAGCCCTTACCCTTTCTGGTTATAACATGGATGAGAACCGGGCCATGGCTGAAGTCCCTGACGTTCTGCAATGTTGCAATCAGGTTCTCAATTTGATGTCCAGGGATGGGGCCGACATATTCAAACTTGAGCGCTTCAAAAAGCATTCCGGGGGTGAAAAACCCCTTAAAACTTTCCTCGCTTTTTTTCAGGACCTGCAGGATATTTTCACCAATATTAGAAAAGGATTTTAAAAGGTGCTTCACTTCCTCTTTGGCCCGGACAACCTGTTTGCTGGTCATTTTCCTGCTCAGAAAACTGGAAAGCGCCCCAACATTGGGCGAAATTGACATCTCGTTATCGTTGAGGATCACAATAAGATTTTTATCCAGGTGGCCGGCCTGGTTGAGCGCCTCAAAAGCCATGCCGCCGGTCATGGAGCCGTCACCTATTACGGCGATAACGCGATTTTTGCATTTTTTCAGGTGCTTGGCAATCGCGATACCAAGGCCTGCAGAAATTGAAGTGGAACTGTGCCCTGTGTCAAAGGCATCGAAGGGACTTTCCGATCTTTTGGGAAAGCCGCTGATGCCCTTATATTGCCGCAGGGTATGAAACTGATCCCGTCGTCCTGTAATAAGTTTGTGGGCATATGCCTGGTGACCGACATCCCAGATTAACTTGTCGGACGGTGTATTGAATACATGGTGCAGGGCCAGGGTCAGTTCCACCACACCCAGGCTGGGCGCAAGATGGCCCCCTGCCTGGGAGACGGTTTTTACTATCTCCTCGCGGATGTCGGCGGCAAGCTGCTCGAGTTCGGCTGTAGAAAGCCTGCGGACATCTTCGGGTGAATTAATCGTTTGCAGTATGTTCTGTTTCATAGAATCCTTAATAATACACTTATATAAGAGATACAACAGGTCGGTAGGATTCGCCAGCCTGAATGATCTTTTTGTTATCTTTTCCGGGAGATTATATATTGGGCCAGATCTCTCAGCATGGCCGCCTGTTCATCAAAATCATCAAGAGCAGCCAATGCCTCCTGCACGGCCTCTTCGGCTTTTTGCCTTGTTTTGTCAACACCGAACAGGGCAGGGTAGGTTGCCTTGTTCCTGGCGGCATCGGAACCGGCAGCCTTTCCAAGTTGTTCCGCTGTGCCCTCAACGTTTAACAGATCATCAATTATCTGGAAAGCAAGACCAATTTGTATACCATAGCGGGTAAGGGCCCGGAACTGTTCCGGTGTGCTGCTGCCGAGAACTGCACCTGTTTGCACAGATGCCGTAATAAGGGCACCGGTTTTGCGACTGTGGATCTCGCGCAGAATATCATAGTGGACTTTTCTGCCCTCATGGGTCAAATCAAGGAATTGTCCGCCGACCATGCCCTCAGGACCGGCCGCTTTACTGATAAGAGAAATTATTGTCAAACGGTCATGGGCAGTAATTGCTGCCATCGCATCTCTGCTTAACAAATCAAAGGCATGGGTCAAAAGGCTGTCGCCGGCCAGTATGGCTCCGGCTTCACCGAAAACCATATGATTTGTCGGTTTGCCCCGGCGCAGTTCATCATCATCCATGGCCGGTAGATCATCATGGATAAGGGAATAGGTATGGATACATTCCAGGGCGCAGGCTGTAAGCATGACTGCTTCAGGAAAGTCATCGTTGAAATTCTTCACGGACTCTGCAGCTGCAAGGCAGAGGATTGGCCTTACCCTTTTGCCGCCGGCAAAAAGACTGTAGCGCATGGCCTTGAAATGCTCAGCCAAAGAGCCTTCTTCCCGGGGCAGATACCTTTCAAGGGCACTGTCTACCTGTTTACGTTTTGAATCAATATACTGCCTGATATCCATCAGATATTCTCTTCGTCCACGTCCTCGAAAGCAGTAGGTTCCAGGCCGTCATTTTTTTTCATGAGAATTTCAATCTTTTTTTGGGCATCATTTAATTTGCTGTTGCACTGCGCCGCAAGCTTAACCCCTTCATCAAAGTGCTTGAGGGCTTCCTCCAGCGACAAATCGCCGTCCTCAAGTTCCTTGGTAATCTGTTCTAATTTTGCCAGGGCCTCTTCAAACGATTGTTTCTTCATGACTCACCCGTGTACAGAATATGCAAACATTAATAAAAAATACGCCTCTCAGTGACTATTTCAGTGGGACAGGAAATCTGAATCAATAGCCGATGTTTAGAGATAATTAAAGAAGCAATAAGAACGTTTCATGTGCCGGTTAAGAATAATGAAAGGTTCAAAAGTATCTTGCCGGAAGAGACAAACTTAAAAAGATGCCAACACAGACAAATGCGTAAAAAGTCTCGCAGTTATGAGCGGGGACTGCTGAAATAAATGGATCCCACCTCCAATAGCTGTCCGGCGTGTGTTTTTTCGAGACCGACAATCATAAATCATTAAGAGCTGATCATCAACGACTTTACAAAAAAATCATGACTGTGTTAAAAATGCGTTCTTGCACAATATACTGACCGAAAGCCAAGCATAATTCGGCGTAACCAGATTTTAATTTGCTGGTCCGGGTTTCAGGTTCGGAAGTATACTGGTGGAAAGACTAACAGGATATACTATTGGGAATGCTGACAGAATATATTGAACGCTTCATAACCTGGCTGACGGATGAAAAAGGATACTCCCGCCACACCATTGTCAATTACCGAAGAGATCTGTTTGAATTTGCCGGTGAGGCCGGGCGGGATATCGATGTAGGCTCTCTTGATACGCGCATCATCCGGAATTATGTTTACAGCCTGAATATCAAGAATAAAAGTTCTTCTGTGGCACGGAAACTCTCAGCTTTAAGAACATTTTTTAAGTTTCTGGAGCAGGAGAATGTTATCCGTCACAATCCCATGGGATCAATCTCCACGCCAAAACAGGAGCAGCACATGCCTGTTTTTTTATCGGTCGATGAAGTTTTTGCCCTGCTCGATGCACCGGGAAAGGGTGAAACTCCTGCAGCCCGTGACAATGCCATCCTGGAACTCCTCTACTCAACAGGGATGCGGGTGTCTGAACTTGTTGCCTGTAACTTGGCAAGTCTTGATTTTGAAAGTGAAATGGTTAGGGTAAGAGGCAAAGGAAACCGGGAACGTATTATACCTATCGGTCAACAGGCCATCAAAACACTGCGTGCCTATTTTGGAGAGCGGGAAGAGCTATTAAGAAATCGTCAGCAACAGGGAAAAAAAATAGATAAGGATGCCGTGTTTTTAAACAGCCGGGGCACCAGGCTCACAGCGAGAAGTGTTGAGAGGCTGATAGCAGAATACGGCCGGAAAGCCGGCATAGACAAACCGGTGACACCGCATGTGCTCCGTCATTCTTTTGCCACGCATCTTCTCGAGATGGGCGCTGACATGCGTTCGGTGCAGGAATTACTGGGGCATGCCAGTTTGTCAACCACCCAGAAGTATACGCATCTGGATATGGTTCACCTGATGAAGGTTTATGACAAAGCGCACCCGAAGGCCAGAAAAAACTGAGAACCCAAAAAGAAAGAACAGATCCCGGGGATCATTCCCATGGACGGGATTACATACAAATGGGGGTAAAAGTGGCAACACATTCAACGACAATTATTGCTGTGAGGCATAAAGGAAAAGTGGTGGTCGCGGGTGACGGCCAGGTGACCATGGGGAATACAGTGGTAAAGCATGCTGCCCGCAAGGTCAGGCGTCTGTATAACGGCAAGGTTATAACCGGTTTTGCCGGAGCCACTGCCGATGCCTTTACGCTTTTTGATAAACTGGAGCAAAGGCTGGAACAGTTCAAGGGCAACCTCATGCGCGCCGCTGTTGAACTGGCAAAAGACTGGCGTACCGATAAGATCCTGCGCCGCCTGGAGGCTTTTCTGGTAGCAGTTGATGAGAACTCTTCCCTGCTCCTTTCCGGTTCCGGTGATGTCATTGAGCCTGATGACGGTATCCTGGCCATTGGTTCCGGCGGGCCATATGCCCAGGCGGCAGCCAAGGCACTGGTTGAGCACAGTGATTTGAGTGCCGAGGAAATCTGCCGTGAAGCAATGAAGATCGCATCTTCAATCTGTGTTTACACCAATGAGCATATTGTGCTTGAAACACTTTAGGCCACCCGGAATGATCAGGAGTGCCTCTTGTGATCAAGGACCGCTCTCCGCTAGTGGGAATGATTAAGATAAAAAAACACTTTTAGGTTTTACAGAATGAATGATTTGAAATCATTGACCCCAAAAGATACGGTCAGTGAGCTTGACAAGTATATTATCGGGCAGGATGAAGCGAAAAAGTCGGTTGCCATAGCATTGCGAAACCGCTGGCGCCGACAGCAGGTTGCACCTCCCTTGCGTGATGAGATTGCGCCCAAAAACATAATCATGATCGGTCCAACCGGTGTGGGGAAAACTGAAATTGCCAGAAGGCTTGCCAACCTGGCACAGTCCCCGTTTCTCAAGGTTGAGGCATCAAAGTTTACGGAAATTGGTTACGTTGGGCGGGATGTCGAGTCAATGATCCGTGATCTCGTTGAATTGGCCGTGAATATGGTGAAAAAGGAAGAGCGCAGCGAAGTGGAGCAAAAAGCCCGTGAAATGGCAGAAGAAAGGGTGCTGGACCTGCTTCTGCCTTCAATGCCTCCTGCAGGCATGAGATCCAGGGTAGAGATCCCGGGAAGTTTTGAGAAAACGGCTTCTGAAACCTCTGAGAAAAGAGAGTCAACCCGTGACCGTTTCCGGCAAATGTTGCGGGAGGGGAGACTGGAAGATAAAGAAGTTGAAATGGAAGTCACCCAGAGTCAGCCAATGCCCATGATCGAAGTTTTTTCCAATGCCGGCATGGATGAAATGGAATCAAACCTGCGGGATGCCTTTGGCAAGATTTTTCCCAAAAAGGGTAAGATGCGTAAGCTCAAGGTGCCCGAGGCCTTTAAAATATTAAAAAATGAGGCCGTGGAAGATCTTATAGATATGGATAAGGTTACCCGCAAGGCCGTGATAAGAACAGAGCAGTCCGGCATCATATTTCTGGATGAGATCGATAAGATAGTTTCCCGCCAGGGAGGCGGTCATGGCCCGGAAGTATCACGGGAAGGGGTCCAACGCGACTTGCTGCCTATTGTCGAGGGTGCTACCGTGACCACGAAGTACGGCATGGTTAAAACCGACCACATCCTCTTTATCGCCAGCGGAGCCTTTCATCTGTGCAAACCGTCCGATCTTGTTCCCGAACTGCAAGGCCGTTTTCCCATCAGGGTGGAATTGAATGCTTTGGGCCAAGAGGAGTTTTTCCGGATTTTGACTGAGCCGGAGAATGCCCTGCTGAAACAATACGTGGCATTGATGAAAACCGAGGGCGTAGATCTTGTTTTTACTGAGGATGGGATTCAGGAAATGGCACGTCTGGCAGCAGAAGTGAACCAGAAAACAGAAGACATAGGTGCCAGAAGGTTGCATACTGTCCTGGAGAAAATACTGGAAGATCTGTCTTTCCAGGCACCCAATATTGCAGATAAATTTTTTACGGTGACAGCCGAATATGTCAGGGAACAGCTTACTGATATTGCCCAGGATGAGGATCTGAGCCGTTTCATTTTATAATTGCATAGACATTATTAAGTGTATTGGAGGAAATAATGATTGAGCCTGACTTGAAGTACTGCCCGCAATGTGATGATGAATACAGGGCAGAAATTGAAAAATGCGCTGCCTGCGGAATTGACCTGATTACGGGGCACCAGAAAATTGAAAGAGAAGAGGCCCTGAGAAAAAAACTGGAGAGCAGAAAAGTTGAATTAAGCCCGGATGATGATCTTGTCGCTTTGCGAAGGGGACCATTGTCTGAGATGCGACATTTAGCCGCTTTACTGAATAATCAGAATATCGGGACTCTTTTGGCTGGAGATGAGAAGAATTGCTCCAAGTCCTGCTGCCCCTCGGTTTATGATCTCCTTGTCAAGAGAATGGATGGCATGGAGGCGCTGCATATTATTGAGGAGGATCATAGAAGAACGACCGGTTTGGAGAGGCATGATCATGCTGATGCTGATGCGGTTTTTGACCCTGCAGCCGGTTCGGCATGCTGTCCTGCCTGCGGACACTCATTCCCGACCACTGAAACTGCCTGTCCCGATTGTGGCCTGAGTTTCGGGTAACACGCCTGCGGCCATGAAAGAGAAACCGGTAGTGATTATAGGAGCCGGCCCTGCCGGCCTAGCTGCCGGTTATGAATTTATACGCCGAGGAATTTGTCCGATAATTTTTGAGCGGGGCGCAATTGTCGGGGGCATTTCACGGACAGAATCTTACAAGAATTTCAATTTCGACATTGGCGGGCATCGTTTTTTAACCAAGAATGAGGAGATACACCAGCTTTGGGCGGATATGCTCGGGTCTGATTTTCTCACGGTAAACCGCCTCTCCCGCATCTATTATAAGGGGAAATTCTTCAACTATCCCCTGCGCCCTGCCAACGCCTTACTCAATCTCGGTCCTGTAGAAAGCCTGCTTGTTCTGGTAAGCTACTGCAGGGCCCGTTTAGCTCCCCAACCCGAAGAAAACAGTTTTGAGGAATGGATCATCAACCGGTTTGGAGAAAGGCTTTACAGGACTTTCTTCAAGACATATACGGAAAAGGTATGGGGTGTTCCCTGCAAAGAGATCAGGGCAGACTGGGCCGCACAGCGAATAAAGGGATTGTCACTTTTTGTCGCTGTCGCCAATGCCCTGTTCGGTGGCCAACAGGCGAAAAGTCTCAGTGAGCAGTTTTTCTATCCTAAACTCGGGCCGGGTATGATGTGGCAACGTTTTACGGACCGCATTGTGGCAGATGGCGGGAATGTCATGTTTCACAGCGAGGTATCCCGCCTGCGTCATGACAACAGCAGGATAACCGCAGTAGAATACAGCAATCATGGCTCGCCAGAGGAATTGAGTGCAGAACACTATATTTCGAGTATGCCGATTTCCAGACTGGTGCAACTTTTTGAACCCCAGCCTCCGCCAGCAATATTGGAGAGTGCAAGACAGCTTACATATCGGAGTTTTATCATTATTGTTCTTATCATTGACAAAGAAACACTTTTCCCGGACCAGTGGCTGTATATCCACAGCCCTCAGGTACAGGTAGGGCGCATCCAGAATTTCAAGAACTGGAGCAGTTTCATGGTCCCGGATCAAAGCAAGACCAGTATTGGTATGGAATATTTCTGCAACGAGAATGACCAGACCTGGAAAATGTCTGATAATGAACTGGTCGATATGGCAACCCGGGAAATGGAGGAAATGGGGTTCGCTCCAGTTTCTCTGGTAATTGACAGTTATGTGGTGCGGCAGTCCCATGCCTATCCGGTCTATGACGCAACGTATAAGCAAAACCTCCGAACAATAAGAAACTATCTTGACAATTTTACCAATCTGCAGACGATCGGCCGCAGCGGTATGCATCGCTATAACAATATGGACCACTCTATGCAGACCGGGATCCTGGCAGCCAAAAACTGTTGTGGTGAACGGCATGACCTCTGGGAGGTCAACGAGGAGAAAAGCTACCTGGAAGAGGACAGGGCAGTAAAAGAAGTGCCGGTGGTTCCGGAAAAGGTATTGATCCGGGCTTTTGCCAGGATGGACAAATTCGCTTTTGCTGTTGCTGTCGGAACAGTTTGCGGCTTGCTGGTTTTCTCTGCCACTATGTGGATTATCAGCCGTGGTGGAGATGTGCTGAATTCCCATCTCAGGTTGTTAGGACAATACTTCATTGGCTACACAGTGACCCTCAGGGGAGGCTTTATCGCTTTCGGCTATTCCTTTTTCTGGGGCTTTCTGTTTGGCTGGCTTTTTGCCTATCTGCGTAATCTGTTTCTGGCAATTTACATATACAGAATTAAAAGAAAGGCTGAACTGCTGTCATTGAAGGATTTTTTTGATAGTTTTTAACCCATACTCATACTGCAGGTGACTGGATGGTAAAATCTGACAAGGAAAATACACCGCTTACCCCTGAAGAGAAACTGTTCAGCGGTGTACTCTTGCTGAACGCCAAGGTTGTAGGCCTTGCATTTGGACTTATTCTGGGACTGGGAATATTTGTGGCGACAAACTGGCTCATTATCAAGGGTGGCGACAGGGTCGGCCCACACCTTATACTCCTGAGTCAGTATTTTATCGGCTACAGGGTGACTTTTTTAGGAAGCCTTATCGGGGCGGCATACGGATTTGCCCTGGGCACTATCTGTGGCGCCCTGATGGGATGGATTTATAACAAGATAGTGGCTTTCAGGCAGTAAAGGCACGAATTGTTCAGGCCGCTGTTTCCTTCTGTTTCCATGCGCCGTTTCTCTTAATCTGCTGGGGAGCACTGACCGGCTTCTTCTCATAGGTTAATACCGAAGCCCCCATGGTCTGGTTTACTTCAGCGGTGAACTCCTTGCAGGGCTTGATGGTGAGATCCTGAAGAATTTCAAGGTCCACCTCCCCCCGGCCGGCAAAGTGCAAAGTCAGTGATATCGGGCAAGATCCATGATGACGATAAAAAACCTTTTTCAGGGCCTGGAGGTTTTGGCGGTTGACACTGTCTGACTGCAGCTTGATACGGGCCCCGGCCGTATATTTCTCCAGTGCCGCCTCTAAGGTATCTGCGCCGTTGGCAATGATATTGTCCCCGCGCTCATCTTTTTTTACCAACCCTTCTATAACGATAGGGGTGTCGGGATGCAGAATAGAGGCACACCTGGCATAAAGTTCCGGAAAGATGACTACTTCAACAGTTCCGGCAATATCCTCCATGATAATAACAGCCATGGGGTCACCTTTCTTTGTCTTCCGGTACTTGATATCACGGATCAAGCCGCCAACCCGAAGATTTTGGCCCTCTACCCATTGTTTTTTTTCACTGAGGTTTGTATCGGTCACCGCCAGGATATCTTCCCGGTAATCATCCAAAGGATGCCCGGTCAGGTAAAACCCCACGGTTTCTTTTTCAAAGGTGAGTTTTTCCTGATCAGTCCAGTCCGGGATGGACGGGATTTCAATTTTTGTATGCGGCTGCTCTTCTTCGCTGCCCATGACAGCGAAGAGTGAGATCTGTCCGCTCAATCGGTCACGCTGGGCAGCCTGACCCTGCTCCAGGGCCTGGTCGAGAATGGCAAAGAGCTGGGAGCGTTTCAGACCCAGAGAATCAAAAGCCCCGGCCTTGATGAGACTTTCAAGAACCCGACGATTCACACGGCGCAGATCAACCCTGCAGCAGAAATCCTCCAGAGAGGCATAGGGCCCTTCAGCCAAGCGCTCCTCAATGATTGAGTCTAGTGCTGCTTCGCCAACATTCTTGACTGCAGCCAGGCCAAACCGGATACGGTCTTCAACGACAGTGAAGTCCTTGAAGCTTTCATTGATATCAGGGGGCAGGACTTCTATCTCATTATCCCGGCACTCATTAATATAGGCAACTACCTTATCTGTGTTATTCATGTCGCAGGAAAGAAGTGCAGCCATGAACTGGGCCGGGTAATGGGCCTTGAGGTAAGCTGTCTGGTATGCGATCAGGGCATATGCCGCGCTGTGCGACTTATTAAAGCCGTAGCCGGCAAACTTGGCCATGAGGTCAAAGATATATTCGGCTTTATCCTGCGGGATATTATTCTTTTCTGCCCCGGCCATGAATTTTTCTTTTTCATTGGCCATGACTTCGGGAATTTTCTTTCCCATGGCACGTCTCAGAATATCGGCATCGCCCAGGGTATAGTTTGCCAGGATATTGGCAATCTTCATGACCTGTTCCTGGTAAACTATGACGCCGTAGGTCTCCTCAAGTACCGGTTTGAGCTGGGGCAGGGGATAGTTGGCAGGTTTCTTGCCGTGCTTGGTATCCACAAAATTGCCAACCATGCCGCTTTCCATGGGGCCCGGCCGGTACAGGGCAACCAGGGCAATGAGATCAGTGAATATCTCGGGTTTCATGCTTGTTAAGAGAGCCCGCATGCCTGAACTTTCAAGCTGGAACACACCCAGGGCATCTCCTTTGCAAAGCAGATCGTAGGTTTTAGGATCATCCAGGGGGATATTGTCGATATGAAGAGGGCTGCCGATTTCTGCTTCAATCAGCTTGATTGCCCGGTCAATAACGGTCAGGGTTTTCAGACCCAAAAAATCAAACTTGATGAGACCGGTCATCTCTGTATATTTCATGTCATACTGGGTCAGAATTTCACCCTTCGGTCCTCTGCAGAGAGGCAGGTATTCAACCATGGGTTCAGGAGAGATCACGACTCCGGCGGCATGGGTTGACATGTGCCTGGACAGGCCTTCAAGGACCCTTGCAATGGAAAGCAGGGAAGAAACTTTTTCATCTCTTTTTTCTGCATCCCGGAGCCGGGGCTCCTGCTCGATTGCATCCTTGATGGTTATCTTCAGCTGATCCGGAATAAGCTTGGCTATGCGATCAACATCTCCAAACGGCATGTCAAGGGCCCTGCCAACGTCCCGGATAACAGCCCGGGCCTTCATTGATCCAAATGTTATAATCTGGGCCACATGATCTGAGCCGCCGTATTTGTCCTGGACATAATGGAAAACCTCCCCTCTTCGTTCCTGGCAGAAATCGATGTCAAAATCAGGCAAACTTTTGCGTTCGATATTGAGAAAGCGTTCAAAAATAAGACCGTAGGGCATGGGATCGATTTCAGTGATGCGCAGGCAATAGGCAACCAGGCTTCCGGCCCCGGAACCCCGGCCGGGACCGACCGGTATTTTTTTATTTTTCGCCCAGTTTATGAAATCTGACACGATGAGAAAATATCCCGGGAATTCCATGGCCTTGATGACCTCTATCTCCATCTCCAAACGTTCGTGATAGATTTTTTCCAGGTCAGCTGTCAACTCACCTTTGTCCCTGATTACAGCAAGACGTTCCTTTAATCCTTCACGGGAAAGCCTTTCAAAATATGTATCCAGTGTTTCCCCCTCGGGCAATGGGAAATTGGGAAAATGGTGCTGGCCGAATTCAAGCTTAAGATTGCAGCGTTCTGCAATTTTTACCGCTTCAGCCAGCGCATCCGGAAAATCCGCGAACCGTTCGCGCATTTCTTCAGGAGACTTGAAATAAAGTTCATCGGTGGCAAATTTGAAGCGGCCTGCATCGTTTATGGTCCTTCCCGTCTGGATACAGAGTAGCACTTCATGGGCAAAGGCCTCATCGCGGTTGAGGTAATGGCAGTCGTTGGTGGCCACCAGTGGAATGGAAAACTCCTGAGAGAGTTTTTTTAAGCCTTTATTGACTTTTTTCTGTTCTTTTATGCCGTTATCCTGCAGCTCAAAGTAGAGACGGTCACCAAAGATTTTCTGCAGCTCCTTAGCTTCCTTGCGCGCCCCCGCCATGTTGCCGTTCAGGATCAGGTGGGGTATGCCACCATGCAGGCAAGCGGTTAAGGCAATCAGGCCTTCATTGTGGGCAATCAGTGTTTCCTTGTCTATGCGGGGTTTGTAATAAAAACCTTCCAACTGGGCAATGCTGGCCAGTTTCATCAGATTTTTATAGCCTGCCATATCCATAGCCAGAAGGACGAGGTGAAACGCTGCATCACTGGAGCTTTTTGCTCCGCTATGAATTTTTCTATCCTGTGGGGCAATATAGAATTCACAGCCGATAATCGGTTTAATGCCTGCTTTATGAGCCTTGACATAAAATTCAAGGGCACCATGCATGGCGCCATGGTCGGTAATCGCCACTGCACCCATTTCAAACTCCTTGCATTTTTCCAGGAGATCGTTGATGCGAATGGCGCCGTCAAGCAGGCTGTATTGCGTGTGAACGTGAAGGTGAACAAAATCAGCTGCGGGTGTGTCAGTCATGGCGGTTTGTCGGTAGTTTTATGGTGATTGGTATAGGGGACCAGGTATGTTCAGGTTCAGGATTTGAATATACGCGGTGCACAATTTTTCAGCAGTACCTTACAGGATTCCATGGGAAGAAAAGCAGGAATCAATGGTATAGAAAGAGTTTCAAGCGAGGCCTCCCATCTGGAGGATGAGGAGGTAATGTTTAAATTCTCACTATCATTTATGGTCGAATATGGAGAAACTGTCAAGGGCAATCAGGCTGTCCCATAAATCATTTTCACTGCGTGGTTCCAGGGTGATAAGCGGTGCGATATTTTTTGATTTCAGGTAGGAGAAAAGGCCTCGAAAATCAAAGTTGCCCTTGCCTACAGGCAAATGTTCGTCCCGGAAGCCATGGTTGTCATGCAGATGGAGTTGCCCGAGCCATTGCCCCAGTGTTGTCAGCCATTCTGCTAATGGCGCCTGGGCAAAAGCCAGAAGGTGGCCCACATCAAGGCAGAAAAGGGCAAAAGGGGAGTCCAGGGCTTCAAGCATTATTTTATGGATGCTGGGTCCGTTTTCGTATGTATTTTCAAACATGATCGGTGTGGAATATTGTTCAGCAACACCAAGGAATTCCCGCCATGTTTCCAGTGAAATCGTAAGCCACTGCTCGAGATCATAACTGTGAACGCAATCCAGGTAGCCCAGATGGCATACCACGGAACGTGGTTTGAATATTTCAATAAGATCGAAGCAGCGTCTCAGTTTGTCTCTTGCAGCCTGAAGAACATATTGGTCCCGGGCCCCGGGAAGCAGATCATGGAAGGGTGCATGCAGGGTGCAGCTTAATCCCCTGTCCTGTAAATATAGCGACCTGTCAAGAAAATCCTGCCTGCTGAAGGCATAAAGTGCATCACCGTCAAGACCGATCTCAGGATTGATGCTGTATTGGGAAACAAGGTGTTCGTATCTGTCAAAATCCGCAAAAGGGATGTTGACATAACAGTGTGCTATGATGTGTGAGAGATTCTGTACCATGATAGCACACTATGCTACTGCGATTATGGCACAAAGACGAGTGTAATTTGAACAAAGTTGGAATTTTTCCGAAAACGCAACAAGGATTTTTACTGCACTGTTTTTAAGATTTTTTTGTCCTGTTTTTTGTGCGGGGATTGTTCCTGAGAAGAATTCAGGGGTGGGGGTTTTGCCGGGTAAATACACCACCACCCCGAACCGGGGTCAGTCCGGGGTGGTTATGTATTCTGCTCGCGTTTTACGAAGGCCAAACGGGGGGAGACCTTCAAAGAAACGTCAGCGGAGAAAAGAACTTGTTATTTTTTACCACAGAGACTTGTTATTGTGAATGCGGCAAATTGTCGCACTGCTGTACAAATGAAGAGGAACAGCATATCATTTCAGTTGCCCGGGCAAGCATGTCAGGTGAATTTGCTACAACTGGCACCTGGATGCCCGCGTAGATTTTCCTGCAGCACTATCTGCATATGAGCAGGCGGCTCCAATAAGCCTTAATCCCTGGAAAATACCAGGGGAGTATTTGACAATTATCACTGGTGCTGATAATTACAATCTGGGTCTAAGCGTTTCCAGTTAACAGCCACAGGACAGGAAGTCCATTCGGGGAGAAAAACAGTTTGGCACAAAAGAAATATCCAATATTGGTCTGGCCGGCACATGAAGCAAATGCAAATATTGCATTCTCATGGTTGTTGCGTCTGCGCTGGGGGGCCGTTCTCTGCCAGGCAGTTCTTATTTTTGCTGCTTACAGTTATCTGGAGATTGCTCTTCCGATTATTTTTGTCTCGTTTATTATTATCTTCGAGGCTGCAAGCAATCTCTTTTTTTCATACCTGCACCGGCGGAAAAAAAATATCCCTGAATGGCTTTTCGGTCTCGTGATGTTCCTCGATATAATTCTGCTTACTGCACTGCTCTACTACACCGGTGGGCCGATGAACCCATTTACCTTTCTCTACCTGGTGCACATCGTCCTTGGTGCGGTATTGATGCGGCCCAGGTGGTCCTGGAGTTTGACGGTTTTTACAGTATTATGCTACGGTTCCTTCTTTATTGTTGATCCCGAGGTCCTGGGCCGATTGCCCCTTGTGCTCCCCGGGGGATTTATCGGGGGAACGGAAATTGAGGAAACCTGCCATCCGGCATTCGCAGAATATGCTTTGCTGTCTGGTCACATGAAGTTGCACCTCAAGGGCATGCTCCTGGCCTTTGCCATCAGTGCATTTTTTATTATCTTCTTTGTAGGGCGCATCCAGAAAGCACTTGAAGAGCACCAGCAAACATTAGTAACCTTGGAGGAGGAGAGAGCCAGGAGTGAAAAGCTGGCCTCGCTTGCAACTTTGTCTGCAGGGGCAGCCCATGAATTTTCCACGCCACTTTCCACAATTGCGGTTGCCTCAGGTGAAATGCTGCATCAGTTAAAAAAAGGCAATAGCGACCAGGGGCTCATTGAAGACGCCCAGCTTATAAAAGAGCAGGTCAGAACTTGCAAGGATATTTTATACCAGATGGCGGCTGATGCCGGAAATCATCTCGGTGAAGCACTGGAAAAATATGCAGTAGAAGATGTTGTGCAGCATGCACTCAAAGATTTCTCCGCGGTAGACCAAGCCAGAATCAGCGTCATGAATGAAGCTGCTGGAATTTCCATACTGGTTCCATTCCGTACACTGGTCCGCACCATAAAGGGTTTGGTGAAAAATGGCATTGAAGCTTCCCTGCCAGCATCCAAGGTGACTCTCAGATGTTATTCTGATCAAGATTATTTATATTTTCAGGTATCAGATCAGGGGGCGGGCATGGATGAAGAAACGAGAAGCAGGGCGGCTGAACCGTTTTTTACGACAAAGACACAGGGTAAAGGTCTGGGCCTGGGTCTCTTTTTGGCTCAGAATGTGGCCGAACAGTTTGGAGGCGGTCTGACGATTTTTTCAGAGATATCGAAAGGCACCACGGTCACATTGCGTTTTGCGCTGGATCATATCCGCATCACCTAAAACATATTTCTCCCGGCAGAGAAAGGGGGAGGCGAGGTGTTTCCATGCAAAGTATTTTACTTGTTGATGATGAAGAACAGTTCAGGGAACGTTTGGCAAGGGCTTTCATTAACCGGGGTTATAAGGTTTACCAGGCAGCAGATGTCGATGAGGCTTTAACAGAAATTAAGGAAAACAATCCGGAATGGGCTGTGGTGGATCTGAAGATGCCGGGCAAGAGCGGCCTGGACCTTATCAGAGCGGCTAAGGAAGTTATGCCCCTTCTTAAAATCGTAGTGCTTACAGGCTATGGAAGCATAGCTACAGCAACGGAAGCCGTTAAACTCGGGGCCCATTATTACCTGCCAAAACCGGCGGATGTAGACGAAATACTCAATGCTTTTGAAAAGGATTCTGATTACCCTGGCATTGCTGAGCAGAAAGAATTTGAAGCACCATCGCTGGCAAGAGCGGAATGGGAACATATTCAAAGGGTTTTAACCGACTGCGACAACAACATCACAGCCGCAGCCCATAAACTTGGCATTCACAGAAGAACCCTGCAAAGAAAACTCTATAAGTACGCCCCTAAAAAGTAACCCGTCTTTTATTAGACCTTCATCTCTCCCCCTTCATTTTTTTTGCCAGTCCGCAATTCAAAAATATTCTCGGATTAGTTTCCTGGTGCATTAATTTGCCGCATGTTCCGGGAGCCGACTTTATGGAATGTGCTCCATTCTTATCAACTGCTGCTGATAATCCTGGGGATAGATGTGAAGTGGCCAGAAGCGGCTTAAGCTTTAGGCTCAACTCTTTTCCGCAATAACCGGGAGCAGGATGGTCACCTTGGTATATTCGCCGTAACTGCTTTCAAAGACAAGTTTACCGCCGTGGTCCGTAATAATCCCATGGCTTATGGCAAGGCCCAGGCCTGTTCCTATGCCTGAAGGTTTGGTTGAGAAGAATGGATTGTAAATTTTGTCGATAATGGAAGATGGTATGCCGGTACCATAATCCACGAAGGTTACCTCAATGTATTCTTTATCGTCAAATGTTTCCTCGGCGGCATGGATGATAAAGTTTTTCTTGGGATGCGCTTTCGCATGTTTCTGGTTTAAGGCGAAGCGGGCGTTATTGATTATATTCAAAAAAACCTGCTCTATCTGTTGGAAATCTGCAAGCACTCTGTTGAGACCTTTGGGGAAATCTATCGTCAGGTTGATACCGTCTTTGATGATCTGGGCCTCTGTTAAGGCCAGGACTTCGTCAAGGACATCCCGTGCATCAATGGGTTTTTTGTCTTTTTCGTTGACCCGGGCAAATGAAAGCAGGCTGCTGACAATACTTGCTACACGATCACCTTCCTTAATTATCAGTTCCGGAATTTCTTCAGCAGGGATCTCACCTTTTTTCACTTCATCAATCATGATTTGGGCAAAGTTAATTATACTGTTGATGGGATTGTTGATTTCGTGAGCAACCCCTGCTGCCAGTTCACCTATAGATGCCAGATGGCCGGCACGCAATGTTTCAGTCTGCATGGTAATATCCTGGGCAACACAGACTATGCCTTCAAACCTGCCCTCTTCATTAAAAATAACTGAGGCGGTGAAAAGCATACGTATTTTTTCACCGTATTTGGACAGGTAGGTTGTTTCCACATTTCGGGTGAAACCCTTGTTGATGAGATCATCAAGACCGATGCCGCTGTAATATCCTTCAGCAAAAATCATTGAAAATGGCTTGCCGATCAATTCTTCTTTCGTATAACCGAGCAAGTCATAGGTTGCCTGGTTGGCATTCCTGATTGTCTGGTCTTTATTGACTACCAGGAGAGAATTGCTCATGGAGCGTATTATGTTGTCTGTGTAAGCCTTTGCAGCCAGAAGCTCCTGCCTGGATTTTTTCAGTTTCTCGGCCATGGTATTGAAGGCTGCTGCCAGCTGGCCAATCTCGTCCTTTGAATGAACACTTACCCGGTGCGTTAAATCTCCTTCAGCAAGGCGATTGGTGCCGTCAACAAGCTGCTTTATCGGTTTTCCCAGAGCCCGGGCCATGAAATAGGCGTTAACAATGGTAGCAAGAATAGCTATCAATAGGACCAGGGTCAGCATCTTCTGGGAAAATGTTGAAATTTCAAGGATAGCGTTATTTTTTTCTTCTATTCTCCTGCTGACATAGACTGCCGCCTCCCGCCCCAATGAAGCTATCCGGTCTGCTTCCCGTACAGCAATATCTTCCATTTCCCTGGCCGACGATCCACCCCTGTACCCTTCCTGTACTTCTGTTTCAAAAGCGTAGATAGCCTGCCTGAATCTTTGGGCGGCCTGGATTATTTTATCTATGTTTGCCCGCTCATCATCGTCAGTTGCGAGTGCTTTGATTTGCTGAATTTCATTAACCGCCTTGTTAATCATAAGATCAACCGAGGCAACAACTTCAGTGCGTCCCAGCCTGTAGTCGTAAAGACTGTCTTTGGCATGGGTAATGATTTCCGCAACATCGTACCAGCGCCGTAACTTGACCTGATCGACTGTGATTATTGCAGTCAGACGTTCCGAACTGTCGGACATGGAGACATAAGCAAAAACACTTTCAATGATAATAATCACCAACAGGATGAAAAGGCCTAGATTCCTGGCTGTACGGAACGAAAAGTTCATTGCTTGATAATAGGTATCAACAAATGTTGTGGTTAGTCGGGGTAGACGGTAAGGTTTATTCCCAATTCTCTTACCATGTTATAAAGCACCTCATAGTCATTATCAGTCGTTTCAATAAATTTGAGGGCTCCGAAATTGTTCAGGACTTGCTGCCCAGCAGCAGTTTCGTGCAGCGTCAGCAGCAAGGTTTTCAGTCGCAATTTTACAGCAGGATTGAGCTCCTTGCGAACGGCAAAACCGTTTGAGGGGACTTCAGGTGATTCAGCCAAAACCATCATCTGCTCTTTGAAGTCAGGGTATTCCTCTTTAAGACTGTTAAATATATGATTCTTGGCGCCGCCTATGTCCGCCTCACCTGTATATACGGCCCAGGCGGCAGCATCATGACTGCGGGCAAAGGATATCCTCGAAAAATAATTTTCCATGTTGCTGATGCCGTTATACGCAAAATAGAAACGTTGAAAAATGTAGCCTGCCGTCGTGGCCTTATCAACCAGGACCAGGCTTTTGTTTTTCATATCTTTAACACTTTCAATACCGCTGTCCTTGCGGACAAAAATAAACCCCCGGTAGGTTGAACTGCCGTCAAGCCATACCGGCCTGGCAATAGGTTCGATGTCGGTTTTGGCATGTGTTAAAATATAGCTGAAACTCCCGAAAAAACCAGCATCGGCGCGCCCGTTTTGAAATGCAACACTGATCTCGCCATAATTTGCCATCATTTCAACTATGACATTCATTTCCATTTTTCTGGAAAGATAGTCAGTTATATATTTGTAGCGTCTACGCTGTTCAAAGCTGTTTTTTTCCGGAACAAGGAGCAGGCGCAGGGTTTGTGCGTCATCTGGTTGCGCCTGAGTCTCCGTGCCATAACAAGCAGGAGCAGACAGGAACGGCATGAGTGAGGAGATTATAATGCCAAACAGGCCGGGAAGTATGAGATTTTGTATGAGGTTCATAGGCAACTAAGTCTTATTGCATGAATTCCAGCCAAAGGATCTCGTTGATATCCCCTGCTCCATAAAGAGGTTCAGAGAGTTGCGCATTTGCTTGCCGGCCGGCAATTTCATAACGGGAAACACCGAATAAGTATTTTTGACCAGGGGTAAATTGAATATCATCCTGGTTGGCGGTTACTAATTTCCGGCCAAGTTCGATGGTCCATCTTCCATTCTGCCATACACCCTTGGCCCGGACATCACCTCTGCTTCCAGCCGGTGGCGTAGCAATATAGCGCGGCAGAATGTCGCCCTGATATTCGCTTATCAGGTTTATTTGATAAGCACTGTCACCTTCATCTCCGATCCGCAACAGATACATTGTTTGTCCTGACCTGGAAATAATTTTAGTGGCATTCCGATCTTCCTCCCGGCTGTAAATATGGATTTTGTCATCAGCATATCCGGTCCCGTCTGTGCGGCATGCCTTCCAGAACCAGATGTCGGCCCGATAGGGACTATCAGAGTAAATACTGAGATCAACAGGTTTTGGCTCCATATTCCATTTGAAGACAAAAACATCTTCCCGGTCATTCCCAACTGCGTAGAATTGACGAGCTTTATCCCAGAACCAGCTTTTATGGGTCCGTGATTCATCAGGATCAGGAAAGCTGACCTGGAAAAAAATGTCTGCGTCGGTATAAACTGACTTGAGGGTAATCGGCAGCCCATTTGCTTTATCAAGTGTCGTGATTACGGGCGCTTTTTCCCAGGCCGGGTCGTTGGTGAGTCCATCAATAACCGGGAGGGTCGTTACAGGTACTGCTACCAGGCTCTGTTCTGCAAAACCGGGTGATATTAGCCCGCCTAACAGGATGCACAGGCAAAGGGGAGAGATGTTTCTTTTCATAGTTGTCTTTGCAAAATGCAGGAGGTTGAAATTCTGTCATCCTGGCCCGGAATGCCGCACTGAAAAGAGAGCACAGGCTTTTGCGTGTATAGTTTCCAGCTTGAGTAATAATAAGGGCACTGCAGTATAACAAAATATTTCCAAGGACAAAGATAATTTTACAAATCCTTTTAACCAGGAAGTATAGAGCGCAGAAGATCCAAGCGGAATGATAAATTTAGTGCGGCTGTGAATAAAAAAATACCTGACCGCTGCGATAACGGCCAGGTATTTTTTGTCCAGGTTGAAGTTCAATTATTCTGCAGCCATTTCCTTCGCAGGTTTATTCAGGTATGCATAGAATGCAGGGAATGTCCCAAGGAACATAACAGCAATAATGTACTCTACTCCCTTAATGTGGGTGTAGAAGTCTGACAGGGTATGGAATTCCTGCATAAGGCCAACAGCAATCAGGTACTGACGGAGCAGTTCTGAAACCTGCCAGTTTACCTGGGCCAGTCCGCTTAGAATGGCTGCGCTTGACCAGATTGTTATGAGTGATCCAAGAAAAATTGATGCAAACTTGAATACAGTCATGCTTTTCGGGGTGGTTTCTTTTTTGGACATGTTATCCTCCTAGTTAGTGTTGGTTAATAGATAAACTTCTTATTTATATTCCTGTAAAAGCCGTAAAAATTCCACGCGCTAATTCCTGAACACTTTGGGATTGTGCAATGCCGTTGGCGAGACATAAGCATCCCCAAACACCTACAAAACAGGCCATGGCCATAATGAGGCCTATGCCTAATCTGGAGTTACCTATGGCGAGATCAGTGATTTCAGCAGTATTGGCAAAGGTTGTAACTTCTTCTTTGGCTATTTTTTGTTCGCTTAACATTGTCTTTCTCCTCGTATATGATTCTCAAAGTCTTGGTTTGAGTTTTACTGCAATTCCTTTTGCAATTATTAAAGCATAAATCATGCCATAAAATTATTTATTGCAATTTATTTTGTTCGTGAAAGTGTAGGCAGCTGGAAATAAAATGCGGAGAATGTTAAAATTTATATAATGATATCGAGTATATATTCACATACTAAAATAGTAAGGATTTTGTATTGAATTTGTCCTCTGCAGTTTAATTTCATAACTATGAATTTCGGCTATGCTGTTTGAATACAGCATGTACTGTTTGAATTCTTTTTCGCGAATTGGTTTCTGAAAATAAATAAGTATTTGAATTTATTGTATTAAATTTATCTAGTCGGGTCTGCTGGGGAAGTTGTTGCGCATGTTGCATTTGTGTGGCATGCAACAGTTTCGTTGCAACAGTAACGTTGCAACAGGAATATTATGTTCTACTTCAGAAAAATATATATTTTTACAGTTATATGTTAAATTCATAAAAAAATTTATTTATGAAAATTTATAAAATAAAAATTTTGCAATAAAAAACCCATCACAACCCCTACTATTGTAGAAGTTGTGATGGGTTTTGATTTTATATATTCTATTTCTGCTATTACTGTTAACTAAGGAAGAGTGAAATCAGCAAAGAAACTACTCCCCACATCCCGGCAATGGCCGCGATTGCCATCAGGGCTCCAAAGCAAATTTCGGCCTTGCTCATTTCTTTTCTTGTGGTTTGAACATTTTCCTGTGCGATGGTTGCGATTCTTTCTTCTGTGGTTTCGATTGCATTAGCCATGACTGACCTCCTTGCTGTTTTGTTTTCTATTATGAAAAGTTATACTGTTTTTATTGTCCTCTTGTTTTATCTTTTGACTCCTATCTTGCAGAAATGATGCCATATTGATTTTTATTTTAAATTTTCTGCAAAAAATGTCTTACAGGATCATTTTTTACCCGATTTAGAGCGGCTGAATTTTCGATTTTTGTAATTCTAACTCTTTGTTTTCATTCTGTTTATGTAATTTATTTGTTCGGGTGGCATAACTTGCAGAAAAACGGTAATCCAGGTTTGATTGAATTATGCCTGATGTGTTGCAGAGGGTGTTGCATGCTACGGAATTGTGGCGCAAATGCGTTGCATGCCACACGTTTGTTGTCTGTTGCAGATAGATGGGAGCTGGTATTCCAGCATGGATAAATGCAATATGCCAAGAACCATTGCATACGAACAATTATGGGACTTACATAAATGCAGCGGTCCGCCGAGAATACTCCTTTTGCTCTTGGTGTAATATTACTGAAGGTTTCAGATTCATGCCGCAACAGGCAGTTCCATGATTATGGAGGTGTGATCATCCAGGGTGCTTTCAATCTCGAGGGTTCCACTGTTGTCTTCCACAATACTTCGGCAGATGGAAAGGCCAAGACCTGTTCCTACCCCTTCGGGTTTGGTTGAGAAGAAAGGCTCAAATACCTTGGTCATGATATTCGGGTGAATGCCTGTGCCAAAATCGGTACAAACGATCTTGAGATATTGCTGGCCATTGTATTCTGTTATCTCCCCCTTTATTTCTATCCGTTTTTTAGCATGCGAGCCCGGATAGCGCTGGTTCAGGGCATATCTTGCATTGCTCAGGAGATTGAGAAAAACATGCTGCATTTCCTGGACGTTGACCATAACGGAGGGAATGATATTCGGGAAACCTATTGCAACATCAATTGCATCATACCTGAATTGATGTTTGGTCAGAGCCAGTGAATCTTCTATAATTTTATTTACCTTAACAGCTTCTTTTGTCGGGGTGCGATTTGCATTGAAGAAAAGAAGCTGCTGGACAATCTGAGAAATTCTTTCGCCTTCCCTGATAACATTATTAAGCAATTCAACAGACTGATTCTTGTTCCCCGGACTTTCCGCAATTTCTTCACTCAGGATCTGGCTGTAATTGATCAGACCATTGGTAAGGTTGTTTATTTCATTTGCCACGCCGACGGAGAGTTCACCCATTGCCGCGAGCTTGGAGGCCTTAATGGTTTGAGTCTTGTGTTCTTTTTGCTCAGAAATATCTCGGGCAATCATGAGGTATGCTTCCTCTTCTGCCTCCTTGCTTTTCAGGGGTGCAATACTGACCAGGTAGTCTGTTCCCGCCCCGGAGAGTTCCAGGGTGATATTTTCACAGCTGTCCGATAGTGCATCCAGAAATTGCCGGGGAGAAGAAGCGGTGCTGTGTAAAAGGCCATAAATGTCGGTCCCTATAATCCCTTCAGGACTACTGCCCAGTTTATTTTCTGCAGAGGGATTTGCCTCAACAATTGTACCGTTGGGTTTGACAACCAGAATGAGATCGGGATTGTTTTCAAAGACTTTTTTTCTGGCAGCCTGCAGGCGGGCCAATGTCTTATCGGACTGTTTGGCAGCCAGGGCAAAGATTGCAAAAACAATTTCACGGCTCATGCTTTTCAAAAGTTCGCTTTCCTCTTCGGTGTAACTGAGCGATGCAGTGGAGTATATGGTCATAACGCCAAAAATCTGCTGGTCATAAACAAGGGGCAAGGCTATACAGTCAGCTTTACTCGATGCAAAGGGGGTGTTTTTAAATGGACCCTTGGGTAACCCATCCAGAATGTTTCGTAGTATAACAGGTGATTTTTGTTCTAAGGCCTTACCGGCGCCATCGTATTTCTCTTTATTTTCTTCAGCGGCCGTGAGGAGAGCGCTCATGCACTCATCTTGTTCCTGGCGGCTCATGGTTGTCGAACCATCTGCAACGGCAGGTACAAGGTGGTTATTATCACTTGGAATCCCTATCCAGACAAGGATGTAATCACTATTAGTCAGGACGCCTCGGCATGCTTCTGCAAAAATTGCATCCCTGGTTTGTGCCTGCCATACTGATTCAGTTACATTGTGGACCATCTCCAGTACCCGGTTGTAACGGGCAAATTCACTGGATGTCCTTATTTGCTTTGACAGGAGATTTTGAAATGACACGGCCAGTTCCGCCACCTCTCCACTTTTTTTCTTTAAGGCTAAGACAGAACGCTTACCTGAAGTTACTTCTTTGGCCTGTTTTACTAGGTCGATGAGTGGCATGGCAATTTGTCCGTGCCAGAAGAGTAATATATAGATGACAATAAAAAGGATAATGGCCAGAAGCCCAATAACAAAACTTTGAAAACCGACCAGTCTTCTTTTTACGTGGTCGACGATGACCCTGTCAAACAGCATCAAACGTTCACCCAGAATGCGTATTTCCTGGTTCAACTGGCGGATCTTTGCTTGTGACTGGTCGCCGGAACCTATACTTCTGAGGAGAAGTATAATACCTGCAAAGTCTACCTGGCCGGCAAATGAGATTCTATACTCGTCAGGGATGATGCGTTGCTGCAGGATCTGGGAAATATTGGTATTCAGCTTCTCAATTTCACTTGTAATATTATTGAGCTGCTGGTGGCGGTTTTCCAGGAGTGATTCAGTTATGTGCTCCCTGATGGTGGCAAATTGAAAAATGATTTTTTCATTTTGTTCGATGATGCTTTCATATTCCTTATGGGCACTGTATTGCCGCGAGCCAAGCAATAAGAGAAAACCAAGAATCAATGCTATAAAGACCGCTGCAGTATAACTGGTTGTTCGTAATGAAAGGATCATGTCAGTTGTCCTGGGAAATAAAGAGTTTTAAAATACCCCACCCAATGCCAAAAGAAGAACGCATAGTTGTGGATTCACTCTCCATGACTTGTCTGTTTTTCCTCTTCGCCTGTTTGTCTCCACTGTCCGGGAAATGGTTCCTGATTTTTCAGCATTTGTCTGCTCCGTAAAACCCTCCTGCAGCAGGGGCACGGTACATTCTGTCATGCGCCCCTGCTGCAGGAGGAGAGGGATCCTTCCTAGCTTGCTGCCTCTTCATCTTTTTTCCAGGTGTAAAGTATTGGCAAACGGTACAGGATAAAGCGATAAGTCACTATATAGAGCGAATAGACAGTGATGCAGATCACTACTTCCCGCCAGTGCGGTATTTCCTGGTACAGTTTCCAGTTAAAGGTAAAAAGTGCTGTGTTAAGGCGGTTTAAGGCGATGCCGAGAACAGCTATGAGGGCTCCGAATCGTGCAAGACCTGCCAGGTTGTTCCTGATTGAAATTGTAAAAAGGATCATTGGCAGGATGACACCGACACCCATTTCCAGCATGTACCACTGGCCCCAGCCGCTGGCCAGGTAGCCCCAGTCACCGTCGTGAGCAACAGCAATTACCTTGATAACCAGGTACGTGATCAATGCCAGCGTGGCACCTTTGGCAAGACCCAGGGTGAGGCGGTCCAGGTTGTCCAGGAAATTTTTATCACACCGCCAGGCCATGGTTTTCTTGCAGATAGTACTCACCACAATAAGCATGCAGAGACCGGCAAAGATTGAAGAGCAGAAGAAATGGAACCATTGAAAGGGAGCAGAAAACCATAACGGATGAACCTTGCCGGGGGCATAGGTGAACAGTGCTCCCAAGGCACCCTGATGAAGGGTTGAGAGAATAATGCCGGCGATAGTCAGTCCGAGTATTATGCTCTTGATGAATGTCTTCAGTTTCGGCATGCCGGCCCATTCTGCAAACGCCGGCACCAGTTCGGCAACCTGCACCGAAAGATAGGTTGCAACATGCCAGGCAACAAGAAAGAGAACAGCTGCAGGGCCAAGGGAGACAAACATAGGATAGATCAGGCGCCAGGGCTGTCCAAGGTCAACCTGCAGAAAAATAACAGCAAACAAATATCCAAGGAGGCCGTTCAACAGGGCCAGACGCTCAATGGGTTTGAAATCATGGCGCCCAAAAACTTCAACCGTTGTTCCCAGCATGAAGCCTGACGCTGAAAGGGGTACCATGGTGAAGAGTCCAAAACCGAGAAAGAGGCCCCATGGATAATCATATGAACTGTGAGTCACATAACCGAGCCCGAAAAGAAACCGGGTTACTGTAACATAGCCGCCAAAAGCAAATATGATTGCAAAGATCCAGTTGAGAGGGTTGCGAAATGCCTGGGCCAGGTAATCGCTCAAACTCAGCCCAAGGAGAAGTTTGTCTTTAATGGTCAGTTTCTTTTTTTCTGGACTATAATGTCTAGCCACCGGTGTTTTCCCACTTGCAATAAGTGTTTTCATTCTCTCCTTGCCTCCTATGATTTCTCAGATTTTTCTTCTTTTTTCTGTGCATCCTTGCGTGTTGCCAGGAGGTGAAATCCTGCAAACAGGGCAGGCCAGATAGTCAGCACCATGGGCACAACAGTCAGAAATTCCTTGACATAGGAGAGAATCGGTTGCGTGCCAAGATCAGTATCAAATCCTACCTGGTCAAAGGGAGCACTTGAGAGATACATCCATGAAGTTCCACCGACTTCATTTTCGCCGTAAATATGGTCTTCATAAAGGTTCGGATAATTTTGTATTCTTTGGTGGCCTATCTTGATTAGATCCTGGCGCTTACCAAAGGTAAGCACCTCTCTCGGACATGCTTCGACGCAGGCCGGCGGACGTCCGAACTTAAGCCGGGTGTCGTAACAGAAAATACATTTTTTAATAACCGGATTCAAAACACTGGAGTAGCTATAGGCCGGGATATAGAACGGGCAAGCCACCATGCAGGTTCTGCAACCAACACAAACTGTAGGGTCGTAAATCACCGCTCCCTCAGGTGTTTTGGTGTATGCCTTAACGAAGCACGATGTCAGGCATGCCGGTTCATTGCAGTGATTGCATTGGATTTTACGGAAAAGGGGATGGTCCTGCCCGGGAATATCATACCGGTTGACTATTGTGTAGGCCCCCTCACTTGTTCTGCGTTCATGATCCAGTACAGACAAATCATCAAAAGGTTGCGCCGGATTCGGAAGGCCTTGTTCTTTATTGCACGCTGCTTCACAGCTTCGGCAGCCAACACAGCGTGTCAGATCAACCAGAACACCCATGGCCTCAGGATATCCGCCGAATGTTGCTGAAGCGTCAGCTTTTTTGCTTTTGGCGATTACCGAGACAGCAGCTCCACCGAGCAAACTGCCTTTCAGAAACTTTCTTCGGTTCATTACTTTCATTATCTTCTCCTTCTTATTTAGCTGAAAGGTAAATCATCTCTTCGTTGTCTCTAGTGTCCACCACCTGCTGGTTTGTCACTTTTGGGAGGGGCATAGTTACCGGCGTGGAAAAACTTGTCACCGGCATCTGTGCGGGCATGGCAGTCCTGGCAGCCGTTAGCGACACCCATCTCTTCATGACAGTTCATGCAGCGGATGTGATATGCTGCTTTCAGGCCAACTTTATCGCGGTGAAACAGAGTATTGTCAGCATCAATTTTGTTAAGATATTCAGCTTCGAACCGATTGCTTGAATGGCATCCCTGGCAGGAAACCTCATCAGTTGCACCACTTTCCGCATGGCAGCGCATACAGTTCTCATCTTCGATCTGTGTGCCTAGGGTATGGTGATGACAAACAGCGCAGTTACTGTCAGTAACCTCTTCATGCATCGCATGATCAAAATAGACTGGTTCATAAAGCTGGGCCAGGGAATTAATTTCGACTTCATCAGGCCCATCACCAGCTACAGCAATGAGGTTGTAAGAAGAAAAACATAACAACACTGCGACCACTGTACTCAGTAGATATTTGGGGATTTGCTCCATTGTTTTGTTACCTCCTTTTAGTTGAATTTTTCTAACTTATTGAATTCGTTGGTAATTTTTTCTAAAAAAGCCTGAATTTTGGGTAAAAAAAAGCCTGGCAGGTTTCTGCAACACAACCAGGCAGAATGTCAGCGTAATGGTTACGTTTTCGATATAAGGCCCTCTTTGGAACGGTTAAGATAGGTATAGAAAGCGGGAAAAGCGCCAAGAAAGAGTACTGCAATAATATATTCAACTCCCTTGATATGGGTATAAAAGTCAGACAAGGTATGGAATTCCTGCAGCAAACCGACTGCGATCAAATATTGTCGCAGCAGTTCGGATAACTGCCAGTTGACCTGAGCCAAGCCGCTGAGAAAGGCTGCAACGGACCAGATACTGATCACTGTGCCGCAAAAAATTGAAGCATGCCATGCTATTCTTTTGCTTGTTGTTTTTTCCATGTCAATGACTCCGTTAGCTTATGAGCAAAAATTTCTGCTACATACCAGTAAAGGCAGTGATCAGGCTGCGTCCGATTTCCTGAAAACTTCCTGCACTTGCCAGTCCGCCAACCAGGCACGCTATGCCCCAGATACCAACAAAAGCGGCCATTACCATGATGACCCCAAGGCCAAGCTTGGAATTCCCCAATTCGAGTTCAGCTACTTCAACAGTGCTGTCCAATGTTGCTACTCTTTCCTGGGTCATGTCCATTGATTCGTACATTGTGTGCCTCCTTGATCGATCCATGTGAATTTATATCTCATTCCAGATCAGAATTATCCTTTGTTTTGTACTAAAGCATATTTCATGCCAGAATATTTTTTTTATTTCCAATTAGTTTTGCAAAGCGTGGATTGAGCATAAATCAGGGGAAAGAAATAATCGGCTTTTATAAAATTAATCCTATAATTTCTAAAGGTTAGCGATTTATACGTGCAGGGAATGCCACAATTGCCTGTTTCACGTCTTTCTCCAACAGCACGGCTGCCCTGGGATGATCATGAATTTAATTGGGAACAGTTATTATTTGGGTGTTGCATAGCATGCCGGATGCAACACTTATGTTGCAACACATATGTTGCATTTGAAATTATAATCAATAATATTAAATAGTTAACATTAATATTGCTGATTGGTCGGAAGACAATATCTCAAAAAGTGAGAATCAAGAACAATTGATGTGAAAGAGTATTTGAAATACAATATTATTATAGTAATTTTAATGGGATACATATATCCATCCAGGGGAGAAATGCATAAAACGGAGAAGGACCCGGCTGCTGCATTGCAAAAACAACACGTATTGATACTGCAGACAGCTTCGATTCATATCAATAGGGATGAAGAGAGATAAAACTAATAGTATTAATTAGTTAGCAATTCTCTGGGAAGAGTGGGTGGGGTTGTAGAAAAAAGTGTCGCAGGCGGCAGGGATGCTTAACCGATTCAGTGCCGGATCCATTAATTAGGTTACGTAATGCCTTGCCGGGCTTAAATATCCAGGTCAGAAAGGTCGATATTGTAACTGGAGATTTTTCTGTACAACGTGCTGCGATCCACTCCCAGCAAACGTGCTGCCTTAGCCTTGTTGCCGGCAGTACGGCGCAATGCATCAATAATACGTGCCACCTCGTCCTCAGATGACATTTCCGGAGAAATGGGTTGTACCTGCACCGGTTGGACGGCGGCAGGTTCGGCGATTGGCTGTCGTGGAGCTTCAGCAAGCATTAATTCCGCCGGCAGGTGATCCGTTGTTATGGTATCGCCAATGCAGAGAACGTAGGCCCTTTCAATGATATGCTCCAGTTCACGGATATTCCCCGGCCATGAATGCTTTAACAGCAGTTCCATGACAGAATCAGAAAAACCGGTAACGCCTTTTTTCATTTTATTGTCAAAAACAGTGAGAAAGTGTTGAGCCAGAAGCGGAATATCCTCTTTGCGTTCTCGTAAAGACGGCAGGATAATATCCACCACCCGGAGTCTGAAGTAAAGGTCTTCACGAAAGTGGTCTTTACGTACTTTTTCCTTAAGGTCGGCATTGGTCGCAGTGATGACTCTTACGTCAACCTGGATAGGCTGATCCTGCCCAACCGGATAAAAAGTCCTTTCCTGGAGAAAACGGAGGAGTCGTAACTGCATGCGCGAAGAAATATCACCTATTTCGTCGAGAAAAAGGGTGCCGCCGTCAGCCTGCAGGATTCTTCCCAGCCTGTCCCGGTCTGCACCTGTAAAGGACCCCTTTTTGTGGCCGAAGAGTTCACTCTCGAGAAGTTCTTCAGGTATTGCGGTACAGTCTACCTTGACTAAGGGCCGATTGCGGCGTGGGCTTTCTTCATGCAGAGCGTCTGCTACAAGTTCTTTTCCTGTTCCGCTTTCACCTGTAATAAGGACGGTGGTATCGACTTTGCCTACACTTTCTATGAGGGCATAAATTCGCTGCATCACCTGACTTTTCCCCACAAAACGATGGAAATGTGTACGCTGGTCACGTTTGTCGAGGTCTTCAAGATGGGTGAGGTCACGGGCGGTTATGACCACACCAAGGAAAGTTGACTTGCTGTCTTCAAGAGGTGCAGCAGTGACACTCATGACACCGTAGCTGCTGTCCGGTTTCTGCCATTCGATGCGGTGTATCTTAAGCTCCTGCCGATGTTTAAGAACCTTTTCAGCATCTTCCAGGAGAGCGCGGCCAAATTTGCTGCTCAAGGAGGGGAGAGAAACGCCAATGGCAATTTCTGGGAGAAAGGAGCGCGCCCAGTCACTAGCCATGTCGTTCATATCGGCAATGCGGAGATGGGTGTCGATCGTAATGATTATCTCACGGACCGAGCGCAGGATTGTCTCCTGCAGATAGCGGTTTTTTTCCTGTTGCGCCTCAAAGCGGTTTTTTTCTTTTTGCAGTTCCTGTTTTTCAAGGGCCAAAGCAACAATTTTTAACAGTTCGTCCTTTTTCACAGGCTTGGGTACATAATCAAACGCACCTAGCCGCACGGCCTCGGCAGCTGTCTCAATATTTGGGTAACCGGTTATCATGACGACGGGACAGCTTTTGCCCATTTCCTTGATCTGCCTGAGCAGGTCAATTCCTGAGGCTCCCTGGAGGACGATATCACTAATGATCAGGTCAAAGTCTCCCTGTTCAACAGCAGCAATAGCTTCATCAAAGCTTGAAACACCGGTTACAGACTCATACCCCGCCCTTTTTAAAAGCATTTCAAAGGTCAGGCGTAAACTCTCCTCATCATCAACAATCAGTATCTGATCAGTTTGTTCATGTTGGGTCTCCATCAAACATCCCCCTTGGAAGAGCAATATCGTTTGCGGACAAATAGTAATGGTATAATAGAAACAAATTTATATAAAAACATCAGCCTGAAAGAGCGCCTTTATTGAATTTCTATCCTCAACCGGTAAAAATAACAAATAAAATTATAATAAATTTCATGCCAATCACGAAAAATGGTGAATGCTAATTCATTTTTTGTTATGAGGCAATTCTAAAAGGCAAATGTACGTAACCCGAAGCATGGGTTTCAACAGTTACTCATGTTTTCCTGATATGTTATGGTCCTGGAACTGGGACTATTTGGGACTTTTTTAAAAAATCATTTATCCGATTAAAATGATTCAAAGTATTGCCTTGACCTATACAGCTTTGGCGCTTTATAGTATGCACCCCTGCTAAAGTCAATGACCTAAAACCAACCTAAAATGAAACTTTATAAAAGCAATAGCGACATGAAATCCGGGAACTCCAGAGCCGTATCTTTGGAAGAGCGTAGGAGGTTCTTGTTGCTCGGGCTTAAAATCACCGGTGTTTTTGTTGGCGGATCAGTCCTTTCCCTTGTTCCCGCACCAGAGGTGAGAAGTGAACTGCTTGGAGCCAGTGTCGTTGGAACCTATCCATACCAACCTCACTATGCCATGCTTATATATAAGGATAGATGTATAGACTGTGAGCGTTGCATTGAGGCCTGCCGTCAAACCAATAATGTGCCATCGTATGGTTCCCGGAATACTATTCTGACCCGTAAAAAATCGGGTATTGCGGCAAGCAAAATGATACGCGAGTTTCTTCCTGTTCTCTGTAATCAATGCAACCGGCCGCCATGCGTTCGTGTCTGTCCCACCAAGGCGACATACAAGGACAAGAAAAACGGCATTGTCATGATGAATGAGTCGTTGTGTATCGGCTGCAAGGCCTGTATGACAGCCTGTCCTTACAATGCCCGTTATTATAACAGGGAACTCCAGGCAGTTGACAAGTGTGATTTTTGTTACCGCAAACGTTTGCAAAATGGGGATACAAATACAGCCTGCGCCGAGGCATGTCCGGCTGGGGCATTGTTTTTTGGAGATCTGTCCAAACATGAAAATGAAATCTACACACTACTCCATAAACCGGAACAGACAATACTGGTCCTGCGGCCTGAGTCAGGCTCAATGCCCAATGTTTTTTATTTGCAGGGATAAAAAAAGGGCAGGGGCCAAGGGAATATGCGCATGATGATTTCACGCAAACTTTTCTTTTTGTTCTCAATCCTGACGGTTTTGCCGGGGATTGTGCCCACAGCTTTGGGCCAGGAATATGGAGGAGGGCCGATTGTTTTCATAAAACCTGTGCGGGCGGTTATTTTTGAACACAGATATCATCTGGGGAAAAATTTTGACTGCCAGAGTTGCCATCCAGACTTATTTGAGAAGAAAGCGGGTGCAGTTGAAGAAAAGGACGATTTCACCATGGAGTCTTTCAATCAGGGAAGATACTGCGGCAAGTGTCATAATGGCACGATTGCCTTTTCAGTTAATACGAAATGTAATTGGTGTCATATAGGTGTCCAGGGGCATAAGCACCTGGAAGAATATGAACTGGGATTAAAATAGGCAGCGAGACTGTATAATGTATCTTTGGGAATACTATGGCCGCCAAAATTGATGAGTTAGAAGAGGGGCGTCTGGCAAGCGCCACCGTGAAGTGGACAACGCATCTCTTGTCCCTGTTTGTTATTGCAGGTTTGACAGCCGGGACCTATGCCACCATGACCGGGCACCAGATCGCCTATGGTATTTCTCGGGAAGTTCCCTGGGGAATATTGACCTCGTCCTTTGCCTTTTTCGCCATAACCTCAACGGGACTGTGCCTGATTGCAGCCATCAGCCATGCCTACGGGGTAACCCCCTTACGGCCCCTGGGAAGCCGGGCAGTCTATCTTGCCATAATTACCACGGTGAGTGCATTTATGCTCCTGGCCTTCAGCGTGGAGAGCCCCCTTTTGCTTATCTACTATAACGCCACGTCTCCGAACCTCACATCCAATATATGGTGGCTTTCTACCCTCTATGGCATTATGTCAGGCTGCCTGTTCCTGCGTTTTGCTTTTCTGGTGTCAGGCAGCCAGGGATTGGCATTAACTTTTGGAATTATTGCAGCTGTTACCGCCGTAGGTGCAAACAATAACCTTGGCGGCCTGTTTACCCTGGCTTCTGATCCGCCCATCTGGTTCGGGGTCCAACTTCTTGTCCTTTTTCTGGCATCTGCTGTGTTAGCAGGAACGGCAACTGTCATTATTTTTACGGTATTTGCCTACAAGCTACGACAACAGAAAATAATTGGGGAAACACACAAGGCTCTTGAGACCGCCGCAACACTCATGGCCTTGATGGTTGGCATAGTACTGGTCGTAACAATAGCCAGGTTCTATACCATGTTTTTCAGTGACACACCTGATCCGGGGATTACCGCGGCCAGGGCCCTGATAAATGGCCCTCTGGCTGTTAATTTCTGGGGTTTTGAAATTTTAACAGGTCTTGTTTTGCCTCTGTTGCTGTTACTCATTACAAAAACAAAATCCATTTGGGCAATGACATTGGCCGCCTGCATGGCCATGGTTGGCGCGTATGTCCAGAGGTTTGACCTGGTTTACAGTGGTCAGATGGTGCCCAAGTTTTCCGGCTGGAATGACCTGCCGCAATATCTTCACTATTTTCCGAGCGGCGCCGAACTCATCGTGGTAATCGGGGCATTTGGCCTGGTTGGTTTTGGTTTTCTGCTTGGCGAGAGGTTTGTTGGAAAGCTTTTCCGCCTCTATTAGCCGGCATGTTATTCCCTGTTTTGATATGATTCACCGTTTCGCGGTATCCTCACATGCTATTGGCCACTCTTCGGCGATTTCCCTGGATCAATAGTTTTTTTATCAGACTGTACCTTGTCCCAGCCATCCCTGTATCCCTTGCGGTATAGTTTGCGCAGAAGAAGATTTTCGGTTTCTGGTTCAGGGGCCTGTTCCAGACCTTCTGCTTTCCGGGAGCCATGTGCGTAGCCAAGGTCGTAATACTGCTGCTGTAATTCCTGTTCTGTAGAAACGCCATACCTAAACGAGCCCATGCAGTTTTTTATGATCATGACCGTGATGAGCAGAATAAGAACTGCAGTAACTCGTATACCCCACTTGGTATGCAGCGGGATTTCCGGTTTTTCTTTCATGGATGGCATGTTTGCTACTGTATGTTTCGCATTGGTTATTAAGTTTTTGACCTAACCAGCCTTCATGATTCTAGGCTGGTTGGGCGCGCATTATTCATGCTTCTGACCTGGCAGCAGAGAATATAACTCCTTAACAGATTGACGAAAAGTGTGAAACAAAATTGTCTGGCTCTAGTCTGTCTGCATTCTGTAATGAAATTCATACAAGAGTCGGTTGACTGAGTCATACTTTTGGTGGCAGAGTATTTGCGGGGCAGCAAACAACTGCAACAATCATACGATGCCACCAGGTTATCAACGGGCCTGCCTGATAATACGAGCTGGTCCCCTGCAGTATATAGCAGGCAAAGGAGATTTTTCTCGAGGCAGAAAAATGCATGTTGCTTCATTAACCCCAAAGAATAGCTTTTCGTGTTGGCAGCATTTTGTTTACAGCGGAGCAGTTAAAAGGTCGGATAGGCCCAGCGAGAAGTACCACAAAGTGGTAACTTAATAAAAATACTTGCAAAATTCACCAATTCCTTTTAATGATTAACCCTACATTTTGCAGTGATAACAAAGTATTAATTGGGCTTGTATCCCTTTCATGACCAGACTCAAATAGTATGAAGAATTCTTTTTCGGATTCATTCCACAGCCATCTCTTATTTCCCTGCTATCAAATATTGTTTTCCCTTATAAAGATTATATGTTTTGAACTAAGAATCGGAATTAGTAAAAAATAACCAATGCCATATACATTTATTTTTTAAATTTGTAATACAAGCGAGTCCGCTTTCAAAGCATAACAAAAACAATACAGGAGGCATTCGACACCATGAAAAGTAAGATCTGCCTTGCAGTTGGTGTTTTTATCGCTCTTATAAGCTCCTTCCTGGATCCAGCCGTTGCATTTGCCATTGATAATGATGAATGCATGGAGTGCCACAGTGATGACACTCTTGCGCGAAATGAGTCAGAAGGCATGAAAGAGGACCTGTTTTTAGATTACAATAAGTTCAAATATTCTGTCCACAATGTTAACGGCATCACCTGTGTCGACTGCCATGCAGATATTGAGGAACTAAACTGGGACAACGAGGTGCCGCACCCGACTTCTTTAGCCATGGTGAATTGTGACGGCTGCCACGAGGAAGAGGGTGAAGCGTACCTCAACAGTGTCCATAAAAAGGCTGGCGGCAAGGGTATAACCATCCCCTGTTATGCCTGTCACGGCTATCATTTCGTCACCCATCTGGAAGCGGATTCCGTCTTTGAACGGGAGAACAAGTTTTGTCTCAAGTGCCACAATCCGGATAATTTTCACGAATGGCTGCCGCAGAAAGATACACACTTCGCCTTTGTCGAATGTGCGGTCTGTCATGCCCCCGAATCACCGCGTTATATTTCATTGCGGTTTTTTGATCTGGTTTCCAAGCAGTTCTTAAAGGCAAAAGATCTTCTTGCAGCGCTGGATGCAGATTATGATACCTTCATGGATAAGCTGGATCAGGACAAGGACGGGGTTATCAGCCTGCCTGAACTTGAGGACATGATCTTTCTCCTGCGGCAGAAAGATATCCGCGGTACCTTTCATGGCGAGCTGGTGATGGAACTGGTGCCAACTGTCCATCACATTAACAGGGGAGGAGCTAACAGGGAGTGTGAACAGTGTCATAATCCGCAATCCCCGTTTTTTGAAGAGGTCTATATCACTCTTAATAAGGATGACGGCACAGGACAGCGCCAAAAGGTGGAGAGGCGGGTGCTTGAAAGTTATTACGTGAATCATTTCTATGCAATTGGCGGTACCAGGGTCAGATATTTAGACAAGATCGGCCTTGTGCTCATTGCTGGCGGTATAAGTGTCGTAATAGGTCATCTTCTGGTCAGGGTTGCAACCATTCCTGCACGCAGAAAAAGAAAAGAAAAGAAAGATGAATTCTCAATATAAGGGGAAGGGGCATGGAAGATGATAAATTAATGTATGTCCATCCTGGTCCAGTCAGGGTATGGCACTGGGTTAATGCGGTTGGTTTTATTATCCTGATCATAACAGGCATCCAGATCAGATTTGCCGAGATGGTGGACTGGTTTGCGCTGGAGGAAGCAATTCAGCTGCATAATTACGTCGGCTTTGTTGTTATTGCGGCCTATGGCCTATGGGTTTCCTATTACTTCGGCACCATGAAGATAAAACTTTACTTTCCCAACCCGCGCACTTTTGTGCCGAATGCCATAAAGCAGCTTAAATATTACGGCGCCGGAATTTTCAGGGGAGAGCCCAATCCGCACCAGATGACGCCTGACAATAAGTTCAATGCACTGCAGAAAAATGCCTACGTGGGGATCATGTTTGTCTTTTTGCCGGCCCAGATGATAACAGGTCTCTTTCTCTGGCGGGTCAAGAGATTCGAAAACTATATTGATCTTATCGGCGGCATAAAAATTGTGTCCTCTATCCATGTGCTGCTCTTTTTCTTTTTTGTGGCGTTTTTATTTGTCCATATTTATCTTGCAACCCTTGGCCATACCCCCTGGGCTCATTTCAAGGCCATGTTTACAGGCTATGAAGAGCATCATGGGCATGGAGCCAGCGAAGAAAGTGCGTTCTGATGAAAACTTGAAATGAGGAAAATACGTACAGATCAGAGCGGAATAAGATAAACAAGGCTCAAACTAACAGGCTCAGGCGAACAAAAATGCCGGCTCAGAAATGACCCGGCATTTTTGTTTTTAAAGAGGTATTGCGCAAGAGCTGATATATCCAGTGATCCTGGAACGTAAAGAAATCATTTGCAGTTCTACATGAAACTCCGGTGAGAAAAAAAGGGTGCCCATCACAGGGCACCCTTTTCTCATTGTTGATTTTTTACTCAATTACCAGTTTTCGTTGCCATGACACTGCACACTGGAGCAGGTCCCGTTATTATAACTGCCTACCCTGGTTGTGCCGCCGCCGATGGTGTCAGCCGGATCCAGTTCAAAACTTGAGGTTTCCAGATCCGAAAAGTGTCCACCCTGCAGGGTATCGATATTATGGCAGACCGTACAGTCATATCGGGAGACATGCCTGCTATGCTCACCGGATGAATAGCTGTTGTACTGAGAAGAGCCGGAAGCATGACAGGCGGTACACTGGGTATCGACCACAATGGAGCCGCTCCACCAGTCCGGCGTGGTCTGTCCGCCATGACACTTGACGCTGGAACAGGTGCCGTCCCCGTTGTCAGTAGCCGGGCCGCTTTCGGCATCAAAGCCGGCCGGGAAGAAGAGGTCTACCTGGGAATTATGCGTAGCCCCATCATGACATGCGTTACAGCTGGGAGAGGTTGAACCAAGACCCAAGGCAGTGTGTACATCATGGGCACCAGTGGCCGGCGGCTGACCGTGACAGGCGGTACAATCGCTGTAGTCAGGTCCGGGATCACCACCGGTGGATGGTGGCAGTACCTCGGCAATGGCCTGCACCTCTTCCTGTGTCAGGGTGCTGAGATATCCCATATTGCCGACATTGCCGTCAATGGCAGCCTGGATCTGTGCGGCGGTTCTTCCAGGTTTGTTGGTTGTATCAAGCGGGTTGTGGCAGCCGGCACAGTTTGAACTGTACAGGGCAGTACCGTCCGGCGGTGTTCCGGGGTCAACAACCGGTGGCGCCGGCAGTACCTCGGCAATGGCCTGCACCTCTTCCTGTGTCAGGGTGCTGAGATATCCCATATTGCCGACATTGCCGTCAATGGCAGCCTGGATCTG
>Ga0209536_100001183_pt1 | contig 43178 bp, 39 predicted proteins | sample DeeMarSeWOR28_12_FD_187461 | JGI IMG/M metagenome (GOLD analysis project Ga0209536, IMG submission 187461) | Marine sediment microbial communities from White Oak River estuary, North Carolina - WOR-2-8_12 (SPAdes) (version 2) | ecosystem: Environmental > Aquatic > Marine > Intertidal zone >...
GCGGTTCGAGCCCGTCCCGGGGAGCCACTTCCAAATCTTGCACTTACGGCACCCATCGCGTCCCATCGGGACTGGCCATAAGACGGGAAATCACCGGGTAGGAGTTGGTTAGTTCCGGTAGCAGAGTTCAGCAATGTCTGTCTGAGCGAGTTCTTTCGCTGATCGCTCGCGCGGGTCTTCCCGATTTCCGGCTTAATCATGTCACATGGCAGTCATGTGCTAGCGCCCCATCACAGACTCGGCTACAAGCTGATATTCAGGCGTTCCGCTGGCACATCGGGCAGCATCTCGAATCCGGGTTCGGCAAAGTAATTGCCCTGGAATAATCTTACGCCCTGGCCGGCGAACCATGCGACCTCGGAGATTACCTCCACACCTTCGACCAGCAGGTCGATATGCAAATCCTGGCAAACCTGTATGACTGCTCGTGCAATGGACTGACGCGCCCTGTTCAGATGTATGCCTGTGACCAGCTGCCTGTCGAGCTTGATATAGTCGGGCTGATATTCGGCTAGCAGATTGAGGCCCGCATACCCCGAACCGAAATCGTCGATGGCTGTACTGAAACCCTGTTTCTTGTAGAAATTGATGATATTCGCGAGGTGCGCCTGGTCGCGTATCACCTCGCCCTCGATCACCTCGAATACGATATTTTCAATGGGAAAGCCCTTTGCTTTCGCTGCAGCCACGGTGGTGCGGATACACAACTCCGGCTGATACACCGCGTTGGGGAAGAAATTGATATTAAGCCGGCAGTCGATGCCAAGCCTGCTGGCCAGATCGATGGCCTTGACGCGGCAACTCTGGTCGAAACGGTAAAGGTTGTCCTGGTTGACCTTCTGAAAAATTTCTCCCGCAGGCTCATTGTCTACTCCGCGCACCAGTGCTTCGTAGTAAAAGATGCTGCCATTATCAATATCGACAATAGGCTGGAAGGCGTAACTGAAATCGAAATCCAGACGCGCATGGTCACCACAGTTACGGCACTTGATTTGCGCGGTATCCTTCAGACCCATATTCATCTCCGGTTGCTGCAGCCTCTCGTTTTACTGAACTGCTATCCCGCATAGTGAAAATTATACTGACCTGACCGATATTTTGGTCCAGCGCTTGAGAGAGAATTCCAGTCAACTGCATTATTCTGCGGTCCTCGACTGTGGGTGGCTTCGGGCTGACAGTAACGGGGACGGGTGGCCGGTAACCCAGTGATGAGTGCGGTCTACAGGTGATGTAGTGACGCTGCTACCGAATGATGAAGATCTATGCCTCCTTCAGTTTGTAGAAGATCTCGCCGTTCAGGCATTTGTCGTGCAGCTTGCCGTTGAAGTTTTCGTCGTAACCGCGCCCCCGGGGACTTTCAAGTTCGATGCACAGCGCCCTGGCACCTTTCTTTTTCAGCCAGCCACTCAACAGCCCCGAGGTCATTTCCGGCACATTATCTGGCAAATGTGTTCCGTGAGACTGTGCATCAGCATGGCATCGCTGTCGACTGGATAGAACGGATACGTGCCAGCGCGGCAACACTCACGCCGCAATTCATTGCCAACCTATGCTGCGAGAGCAGCTGAAGGACAACTACCAGCCAGCGGCAAGCGCATACCGAACACGCACACCAAACGACGATCGCTTGCGCAATGGTATGGCAATATCCAGCACCACTGGAACAATATTCCTTTCCAGAATCTGTCGGTGGATACCCGCGGGTGCACACATCACGTCACAATCCAGATTTATCTTGACCCGCTGTCACCCGACATGGTCTCCGTGGTGATATTTTTGTATGCACAGGGTGATCTGGGACCGTACCGCCAGTCATGACACATTCCGGCACATTAACCGGCGCAATGAATGGATATACCTATCAAGCGGATGCAGTCTCAGACCGCCCTGCATGGCACAATACATCCAAAACAGTCTCCGCCCATGCAGATGCCCGGATTCCCTGCGAGGATGCCCATATCATGCAGCTGGCCCGTGCAATACCGACGTAAAGTAACGTATCGCACACGCCAGTTCCGGTTGCGCTCACGGAATGAAGGTGATGGAATGCTTGTTGTTATACCCGAAAAGATCTCGAATACGGGGAAGACGACTGGAACCCGCACAATTCAACGGAGTAGTTCAATGAAATTTCCGCCAAGCCATATACCCCTGCTGCTCTTTATTATCGCCTCACCAGTAATCCACAGCGGTGAAAAAACGGCCCAAAACGAATGGATCATGGCGAGGCCTCTGGCCTTGACATTCTATGCGAGCGATTCTCCTAACGGGGTTCATTGCTATATCGGTCTGGCTTATGAAACCGATGACTCCACAAAGGCCGCGACTGCAAGATACAGACACTGCACCGATTTAGCCGGAATTAGTGCACTTCTGCGTGCCGAGATCACAGATGGCGATAAAGAAATTGTACGGATAGCCATCAGCCCAAACCGGTCCGGCATGTTTGACCAGATTGATTCAATAATCATCGGCGGTATCGAGTACCACCTTGCTGAGTAATAGCCGCTATCAAGACAGCCAGGCTTTTTCACTACCCGTATCTTCGGACAATCATACAAAACACAAGATCCCCAGCATGGATCAAGGCATCACAAAACGACAGGATTACCATGCGGATTTCGATCTGCATACACAAATCTTCATGGAACCAGAACGAAACATACCTGGCAGCAGCCTGCAGATAGAACCACATGCCTATACCGCAGCATATGCAGACCCAGAATCAGGCCGCCGTCAAGGACGTACTCACATGTATACCCCGTGATATTTCAGGCCTCTCAGCATACCCAGGACGCAGACTATCAAATAAATCATTGCCACGAGACCCACATCCCCGATTATCAATTGACGCTCTGTTATACCTGGAATCAAGATCGGTATCACAAGAACAGTGAACGTACCGAGGCCATATGCCAGGTGAGACCATACCGAGCCCTGTTCATAGCGACTGACAGGGGACTTAACGTGACAACCAGCCAGATGTGTCGTGGTTGCCCCATCCAAATCAGTCCCTTCCTGCGCTGGATACTGCGATTTTCCCTTGTTCACATGCCTTACCTCACATTAATCAGATTGGCCATATCTTGAAAATCACCACAGTCACTATTCCTGCCAGGTATACGACAGGAATGGCGTGTACACACTTGTTTGTATGTGCCCGCCTATCCGGTTATGTAACCACACTATGGAACCAGGTGATGATGCTCAGGACGCTCTTTCCAGTGTATTCGCTCTTCCATTGTCGTACTGGTATATATCAGCCCGTCTCGCGTAACCATCATCACTGAGCGAACACCCATTTTTTCTGCAACCTTCGCCCAGTCATCCAGTCCCGCCACCAGCAGCGCTGCTGCAGCAGCGTTTGCCACAAGGGCTTTTTCATGCAGCACCGTCACGAATTGAATTTCGGAAACGGGTAGCCCACTACGCGGGTCGACCATATGACGGTAAACATAATCCTTCCTGCCCATGGACCGATCGTATGCCCGTACGGTAACCAGCGCCTCGTTTTCACCCAGCTCGATGTAGCCATTGGAATGCTGGCTGTATTCATCCCACAACGGCGCCCACCACGGATGGTCTCCCCGGCTACCCAGACTGCGGATATTACCGCCGATTTCGATCATTGCATTCTGGACACCCGCTTTTATTAAATGCTCCCTGGCCTTGTCCAGCGCGTAGCCACGAATCATGCCCCCGAATTCCAGTTTTACTGCAGGGTTTACTGATGAAACCACATCCCCGGTAATAATCAGGTCAGACATGGATGGCTTCGCCCCAATGACCTCCTTCTCCTTATTGACAACCAGTTGCCGCACCTCTTCCGGGAAAGGTGATTCATCACAGTCTTGTTCTTCACAATGAAACTCCCAAAGGGCGATTAATTCACCCGCCGCCGGATTGATCAGGCCACCACTCGCTGTATACATTTTCTTTGCAGTGTTAATCAGGTCTTTCAATTCCGGGCTCACCCTCATTGAACCACCCCTGGCAATGGCCTCGTTCAACTCATACAGTTCCCCTTCGGGTTTAAACGTATACCCCACGTGATCCAGCTTCCTGAGATCCTGTTCGACTGCCACTGCGGCCTCTCTGGCCTCGGCATCGGACAAACCGATGATAGTAATTCGCGCATTTGTGCCGAGAACATTGATTTCGTCATCAAACACTGTTTGCGGTACCTCGCATCCCGCAAGCAGGACAATATGAAATAAAACCACAATAGCAGCCATAAGAGCATTCGGTTTCATATCAGACTCCCGTACAAATCACGACATGTGCTTCTTGTACACGCAGCTAGAATTGCGCAGCATTGATCCATAAATGTGCAAGAATACTGGCCAGATAACCCACCGCTATGACTGGCGACCAGCGCAAGTGACCGATAAATGTGTATTTGCCCCGGGCCTGCCCCATAAGGGCGACTCCGGCTGCCGAACCGATGGAAAGCAGGCTGCCACCAACACCGGCAGTCAGGGTGACCAGTAGCCATTGCCCGGTTGACATGTCTGGATTCATGGTGAGCACCGCAAACATGACGGGTATGTTGTCAACGATTGAGGATAACAGCCCTACACCGATATTTGCTGTTGTTGCTCCCCAGTGTGAATACATCACCTCGGATGCGAGAGCGAGATAACCAATATATCCGAGGCCGCCAACGCACATGACCACACCATAGAAGAACAGGAGTGTATCCCACTCGGCACGGGCTATTCGGCTGAACACATCGAAGGGCACCACATCGCCCAGGTGCCCCGCATCACTACCTGCTGTATTACCGACCTCCACCAGTCTTTGATCCGCCCGCTTCAGCAGATAACCGAAGAACTGCAGATAACCAAGCCCTGTAAGCATGCCAATCACGGGTGGTAATCCAAGAAAATAGTGGAACGAAACTGCGGTAACGATTGTGAGAAGAAACAGGCCAATTATTCTGCGTGCGCCCGGTTTCATATCTACTTTCTCTGCATGGCATTCCGGGTATTCGTTGGGTACCGCAAAATGCAGAATGGCCGCCGGCACAAGGTAATTTACAAGGGCTGGAATGAACAGGGAGAAGAAGACCCAGAAACCTAGCACGCCCTTCTGCCACACCATCAGGGTGGTAATATCACCAAACGGGCTAAAGGCGCCGCCTGCGTTGGCCCCGACCACGATGTTGACACATGCGACTGTAACGAAGCGACTGTTACTACCACCAACCGCCAGCACGACTGCACACATCAGAAGTGCTGTAGTGAGATTGTCCGCAATCGGGGATATCAGGAAGGCCAGTGTACCCGTAATCCAGAAAAGAGCACGAAATCCGAATCGGCGGCATACCAGCCAAGACCGTAATGCATCAAATACCCGGCGCTCTTCCATGGCATTGATATAGGTCATGGCGACAAGCAGAAACAACATGAGTTCGGCATATTCCAGCAGATTATGCCGCGCCGCTTCCTCGACGGCATGTCCATTCCCCGAGCTGGCGGAGGCCCAGGCCACAAGACCCCAGATAATACCGGCAGCGAGGATCACAGGCTTGGATTTGCGCAGGTGGGTATACTCCTCCGCAGCCACCAGGATATATGCCAGACAAAAGACTCCTAGTGAGATATAGCCGATGGGATGACTGACCAATCCAGATCCGCCTGACCCTATTGTCTCACTCGCAAAACACGTGACCGGTATGACAACAAGAGCGGCGGCATGCATGATGGCCACTCGTTTTACCGCGAATGCTGTTTTTGCCCGTCTCATAGCAAAGCAAGTCCGCAATTCATGGTTAGTGGAGCCATTGCGATCTTAGTATCAGAATATCAGGTTCATCATGCCCAGCATGACTACAAGAAAAAGTACGGTCATCACGCCCCCCGCACGCATGAAGTCTGCAACCCGGTAGCCACCAGGCCCCATTAACAGTGCATTGACCTGGTGTGTCGGGATGAGGAATGAATCCGACGTCGCGATCGCTACTGTCAATGCGAATACAGCGGGGTTGGCTCCGGAAGCGACGGCCAGATTTACCGCCAGAGGTACAAGTAATACCGTTGCACCAACATTGGACATAACCAGCGTGAATAAGGTCGCCAGTATGGCCAGTGCCGCCTGCAGTACCCAGGTGGGGACGTCACCAAGCAAGTCCAGAGTCTGCTCTGCTATCCATGCTGCTGTACCGGTATTCTCAACAGCCATACCGAGTGGAATCAGACTGGCAAGCAGGAACACGGTCTTCCAGCTAACGGCCTTGTATGCCTCTTCCATGCTTAATACACCGGCAAGGACCATACCCAGCGCACCGGTGAGCAATGAGACCGACAGGCGCAGGTCAGTGAACAACACCAGGCTCACCGCAATGAGAAAGAAAAATAATGCCGGCAAAACCTTCTGTGGCCGCGTTTCCTCCCGGGGATATTCCGTGGTCACGATGACGAAATTGCGGTCTTTTTCCAATCGCACCAGATTCTCCCAGTTGACGTAACACACCAGGGTATCACCCGCCTCAAACGGAAGATCACGCACTCCTTCGCCCTTGTGTATCGTTTCGCCGTGACGGTGGATAGCCAGAGTGGAAAGGCCATACTGTTTACGCATCCAGACATCACGCGCCGACTTCCCGATGAGATCCGAGTCCGGCGGGATAACAATCTCCGCAATACCGGCCTTTGTTTGTGCAAGCACCTCACGAAACTTTTTCAGCCCACTCTGCCGAACGAGCTGATTGGTATTTATCAGATCGTCCAGATGCTCCTTGGATGCCATCAATGCAAGGCTTGCACCGGCAGGTATCTCAACGTCACGCGCAAGACCGCCGGGCGCCAGACGCAAACCATCGCTACTCTGCATTCCAACAATACGCACAATGAATCGCTTTTCGACCTCATCGATGGTCCACCCGGCCAGCGGATTCCCCTTCGGCACCTTGACCTCGGTGACGGCGTAACTGACTCCGTAGACACGTTTGAGGTAGTCAGTCGTGTCCCCGGCCCTGGTGCCTTCCGTTTTTATGACCGGCAAGACATATTTGCCGGCTACAATAAAATAAATAACGCCGGTTACTACCAGAGCCAGGCCGATTGGCGTGACATCGAACAGGTGAAAGGTGCCCATTTTTTGCTCAGGCGGAAGTGCCCGGTTTGATGTGAGGATCAGGTCGTTGAGCAGAATCAACGGACTGGAACCGACCATGGTTACAGTGCCGCCAAGGATAGCGCAGAAACCCATTGGCATGAGCAGACGGGACAGAGGCAGTCCGGAGCGCGCAGAGATGCGGCTGACAACCGGTAAAAACAGGGCAGCAGCACCTACGTTCTGCATGAAGCTGGAAATGATGGCAACAGTACCGGAGATCAGGGGGATAACCCGCCCCTCGGTTTTTCCACCATATTTGAGAATCATACCGGCCACACGGTTCATGACACCGGTCTTGTCAAGACCGGCGCCAATAATCATGACCGCGATGATCGAAATCACCGCATTACTGGCAAAACCATCGAAGAGATGAGATACGGGTACGAAGGGGTGTTCCAACCCAACCATGGGGCCGATCAGCGACATTAGACCGAGCAGCACCATGATACATACTGCCGCAACATCAACTTCGACAACCTCGAATACGAATAGATAGATTGTCAGCAGCAGAATTGATGTAACCCAGGCAATTTCTGTCGTGGGAACTACCCGGCTCATGAAAATTGCAGTCATTATGAATATGACCGCACCCACGCTGCGCTTTATCAGCATGCCTTTCGATAATGTAATCATTGCCTTCTCCGGGGCATGATGGATTGAATTCAAATCAGCACGATTTACCGAACGAGTATCGATATCGCTCTTCTGAACACATAACAAGGCGCGTTACCGTACATACTGCAAGCATAGATGCCCACAATCGGGCTAATTTATTGGTGCTGCTTCAAGCCGCTGATGGTTTCAACAGCCCAGCAGCTTCTGACAATGCAAGGAATCAGCTTGTCAGCTATGGGCAAGGTATCTTTGAGGGGGAGCGCGAACCGATTCGCGGTAGTGCAGAAAGTTGTTTTCCGAGTCTACAGCACCGAGTAATGAAACGTACTCTTTGTTACACGGATGTGTAGAAAGTCGAAACGGAAAGGACGGGCTATATTCGCCCCCGTCATCATTCTCACTTGTTTCCAGTTCAAATGAAATCTCAGCACCGAGGATGAATGATTCGTTCAGGACGCCTGGCAAAAATATGCCCACGCTGGCAACAATCAGAAACAACATAGCCGGTGGCGAGTTGTGCAGATGTTGGCTCACATTGATTGCCGGCATGGATTGTTCTGAATGATAGCTAAAAATCGTGGAATTTTCGAATATAACGAAATTCTTATTTAAAGTCAATTACTTCACATGTGTATAGTTTGCACCACTCGACAACCGAACATGGACCTCGGCGCCAGTGCCGTCGCCTGCCGCACAGAGTGCCCCGCTCTCGGGCATCTGGGACGCGGGGATACTTCCACCCCCGGCTGGCCCAGCCGGCCCCAGAGATGCCGACTCCGGGCTCGGCTCGGTCCAAGTTCGGTCGCCGCAAAGGCACAACTCGATGAAGCCGCTGAGAAAGTCCTGTAGAATGCCACCGAAATCAGGACTGAATGCCCGCGAAAGGTTCGGTACAAGTTCGGTCGAGAAAGTCATACCGAGAGGCCGCCGGAAAAAGACTTTATATTCTTGATCACAAAGTACGAATAAGATACTGTTTTTGATAATTTTAATCACAAAACCATCGGTTCAAGCCCGTTCCGGGAAGCCACTTTCAAATCTTCCACTAAGCGCACCCATCGGTCACCGTCGCGGTGACCATAAGACCGATACTCACCGGGTGAGCTCCCTGTAAACGTCATCGCCTGAACTCGACCAGGGCCTCGGCAGCCATTCAACCTCTCCCACTCACAGCAGGCATCGGGTGGCACCGATAAGTTGTAACAGTTCAGATCTGATCTGACAGCCGCCTCCTTGTAAAGCGATCACTGTCAGACCAGGTCGCGACTACTGCAATTTGTCTGATATTCCGTCACTGACGACCTGTCTGATTGCTGAATTCCAAATAGCCCTGATTTCAGCCGCAAGCGGGTTGTTCTCGGCATTGAATTCAGAAGCATCTGGATTTGCCACTCGACGGGGTTCACTAATAAGCTGACATCCGAAGGAAGAGATCATCAACCGGGTCAGGAGTAAATATTGACTTCCAGCCTTTCCATTCATGGCCTGACAAAGCGCTTTGGTGATGTCATTGCTGTCGATCACCTCGATCTTGAGCTGTCTCCCGGCCAGATATTCGGCCTTCTTGGTCCCAATGCTGCCGGCAAAAGCACGACCATTCGGATGCTTGCCGGGATAATACGCCCCACTGGCGGATCTGCCTCGGTGCTTGGCCTGGACCTTGTCGACGACATCGAGGCGATCAAATCACACATCGGTTACGTGGCACAGAACTTTGCGCTGTATCCCGAGCTGACAGTCGCGGAGAACCTGGCCTTCTATAGCAGTCTGTACAAAGACGCATCGCACTCTCGTCAAAACGCCCTGCTTGAACAGTACAACCTGATGCAGTTTGCGCACCGCCTTGCAGGTGATCTCTCAGGCGGCTACAAACGGCGGCTGTCGATAGCATGCGCAATCAGTCATGATCCGGAACTGATCTTTCTCGACGAACCGACGGCTGGCATAGACCCGGTTACGCGCAAGGAATTGTGGGACATGTTCTATGTCCTGGCGGAAACCGGCAAGACGCTGTTCGTGACGACTCATTATATGGAGGAGGCAGAACGCTGCCATCGGTTGTGTTTCTTGAGCCAGGGGCGCCGTGTGGCACTCGGCACGCCAGACGAGATCAAACGCCTGCCCGGTCACATGCGCGTCTACTCTGTCACATGCGCGGATGACCCCCAGATGGTCAGGGCCCTTTCCCAGCTTCATGGGGTCAGGCTCATTAACCGTTTGGGCAGCAGGACCCGGCTGGTCGTAAACGAAACACTGTCTCACGATGAACTGGTACGTTTCCTCGAGGGCTGGCCGGATACAGATGCAAATGCCCGGGAGGAAAGCATCAACCTTGAGGAGGTTTTTATTTCACTGACGGGAAATAATCAAGCATGAAACTCGTCCTGGCCATGACCAGGAAAGAGTTCATCCAGTTACGGCGAGATCCGCGACTGGTTGGCTTCATCCTGTTCTTTCCAGTCCTGCTGATGATCCTTTTTGGCATGGCCTTGAAGCTTGAGCCTGAAAACGTACTGATGGCCTATGTCGACAATGACCAATCACTGTTCAGCGACCTGATCAAGACCAACATCTGGTCCGAGGGTTACTTCATGCTCTATGAGGTTGCTGACGAAACGGCCATCGTCCGTGACATACAGCTTGGCAGGGCACGTGCAGGACTCTACATCCCCGACAACTTCAGTGCGATTCTCATCGAGAACAAGCAGCCTACTGTTCAGATGTACGTGGATGGCACCATGCCGTCTCTGGCCACCGCCATGGACAACAACAAGCATGCCATTACCGACGATGCCGTAACGAATGACATGTATTTCCTCGATCCGGATGAGGAAAATGTCATTGTTGCAGAAGATCCGTTCCTGCTGGATGTTGAGGTGCTATTCAATCCGGACAAGCGCGAAACCTGGTTTTTCCTGCCTGGCGTGGTCGGCGTGCTGGTAATGCAGGTATCGCTCATCCTGACCGCTACGGCCGTGGTCAGGGAAAAGGAATACCGCACTCTGGAGCAGCTGCTTGCCAGTCCGCTCACCAGGACCAGCTTCATAATCGGCAAGATTCTGCCCTACGTGATCATTGCTTTCATTGATTTCTACATTGTCCTTCTGCTTGGCGCATGGCTGTTCGGCCTGCCATTTCCGCTCGCCAGTCAGGTGCCGCTGTTCCTGCTCGCTTTCGCGTACGTTGCCGGCCTCATCGCCCTTGGTGTGGCGATATCAACCTTCAGCCAGACCCAGCAACAAGCGATCTTTCTGTCGATCTTCTTTCTGATCCCGTCTATCCTGCTGTCCGGCTTCATCTTCCCGGTGGAGGCAATGCCGAACTACATCCAGCCGATTTCCTGGCTGTTGCCATTCACCTATTTTGTCGAGATCATTCGAGGCCTGTTGCTCAAGGGGAATACCTTCTCGGACCTGGCCGGCAATTACCTAGTCCTGCTAGGTTTCGCCCTGGTATTCACCTGGATGAGCATCGTAAGGTTCCGTAAATACCTGGACTAGTGTTTATAGCCATTGTGGTGGCGACAACACCACAACATACTCCGCATGCACTGCCATGCCCACAGCGCCACCTGAGTAAGAGGCGCCGGCCTGCGGCCTGACCTGACCGATATCCTGGTCCAGTCCTTGTGCGAGTGTTCCAGTCTGCTGCATTGCGTGCCCGTCCTCGAAAATGGCTGGTTTCGGACTGACGGTAACCGGGGTGAGTGGGTGGTAACCCGGCGCTGAGTGAGGCATGCGGGTATTGTAGCGATTCCGCCACTGCTGGATGATGACGGCGCTGACAAAGAGCGCCGCGTCTGCGCTCTTGCGCCGCGAGCGGGCATCGTAATCCGCTGTCAGGCACTCAAACACTGGTGTATTGGAACCGGCAATGGCCTAACCCGGTTCACCTTCCGTCTCATGACTGTCCATGATCCAGGATAGTCCCAATCTGCCATGGGTATCATATGCACCCGTTCTGCAATTGCGTCACAGTACCCGGCCAGGTTCGAGTATGGATCCACGTAACAATCAGCATCCATGATGCCAATAGCAGTTCCTCCGGATGCATTCTAAAGGACCTTGCATAACTGCCATGCTGGATATGGCAATCCGGTCGACGTTACTATAAATTAAGAATGTTATGCAGGCGCACGAAAAATCAGGTGGTAGCGCCGAGCGCCAACCGCCGGTCGGCGTGATCACTGAGGTCCACGGCCCTGTCGCCGTGATCGCCTGCGAAACGCTCCCGCCTCTTCGGCAGGCCCTGTCCACATCAATCGATCAAGAAGACTATGTTTTCGAGGTCCATCAGCACCTCGATGAACGCCATGTCCGCGCCATCAGCCTGCATCGAAGCTCCGGGCTGTACCGGGGCATGACGGTATATGACACCGGCGCGCCGCTCCATGTGCCTGTGACGCCCAACTGCCTGGGCCGGCTACTGAACATATTCGGCGAAGCACTCGACGATGGCAGCCCTCTATCGCCCCGGGAATTTCGCAACATCCACAGCCATCCGCCCCCGCTGCAGGAATCAACCGGTGCAGGAGAGGTCCTGCAGAGCGGTATCAAAGTGATCGACCTGCTGTGCCCGTTCGTCAAGGGAGGCAAAACAGGACTGTTCGGCGGTGCCGGGGTGGGCAAGACTGTGCTGATCATGGAGTTCATGCATGCAGTTGCCATGCTACACAAGGGAGTATCGGTATTCGCAGGCGTCGGCGAGCGGATCCGCGAAGGGCATGAACTCTGGCATGAGATCCGCAAAGCCGGCGTGCTGCCACAGACACTCATGGTGTTCGGCCAGATGGATGAGTCACCGGGTGTGCGTTTCCGGGTCGGACTCTCGGCGCTCACCTATGCAGAATACCTGCGTGACACGATGCACAGGGAGGTGTTGTTTGTCATGGACAACATCTTTCGCTTTGTGCAGGCGGGTAGCGAGGTTTCCAGTCTTCTGGGTCGAATGCCCGCCACCGTGGGTTACCAGCCAACCCTCATTACCGAGGTCGCGGAAATGCAGGACCGCATCGGTTCCACCCGGCTTGGCAGTATCACCTCCGTGCAGGCCGTGTATGTCCCGGCCGACGACATGACGGATCCCGCCGTCAGTGCCATCCTGAGCCACCTCGACACGACGGTCATCCTCTCGCGCAATCAGGCCGGCAAGGGCATCTATCCTGCAGTTGACCCGTTACAGTCCGGCAGCAGGCTGATGGATCGCCAAACTCTGGGTGCACGACACTACAGCATTGCTGAAGGGGTCCGCGAGCACCTGGCGCGCTATCAGGAACTGGAAGACATCATCACCATGCTGGGGCTGGAGGAGCTGTCGGCCAGGGACCGGATGATCGTGATGCGCGCCCGAAAACTGCAGCAGTATCTGACCCAGCCGTTCAGTACGACGGCCTCCCATACCGGACTCGCAGGCGTGTCGGTGCCACTGGAGAGCACGTTGGCCGACTGCGAGGCCTTCCTCACCGGCCGACATGACGACGTACCGGAAGAGCAGTGTTACATGCGTGGCACGATGAAAAAGGACATGGCGTGAAGACCTTTACCATCCGACTGCACGATGCGACCCGCTCCGAGGAGATTACGGACGTGGAATCCTTCGTCGGCGAGGACGCCTCGGGCAGTTTCGGGATCCTCGCAGGACATGCTCGCCTGATCACCACCCTGGTTCTCGGCCTGGCCAGATTCCGCACAGCAGCGAACGGCTGGAGCTACCTGGCACTCCCCGGAGCAGTCCTTCATTTCAGGGATAACGTCATGACATTGAGCACCCGCCGCTATCTCCGGGACGATGACTATATGCGTATCAGCCAGGAGCTGCGGCAGCAATTAATTGCCGAGGAGCAGAACCTGCGCGCGATGAAAGAGAGTCTGCATCGCATGGAAGAAGAGGCCCTCAGACGACTCTGGGAAATGAGCCGGCAGGCTGGAGTATGACGTGCCATGACCGGGACGGATGATCTGGACAAACAGGTGGAACGCCAGGCCAGGCGCATGCAACAGGCCGAGCGTGAACGCCCTACCCTGTTTGGCCAGACCGTCTACATTGGCACCCTGGGCCTGCTGTTCGTCCTGCCTGTGATTGGCGGAGCCTATCTGGGACAATGGCTGGACAGCCTGTCGGAAGGTTACTCAATCCGCTGGACCATCGGCCTGATCATTGCAGGGATCGTGGTCGGTGGACTGAATGCTTATCTGTTCATACGGGAACAGCCGTGACCGAAGAAAGCCTGTTCATACAACCCGTCATCGAACTGGGTCCGGTGGAAATAACAAATACAGTGGTGACCACATGGGCAATCATGGGCGTCATCTGGTTGCTTGCTTGGCTGTTGTCGCGTCACCTGCGCATCGAGCCCGGCCCCGTGCAGACGGCGGTTGAGGGCATCGTAACGGTTATCATGGATACCGTATCGGCTGTCGCGCCCCGGCAGGCCGCGCACATCATGCCGTTTATCGGCAGTCTCTGGATATTTCTTGTGGTTGCCAATCTCAGCGGCCTGCTGCCCGGGGTACACGCCCCCACGCGTGACCTGTCGGCCACCACCGCGTTGGCCCTGCTGGTATTCCTGTCGACACACTGGTTCGGCATCCGCATACAGGGCACCCGGCTGTACCTGAAACATTACCTGTCTCCCAGTCCGGTTCTGCTGCCTTTCCACCTAATCAGCGAGGTTACCCGAACCATCGCACTCGCGGTGCGGCTGTTCGGCAACATGATGAGCCTGGAAATGGCGGCCCTTCTGTTGCTGCTGGTCGCCGGCTTCCTGGCGCCTGTACCGATCCTGATGCTGCACATCGTCGAGGCCCTGGTACAGGCCTATATATTCGGCATGCTGGCGCTCATTTACGTGGCCGGCGGCATACAATCACAGCAACCCCGGCTAGAGAACAAGGAGTAGGCCATGCCCGATCTGTCCACATTCACACTGGCCTCGACGGTCGTCGCGATCCTCGGTATCGCCTTCGGCGTCATGCTTCCCGCCATCGCCATGGGGTGGGCCATCAGCCGCGCCCTGGATGCCCTGGCCAGACAACCGGAAGCGGAACGCTCCATCATGCGCACGCTGTTCATCGGTCTGGCTATGATCGAGTCGCTGGCCATCTATGTTCTGGTCATCGTGCTGATCGTGCTGTTCCGCAACCCGCTGCTTGAATACCTTCTGCCCTAGCGGGATGAGCATGCCGGACTTACGCGCTGCCACACAGGCACAAGGGAGTGCTTCGCCGTGGAAATGAGCTGGTCGACCTTTATACTCGAGATCCTCAATTTCCTGATTCTGGTCTGGATCCTCAAGCACTTTCTCTACAAGCCCGTGCTGGGCGTGATTGAACGCAGACAGTCCGGCATCAGGCAGACACTGGCTGACGCCGAGGCTATGCGCGCCGAGGCGCAAGAGCTGCAGGAGCGCAATGAAGGCCGGCTGGCCGAATGGGACCTGGAACGGCAGCAGGCGCGGGAGGCGCTTGCCAGCGAACTGGAAGACGAGCGCGCACGGAAAATGGCGAAACTGGAGGCCGATATCGAGCAGGAACGGCTGAAGGCCCGCGTTACCGGGGAGCGTCAGCAGGCCGATACCATACGCCGGATCGAGGAAGCGGCGCTAGGTCAGGGCGCACGGTTTGCAGCACGCCTGCTCGAGCAGGCAGCGGGTCCGGAGCTGCAGGCCCGGCTCGTCGATATGGCGATCGACGAACTGTCGCGATTCCCCCCCGAGCGCACCGCGGCGCTGCGCAACAGCTACGGCAGGACGGCCGACTCAATCGTGGTGGAGTTTGCCTACCCGCTACCGGATGACCAGCAACGGCGACTGAAACAGTCACTGGCGGAAGCCATACATTCGGACAGGCCGCTGCGCTTCGAGCGCAATAACGATCTGCTGGCTGGCATCCGCATTACCATCGACGCCTGGGTGCTGGCCGCAAATCTGCAGGATGAGCTCAAGGGATTCGCGGAGCTGGCCCACGGTGAATAGCGGGGTGGAGAGTCGGTCCGACCTGCTTGAGCGCCAGTCGAGATGGCTGGACCACTACCGGCCGGAACTGCGCATCCGAGAGACCGGCAGCGTCGTCTCGGTCGGCGACGGCATCGCCTGGGTCGCAGGCCTGCCCTCGGCCGCCATGGACGACACTCTGGATTTTTCCGACGGTAGCCGCGCGATGGTCTTTGACCTGAACGAAGGACTGATCGGCGCTGTACTCTTGCGTGAAACCGGGGCGCTGACAGCCGGTACCGCTGTGCAGTGCAGGGGCCGCAGACTCGGCATTCCGGCAGGCGATGCCCTGCTCGGGCGTATCATTGATCCCACGGGAGAGCCGCTCGATGGCGGGGCGCCGCCGGCCCATGCGCGATGGCAGCCTCAGGAGGCGCAGGCACCCCCCATCACGGCGCGCGACTTCGTCCACGCCCCCCTTTACACGGGCATCAAGATCATCGATACCCTGATCCCGGTCGGCAAGGGACAGCGGCAGTTGCTGATCGGCGACGAAGGGCTGGGGCGCAGTTCCATCGCGCTGGATACGGTGATCAACCAGCATGACAAGCAGGTGTACTGCGTCTATGTGCTGATCGGACAGAAACGCTCCGCCGTGGTCAGCACAATCGAAACCCTGCGCGAATATGGCGCCCTGGAGTACACCACCGTGGTCGTGGCGGAAGCGAGCAGCCTGCCGGGACTCCAGCATCTGGCGCCCTTCGCCGGTTGCGCCATTGCCGAGTTCTGGATGCAGCAGGGACGCGATGTCCTGGTCGTCTATGACGACCTTTCGACCCATGCCAAGACCTACCGGGAACTCTCGCTGCTGTTGCGGCGCCCGCCGGGGCGAGAGGCCTATCCCGGCGATATCTTTTCCGTGCATGCCCGCCTGCTTGAGCGGGCCACCAGCCTGAATGCAGCGCATGGTGGTGGCAGCATGACGGCGCTGCCCATTGTTGAAACCAAGCTGGGCGAGATCGCCGCCTACATACCGACCAACCTGATTTCCATTACCGACGGCCAATTCTACCTCGACCGCGGCCTGTTCAGCGGCGGTTTCCGCCCGGCGATCGATATTGCACGCTCAGTCTCCCGCATCGGTGGCCAGGCGCAGCATCCCCGGATCCGGCAGGAAGCCGGCCGCATGAAACTGGATTATCTCCGCTTCCTAGAACTGGAAGTCTTTACCCGTTTCGGTGCACGACTTGAGGCCTCCATGGAGTCGGCCATACGTCGCGGGCGCGTGTTGCGCGAGATCCTGAAACAGGATCGCCTGACCCCGCTGCCCGTGGAATTCCAGATGGCCTGGATGGTGGCCTTCAACGATGGCCTGTTCGACGACAGTGATCCGGATGAACTACCCGCATTGCTGTCGGCATTCGCCGAGACCGGCAGCGAGGCGTGGCCCGATCTCAGCGCCCCGCGCGAAAACTGGAGCACCAGGGTCGCCGGGCGGCTTGCCCGTCATGACCGGGACGGGTCTGCATGACACATCGCCGCACGCTGGAACATCGCCGTCACAGCCTGTCCGAGATCCGGGACATCATGAACTCCATGAAAACCCTGGCCTATATGGAGACTCGCAAGCTGTCCCGTTTTCTCGATGCACAGCATGCCGTGGTACGCAACATCGAGCTGGCGGCTGAAGACCTGCTCGGATTTCACCCCGGCATTCTGCCGGAGACGGAACACGCGGTACCTGCCTACCTTTTGATAGGCACCGAGCGCGGCTTCTGTGGCGACTTTAATCATGCCCTTGTTGAGCACCTGGAGAGCGTCATGCAGGAACGCCCGGGCACTACACCACTGGTCATCGCCATCGGGCGAAAGCTGCATTCACTGCTGGAGGGTAATACACTGGTAGTGAGTCGACTCGATGGCGCAGGTATCGTGGAAGAGGTGCCCGTACAACTCAATCGTATCGTGGACGAGTTGACAATGCTCCAGGACAGATACGGTATGCTCGCCATAAGTTGCATCTATAAAGACATGACAGGCGTAATCATCCAGCAGCAACTGTCACCCCCGTTCCGGCATCTGCTGCACCGGCGCCCGGCAGCCACCAACCCGCCGCTACTGACCCTGGCGCCGTCTATCCTGCTTGCCGACCTGACTGATCACTACCTTTTTACTGCCCTGCACAAGATGCTCTATGCCTCGCTGATGTCGGAGAACCGCCAGCGGCTGACGCACCTCGAGCACGCGGTATCACACCTGGAGCGCAGGGTGGAGGAAATCGCCCGGCAATGTAATGCATTGCGGCAGGAAGAGATCATCGAGGAGATCGAGGTCATCCTGCTCAATGCTACCGCCGGGCATGAAGGGCCTCGTGGTTTCACATGAATCAGCGGCCTGAACCGATCACGCCATGCAATCAGATTATCCACTACTGATCACTCTCGGGACACTGATCGTCCTGGCACCGATTATCCGCAGCCTGCTCGAGCGTATCGGGGTACCGGCACTGGTCGGCTATATCGGCCTTGGCTTCGCGGTTAGCGCAATGGATAACCTGTGGTCCTTTATCACACCGGCCTCGGAGAGTGTGTTTTCGGCCATGGCACAGCTCGGGATCGTTGCCCTGCTGTTTCGCGTGGGACTCAAAAGCCATACCAGCGCACTACTTGCCAAGCTACCTGACGCCAGCATCATCTGGATTGGTGATGTACTGGCCAACCTGGCAATTGGATATCTTGTTTCGCGCTACGTGCTTGCCCTGCCCCTGGAAACGTCGCTGGTCATTGCCGCCGCGTTCAGCGCGACAAGTGTTGCTGTTTCAGTAGCCGTCTGGGACGAAGCAAACAAGCTCGGCACCAGCAGGGGGCAGCTGCTGGTCGATGTCGCCGAGCTGGATGACCTGTCCGGCGTCCTGATACTGGCCGTCCTGCTGGCAATCATTCCGGCCCTGCAGGAAGGCGGCAGCCAGCTGCTGCCACTGGCCGGTGCCACGGCACTTACCGTGCTGACAAAACTCTTTCTGTTTATCGCCGGTTGCTACTTGTTCGCACATTTTCTGGAGGAGAAATTCACGCGCCTGAGTCACAGGCTGGAAGGTACCGCTACAGCATTAACCATCACCATCCTTGGCGTCGGACTTGCGATTGCCTCGGTTGCCGGATATCTCGGCTTCTCGCTGGCTATCGGTGCGCTGTTCGCCGGCCTTGCCTTCAGCCGCGACCCGAAGGCGGTGCACACTGACTCCGGCTTTGTATACTTCTACGAGTTCCTGACACCATTCTTTTTCATTCACATCGGCATGCAGATGGATACTGGCGCATTGTTCACATCATTCGGAACGGGTGCCCTGCTGTTCCTCGCGGCGGTTCTGGGTAAATTCGCCGGTGTTGCCGGCCCGGCTCTCCTGTCACTCGGCAGGAACGATGCCATTTTGCTGGGAATCAGCATGATTCCCAGGGCGGAAATCGCCCTGGTTATCATGTACCAGTGCCTGCAGTTCGGAGAAGACATTGTTCCTGCCCGGATCTTTACCGGAATGGTGCTCGTTTCGCTGGCGACATCCATATTCTCGCCCATAGTACTGCGCCACATGCTTGGCGGGGCACCCCCACGCTGATCCCAGCGTATTTTGCCTGTCACCGGCAGCAGCGGACGCAGGCTACTCCCGCGGAGCGCATACATATAGACTCTTACCAACAAACTGAACCTGACCGGTAGTTCCAGCATCATGGCAAAAAAACCAGACGGCGAAGGCGACACGAAACAGGTCGCTACCCTTTCCCTGCAACGCGTGGCTATCGACACCTACCGGGAGAGTGTCGCCTATCTACATCGGCAGTGCGAAATTTACCGGGCGGAGGGATTTCAGGCACTGGCCAGGGTGGAGGTCGGGAATAAAGAGCGGCGTATTCTCGCCGTGCTCAATGTCGTGGACGATCAAACACTGGTTGCCCCAAGCGAACTCGGCCTTTCAGAGGAGGCCTTCGAGCGGCTGGGACTTGAAGCAGGCTCCGCGGTACGGGTTCAGCATGCCGGCCCGCCGCAGTCGATGGAGGCTGTACGCCGGAAGATCGAGGGCGAACGCCTGAAGGCGCAGGAATTCACTGCCATTGCGCGCGACATCGCGGAGCGGCGCTATTCCAGGATGGAGATCGCGGCCTTCCTGGTCTCTTCCGGGCAGACGGGGCTGGATCGTGAAGAGGTAATGAACCTGACACGCGCCATGGTGGCCCAGGGCGAGCGCCTGCACTGGCATGGCGACCTGGTAGCCGACAAGCACTGCATCGGTGGCATCCCGGGCAACCGCACCTCCATGCTGGTGGTTCCGATTGTTGCGGCCCACGGCATGCTGATCCCCAAGACATCCAGCCGGGCCATCACATCACCGGCCGGCACGGCGGACACCATGGAGGTGCTTGCCAGCGTGGAACTCATGTCCGCTCGATTGCATGAAGTCGTGCGGCGAGAGCATGGCGCAATCACCTGGGGCGGTACCGCCAACCTCGCACCGGTGGATGATATCCTGATCTCCGTGGAGCGTCCGCTGGGCATCGACTACCCGGGGCAGATGGTTGCATCGATCCTGTCAAAAAAAATCGCCGCGGGATCCACGCACCTCATTATCGACATCCCGGTGGGCCCGACAGCCAAGGTTCGCCACATGCGCGAGGCGCAGGCATTGCGCAAGCTGTTCGAGTACGTCGCCGGCCGGCTGGGCCTGTTCGTTCAGGTGGTCATCACCGATGGCCGCCAGCCTGTGGGACGCGGTATCGGTCCGGTGCTCGAGGCGCGCGACGTGATGCAGATATTGCAAAACGATCCGGATGCCCCGCCCGACCTGCGTCAAAAGGCATTGCGGCTGGCCGGACGGGTGCTGGAGTTCGATCCGGACATCCGTGGCGGCGATGGTTTCGATATCGCACGGGATATCCTTGATTCCGGCAGAGCCCTTGCCAAGATGCACGACATCATCAACGCCCAGGGGCGCCAGGAGGAGCATTTCCAGCCGGCACCGCTGTTGCATGAGGTGACCGCCGGAAAAGCGGGAACCGTGACGTCGATCGACAATTACAGGATGGCGCGCATTGCCAGGCTGGCCGGCGCGCCCATGGACAAGGGATCGGGTGTGGACCTGCTGAAAAAACTGGGTGATCCGGTGGCACAGGGTGAACCCTTGTACCGTGTACACGCACGCTTCCCGGCCGACTTCCGGTTCGCGAAGGCCTTCGTCGAGGCGGGTAACGGCTACCGCGTCGGCGCGCCCGATGAAGTGCCCGAGGTGTTCGCGGAGTTCTGATGCTTGTCCTGGGTTTCCCGGATTACGACCGTCAGGCCAGCGCACTTGCGAAGGCCCTGAACGCCCCCTACCGGCTCATTGAACTGCACCGTTTCCCCGATGGTGAAAGTCAGCTACGGCTGCCACCTGCTCTGCCCGGTCAAGTCGTGTTATGTCGCAGCCTGGACCGGCCCAACGGTAAACTGGTTGAGCTTCTGCTTGCCGCAGGGTGCGCCCGCCAACTAGGGGCGTCACAGCTCATTCTGGTCGCGCCCTATCTCTGTTACATGCGCCAGGACAAGGCCTTTCGCACCGGAGAGGCAATCAGTCAGCAGATCGTGGGGAATTTTCTGGCAGGACTGTTCGACACGCTCGTGACAGTGGACCCGCACCTGCATCGCGTACACAGCCTTGCCGAGGCTGTACCTGTCAGGCGCGCGGTGGCCGCAAGCGCCGCACCAGCCATGGGCGCATTCCTCGCCACGCGCACTGGTCACCCGCTGTTGGTCGGACCCGATGCCGAGTCGGAACAATGGGTACGCACTGTGGCCGAGCGGGCCTCGCTGGACTATGTCATCGCACACAAGACCAGGCGCGGCGACAGGCAGGTTGAGATCCGCCTGCCGGAGCATGACTATACCGGTACTGATGTCGTGCTGGTCGATGACGTACTGAGCACAGGGCAGACGCTCGCATCGACCGCTCGTGCGCTGCGCGAGTCGGGCGCGAGACAGGTGGATGTGCTGGTAACCCATGCGCTCATCGCCAGTGATGCACTGGATACGCTGAGGAGTGCCGGGGTCAGTGAGATATGGAGCTCCGACAGTATTCCGCACCCGAGCAATGTCCTGGATCTGGCGCCATTGCTTGCCTCGGCCTTAGAGTGAAAATACAGGTTACTGGGCCATAGCGCCCTCATCGTTTCGCATCCCTGGAGCGGCGCGATACTCGGACAGCCCCGGCACCGTCACCTGCCACCCGCCCTGCCCCGCTCCCGGGCGTTTCGGGCTCAGGAATGCTCTGTGGCACACAGCCGGCCACCCTGCCCCGCAGAGGCCGCCTCAGGTGTCAGTTCGGTTCAAGCTCGGTCACCAAAAAGGGACAACTCGATGACCTCGCTGAGAAACACGGTAAAAATGTGCTAACAAGGGCCCTGAATGCTTGGGAAAGGTTCGGTATTGGTTTGGTCGAGCGGAAAAAAGAGAATGGACAACAGAAAAAATATTGAAATTCTTTAACAATCAAGCCGCATAAGTTACAGTTTCTGTGAATGTTAATTATCAGGTCGGCGGTTCGGGCCCGTCCTGGGGAGCCATTTCCAGTCCTTTCCTGGCCTGACATCGGTACTGGCGCTGTTCTTGCAGTTTCCCGTTCAGAACCGCGCCGGTCTGTTAGTCATGTGGCAAGTTGAAAAGGAGCAGCCGGCAAAGTGACCCAGCGTCTGCATGACAATGCCCCGTCCATGCCATAACAACCATACACACAGCCCGCACAACACCCTTGCGCTGCTACCGGTATATCGGCCCATGAATCCTGCAACGTGTACCATGCTGCGGACAATACTGTCACACGGGCCGCACCATGGATGAGCTGCTGGAAGCGATGCGCGAGGCACTGGTCGCCGCGGATTTCGAGTACGAGAGCCACCCATCAAAGGCCCTGCTGCTGGGTCTGCACCGGGAACTGAACCTGCTGGAAGACGCCCTGGAAGACAATGATGCCGAGTCTGCCGCCCTGCTCACCGCCAGCCTGCTGATGCACATGCACAACTATCATGACATGTTCGACCTGCCGGCCATATTCGAGGAAGCCAAGCGGCTGGTGATGAATAACAGGGCCTCGCAACGACAGGACTAACCGGAACAGGCATCCGGCAAATACCCCCCGCGACGCCCCCTGCCTGCACCACTGTCACAGCCTTCGGGCTCTCACCTGCTGATCGACCAACCCGAGGGCATCAATTACCTGTTTCGCAATTACCCTATATTTGATATGGTTGCAGTCCAGGCACTGAGGGGGGAGCCAACATGGAACGACGAAACAACGAACGACGCGAATTTACCGCCTCCCGGGAATTTCCGCTGATGACTGCAACAGGCCTGATTGTCAAGGACCGGCGCAGGCAGCCTGACCGTCGCCTGAACAATATCGAGGTTACCTACCTGGAACTGGCGGGGGGTGCGTACCAGGTCGCATGAAGGTGGGAGTGGCAGGTATTCCTGTATAACACCACAGGCAGCATGGCGCGGATCCCGCCACAACGGAGCGCGCGGATGCGCAGGGCCCGTTCACAGCCGCGTTAGTCGTTAATCGCGCGCAGAATTTTCCTGGCCTGCTGGCCGAATTCCTCAACCAGGTATTCCAGGAAAGGCTCCTTGAGGTCGGGATGCTTGAGGGCAAACTCGACTGTCGCCTGCAGATAGCCCAGCTTGCTGCCACAGTCATAGCGCTTGCCCTCGAAGCGGTAGGCCATGACCGGCTCGTCGCCCAGCAGTTTCTGGATCGCGTCGGTCAGCTGGATTTCACCACCGGCCCCTCGCGGGATGGTCTCCAGGTGGTCGAAGATCGCCGGGGTGAGGATATAGCGGCCAACCACGGCCAGGTTGGAACGCGCCTGCTCGGGGGACGGCTTTTCCACGATACCTGATACATCCGTCAGGCGTCCCTCGGTAGCACCGGGGTCAACGATGCCGTACTTGTCGGTCTCCTCGTGCGGCACCCGCTCGACACCCAGCATGCTGCAGCCCTTCTCCTCGTAGGCACCGACCATCTGGTCGATCACGCAACTGCCGTTGCAGCTGATCAGGTCGTCCGCAAGGATGACGGCAAAGGGTTCGTTGCCGACAATGGGCCGCGCACAGAGCACGGCATGCCCCAGCCCGAGGGCCTCGGGCTGGCGCACGTAGACACAGGTGACATTGGCGGGCACGACACTGCGCACCACCTCCAGCATGTCGTACTTGCCCTTCTTCTCCAGCTCAAACTCCAGTTCGAAGTTCTTGTCGAAATGGTCCTCGATGGCGCGTTTGCTGCTGCTGGTGACAAAGATCAGCTCCTCGATACCCGCCCTCACCGCTTCCTCGGCCGCATACTGGATCAGCGGCTTGTCAACGATGGTCAGCATTTCCTTCGGATTGGCCTTGGTCGCGGGCAGGAAGCGCGTACCCAGCCCGGCAACCGGGAAGACGGCTTTTCTGATTTTTCCGTGTTTCATTCCGGTCATCCTGTCTTGTCAGTTTTCCTGGACGCGATCGTAAACGTCATCGAAACGTACGATGTCATCCTCGCCGAGGTAGCTGCCCGACTGCACCTCAATCACCTCGAGGGGTATATTGCCGGGGTTCTCCAGGCGATGCCTTTCGCCCACCGGGATGTAGGTTGATTCGTTTTCGTGGAGATTGAAGACCTGGTCACCGCAGGTCACCCGCGCGGTACCCTTGACGACGACCCAGTGCTCGGCACGGTGATTGTGCATCTGCAGCGACAGGGATGCGCCCGGTTTCACCGTGAGTCGTTTCACCTGGAAACGCTCGCCGATATCGGTACCCTCGTAGGAGCCCCACGGCCTGTAGACGCGACGGTGAACCCGGCATTCCTCCCGGTTCCTGTCCTTGAGCTGGTTGACGATGTGCTTGACGTCCTGCGCCCGCTCCTTGCTCGCCACCAGCACGGCATCCGCCGTTTCCACCACGACGATATCTTCCAGTCCCACCGTTGCCAGGCAGCGGTGCTCGGCAACCAGCAGGGCATTGCGCGTATCACTGACCAGCACATCGCCCTGCACCACATTGCCCGCCTCGTCCTGAGGACAGACACTCCATAGCGCGGACCAGGCACCCACATCCGACCAGCCGGCGGAGAACGGCACCATGACGGCATGCTGCGTTTTTTCCATGACAGCATAGTCAATGGAGTCGCTGGGACAGCCGAGGAAAGACTCGCGACTGACCCGGTAAAAATCGCTGTCTCGTGCACCGCGCTGCATCGCGGCACGGCAGGCCTCGAGGATGTCGGGCCTGTGCGCGGCGATCTCCTTCAGCCACTGGCCCGTGCTCATGAGAAAGATGCCGCTGTTCCAGAAGTAATCGCCCTCGGCCAGGTAGCGTTCGGCGGTCGCCTCGTCAGGCTTCTCGACAAACCGTGCAACCTTCCAGACCCCGCCTCCCGGCATTTCGCCGTCGCGCTTGATATAGCCGTAACCGGTTTCCGCGACATCCGGCACGACACCGAAGGTCACCAGGCTGCCGTTGGCTGCCTGCGGGCAGCCCCGGGCTACGGCCTCGACGAAGGCCTGACCGTCGCGTATCACGTGGTCGGCCGGCATCACGACCATCATGGACTCCGGGTCATCTTCGGCCAGAAACAGGGCCGCGAGAGTGAGTGCCGGGGCCGTGTTGCGACCCTCCGGCTCGAGGATGATGGTTGCGGGCGTCTTGCCCAGCTCGGCAATCTGCTCGGCCACGAGAAAACGGTGTTCCTCGTTGCAGACATAGACCGCGGGCCCGATGTCGTCCAGGCCGTCCAGACGGCTGGCCGTTTCCTGCAGCAGCGTGCGTTCGGATGTCAGCGGCAGCAGGGGCTTGGGGTAATGTTCGCGAGACAGCGGCCAGAGCCGGGACCCGGAACCGCCTGAAAGAATGACGGGATGAATTTTCATAATTTTCGTGTACGCGCCGTAGAAAACTGTCTCGTTCGCTTTCGCCCCATTCATCGGCGCCTGCAATAAAAGGTTGAATTCCGGTAATTTCTACAGAACTACCGATGCCGCGCAGGCATTATCCCTGCGGCTGACGCTTTATCGCATGCAGCATGCAGGCCTGCCCATGCCCCATTCCGTGCGCCTTACCTGTTCGAATAATACATCATTATCAACACATTACACATGCCAGGGCACCCCACACACGGGAGTGCCCCGGCATCTTACACAACCATACGCCTAGCGTGCCGGCTTGACCACCGTCAGCTTCTCCCGGTTGCGTTCGACGGTCTTCTCGCCGATACCCTTGACGCCGGCCAGTTCATCAACGGTCAGGAACGGCCCGTGGGTCTCGCGATGTTCAATGATGGCCATTGCCTTGCGCTCGCCGACACCATCGATGGTTTCGGCAAGGGTGGCGGCATCGGCGCTGTTGATATCGACCGGGCCGGCAAACACCCTTGCGCACAGCAGTAAACAGAAGGTAACAGACAGTATGGTTGTGAGAAGTTTCATCATGGACTCCTTTCCGTGGTTGAACGTTTCCCTGCAGGGGCGGCCGGTGAAATGCCGGCCGCACGGAGGAGCATAGCAACGGCTGCGATCAGGACAATGCAGCGAGATCCGAATTGATCACCAGCAAAACGCCAAGCGGGTCATCCGCCGCCGTGACCGGCCGGCCAATGACGAGATAGGTGGAACCATTCTTGACGGCCTCGACCGGGGTCATCACACGGCGCTGGTCATCGGCAGCACTCCCGGCGGGACGTATGCCGGGGGTGATCAGCCGGAACGGCTCGGTGAAGGTTGCGCGCATGATTGCCGCCTCGCGGGACGAGCAGACGATACCGTCCAGCCCGCAGTAATGCGCCAGCGTCGCCAGACGCAGCACATTGTCCTCGGGGCTGCCCTGCAGGCCGACACCGGCGAGATCATCCTCCGCCATGCTGGTAAGTATGGTGACGGCGATCAGCAGCGGTGGCCGATCGGCAGCGGCGACGGCCTCGCGTGCCGCCGTGAGCATGCGCTCGCCGCCGAGGGCGTGAACATTCAGCATCCAGACACCCAGCCCGGCCGCTGCGGCACAGGCCCTGGCGACCGTGTTCGGTATATCGTGGAACTTCAGATCCAGGAAGACATCGAAGCCCTCCCCTGCCAGGCGCCGAACGAAATCCGGGCCGGCGACGGTGAACAGCTCCTTGCCGACCTTGAGGCGGCACTGGGACGGCTCCAGGCGCTCGACAAGCTGCAGCGCCGACCCGGCATCGGGATAATCCAGCGCCACGATGACGCGGGGTCCGGTTTCATGAGAATCAGTCATAGCATCCTTATCCGATTTATATACCTGTTTGAGGGCCACACGTTTTACCGCAATGGCATGGCTGAAGCAAAAAACAGCTGGGCAAGTGGCTCGCGAGAAATCAAAAGAATTTCACCGCAGAGACGCAGAGGACGCAAAGAAAAACTTAAAACCTGCTTAAAGCAGCAGCAGCGATATGATGCTGCGGCTTTCCGGCCTGATTTATATGGCGTTGCCTGTCAATGTCTCACGGCGGCCACTGCCGTGGCCTGCCCGTATTGCATTTGTTCTTCTTTGCGTCCTCTGCGTCTCTGCGGTTAATTCTTTTTGTTTTCCCTACACGTACAGTCAGTCGCTCTGCCCGGTACGGCTGGCACGAACTGCGGTATACCCTACTTGCCCGGCGCTGCCTTCACCGGCCGGACGGTGTCCCAGCGCCGGCAACCGGGGCATTGCCAGTGCAGGGACTTGCCGGAAAAGCTGCAGCTGCTGCAGGAATACCGGGCCGCAGTGTCCCGCAAAGCATCTGCCAGCTTGCGAAGCCCCTGCAGCACGACAGCCTCATGGCTGCCGGTCCCGACCAGGCCAAGATCAATCAGCCTGGCCAGGCCATGCACCGACGGCCGCTTCCTGAACTGGTCTACCAGGAAATCCACGGCTGCAGGAGCCCCCAGCTCGGCGGCAAGCAACTCAGCCTGCAGCAACACAGGCGTGATGCCTTCATGGCGCGCGACCAGGCCATCCAGGTAATCAATCATGCGATCCGTCCTGCCTTGCCGGCGATAACACTCTGCCATGGCCTCGAGCACTTCCGGCAACCGGTCGGCGTCCTGCTGCTCAACGCGCTCGTAGCATGCCAGCGCGGCCTGGCTGTCACCCGCCTCACGCAGCAGATCACCCAGGATGATGCTGGCACGGGCACACCCCGCATCGGCCGCAAGCGCACGTTCCAGGCACGCGCGGGCGGCAAGCGGACGTTCATCGGCAATGGCCTGCAGTGCCTGTTCGCAGAGAAACTGGGCATGTAACGCCCTGGCCGGTTCACCACCCGCCGCCTCCAGCTGCCCGGCCACGGCAAGCGCCCCGTCCCAGTCCTTCTCCTGCTGGTAAATATCCAGCAACAGCTCCAGCACCTGCGGGCGCACCCCGGGATCGGCGACAAGGTCTTTCAGCACACCTTCTGCACGGTCCAGCAGGCCCGCACGCAGGTAGTCCCGCCCCAGTTCCAGCCGGGCATGGGTGCGCTGCTCCGTGGTCAGCGCCTCACGCGCAACCAGATTCTGGTGAATTCGGATGGCACGATCGACCTCGCCACGCCGGCGAAACAGCGAGCCAAGCGCGAGATGGGTCTCGAAGGTATCGGCAGTAACCTCCAGCATGCGGATGAACACGTCGATTGCCTTGTCGGGACGCTCGTTCAGCAGGTGGTCGATACCGGTGAAATACCCGGGACCCAGCAGCCTGTCGTCACGGCGTGGCCGGCGAGCGCCCCGGTAGCGGCCAGCGGCGACCCAGCCGCCCAGGGCCGCAACCGGCAGCAACAACCAGAACAACTCAGGCATGAAAGCCGGAGAATTTGAATACCATGCCGGAGGGCTTGGATGTGATGGGTGAAGGTAGACCAGTCAAAATGGTGACCGGGCCGCGAGGCAGGGTACGGCGGACAAGTGAATGCCGGGATGCCCGCAGCAACAGGCATCCCGGCCAAAGGTACTGCTTAGGGCTGAATTTCCCGGCTGCGCTTGAAGCCTTCATTGACCCGTTCGCGCAGTTCCTTGCCGGGTTTGAAATGCGGCACATGCTTGGCAGCCAGCGCCACCGAATCGCCCGTCTTCGGATTTCTGCCGATCCTTGGTGGACGATAGTGCAACGAGAAACTTCCGAACCCCCTGATTTCGATTCGTTGCCCGCTCGCAAGCGCCTGGCTCATCTGCTCGAGCAGGCTCTTGACGGCCAGCTCGACATCCTTGTGATTCAGATGGCCATTTTTTGCAGCCAGTATTTCAATCAGCTCGGATTTTGTCATTTTTTACTCCACCTACCCCTTGTTACCCTTTACTGCTCTTTCCATGTAACGCGGCCTAGTCGTCCCCGCTCATCTGTTTTTTCAGCACATCCCCCAGGTTGGTCGTTGCCTCGGAGCTCTCCGCCCCGTAATCCTGCAACATGGCCGCCTCTTCTTCGGTGTCCTTGGCCTTGATCGAGAGACTGATAGTGCGGTTCTTACGATCAACACCCATGAACTTGGCCTCGACCTCGTCACCCGCATTCAGCACGGTACGGGCATCCTCGATCCTGTCGCGTGACAGCTCCGAGGCGCGCAGCGTGCCTTCGACACCGTCGCCAAGATCGACGACAGCGGCCTTGGCATCGACTTCTGTAACCGTACCCCTGACGATGCTGCCCTTGCTGTGTTCCGCGACGAAGTTCGAATACGGGTCCTTGTCCAGCTGCTTGATGCCGAGGGAAATGCGCTCGCGCTCGGGATCGACCGACAGCACAACCGCCTCGATCTCCTCGCCCTTGGAATAGTTCCTGACCGCTTCCTCGCCCGGCTCGTTCCAGGAAATGTCGGAGAGATGCACCAGGCCGTCGATACCGCCATCCAGGCCGATGAAGATGCCGAAGTCGGTGATCGACTTGATGGAACCCTTCACATGGGTGCCCTTGTTGTGCGTGGCGGCGAACTCGTCCCACGGATTCGGGAAGCACTGCTTGATGCCGAGCGAGATGCGACGACGCTCCTCGTCGATATCAAGTACCATGACCTCGACCTCCTGGCCGAGGTGGACAACCTTGGACGGGTTGACGTTCTTGTTGGTCCAGTCCATCTCGGAGACGTGCACCAGACCCTCGACGCCATCCTCGATCTCGACGAAGCAGCCGTAGTCGGCGATGTTGGTGACCTTGCCGAACAGACGCGAACTGGAGGGATAGCGCCGAGCAAGGTCCGCCCACGGGTCCTGACCAAGCTGTTTCATGCCAAGCGACACGCGATTGCGCTCGCGGTCGAACTTGAGCACCTTGACCTCGATCTCGTCGCCGACGTTGACGATCTCGGAAGGATGCTTGACGCGTTTCCAGGCCATGTCGGTGATATGCAGCAGGCCGTCGATACCGCCAAGGTCGACGAACACGCCGTAGTCGGTCAGGTTCTTCACGATACCCTTGATGACGATACCTTCCTGCAGGCTTTCCAGCAGGGCCTCGCGCTCCGCGCTGAATTCGGTTTCGACAACGGCGCGGCGAGAGACCACGACATTGTTGCGACGCTTGTCGAGCTTGATGACCTTGAACTCGAGGTCCTTGCCCTCGAGGTAGGCCGGGTCGCGTACCGGGCGCACGTCGACCAGTGATCCCGGCAGGAATGCGCGGATGTCGTCGATGTCCACGGTGAAGCCGCCCTTGACCTTGCCGCTGATAACGCCCTTGACGATCTCTTCCTTCTCGAAGGCCTCTTCCAGTCGTCTCCAGACCTGGTCGCGTTTTGCCTTTTCACGTGACAGGCGGGTTTCACCAAAGCCGTCCTCAACAGCTTCCAGCGAGACCTCGACCTCGTCACCGACAACAACTTCCAGCTCGCCCTGGGCGTTCTTGAACTGTTCAATCGGGATGACGCCCTCGGATTTCAGACCGGCATGGACGATGACGTTGTCAGACTGGATGTCGACAACCGTGCCGGTTACCACTGCACCTCGCCGGAGTTCCTGATTGGCAAGGCTTTCTTCAAACATTTCAGCAAAACTTTCGGTCATGGGGATAACTTTCCTGTGGACTTTCGGTGCAGTCCAGCTTAATCAGCCACGGCATCTTGCGATACACGCGGGTCAGGTTGATGAACACGATCCGGCCCACAGGCCGGATCATCGGAACGCGGTATTATATATGCGTATCTAGTTAATTGTACACGTTTTTTCTAAAAAGTCGCCCGGATTTTCCGGATTATCTCGGCCACGGTGACGTCCACCGCCTGGTCGCTGTTATCAATGATCAGGGCGTCCTGCGCGGGCAACAGCGGTGCCACCTCACGTGAGCTGTCGCGCCGGTCGCGCGCGCGGACCTCCTCGACAACCTCCTCCAGCGGGATATTTATTCCCTTATCTTTCAGTTGCTTATGCCGCCTTTTCGCGCGCACCTCGGGGCGTGCGGTGAGAAAAATCTTTAGCCCGGCCTCGGGGAAAACCACGGTGCCCATGTCGCGGCCGTCGGCCACCAGCCCGGGCTGGCGTCGGAAACGGCGCTGCCATTCCAGCAGTGCCGTCCTGACCTCAGGCAGCGCCGCCAGCCGTGAGGCGGCATTGCCGGTGGCCTCGGTGCGCAGCTCCCGGGTGACATCCACGCCGTCCAGCCGCACGACCTCCCCGCCGTCCGCGCCGATGCCGAATTCACCATGGATGCGACCGGACAGCTCCGCCAGGACAGCGGCATCATCCAGCCCGACCCCGTCACGCCCGGCTGCACATGCGAGCAGCCGGTACAGCGCGCCGCTGTCCAGGAAGTGCCAGCCGAATTCGGCCGCGACGCGCTGGCTGATGGTGCCCTTGCCGGAACCGCTGGGTCCGTCGATGGTGACAACGGGGATGCTGTCAGCAGGCGTATTCATTGCAGCCTCAGGCCGCGGCCGAGATCACGAGGCCGGCGCCCGCGGCAAGATCGACAAAGCCCGGGAAGGAGGTGTTGACGTTGGCGCAGTCGTGGATCTCGATGCCGCCTTTTGCCCGCAGCGAGGCCATGGCAAAGGCCATGGCGATGCGATGATCACCGTGGCTGTCGACCACCCCCCCCTGCAGGCTGCCGCCCTCGATCACCATGCCGTCGGGTGTGGCCTGCGCATCGATACCGAGCGCCTGCAGGCCGTCCGCCATGACCTGGATGCGGTCGCTTTCCTTGACGCGCAGCTCCTCCGCGCCCGTGAGTACCGTGCGCCCGCTGGCGCAGGCCGCGGCCACGAACAGCACCGGGAACTCGTCGATGGCCAGCGGCACGAGCTCCGGCGCGATATCAATCCCCCGGAGCGCGGCCGTGCGCACCCGCAGGTCGGCAACCGGCTCACCGCCCGCCTCGTGCGGATTGATCACCTCGATATCGGCGCCCATCTGGCGCAGGATGTCGATCACCCCGGTGCGTGTCGGATTCATGCCGACATGCTGCAGTAGCAGATCCGATCCCGGCGCAATACTGGCGCCCACCAGGAAGAAAGCGGCGGAGGAGATATCGGCCGGTATGTCGATGCGGATACCCTTCAGGCTGTGCCCGCCTTCCAGACAGACTCGGCCGTCATCGCGCTGCACCGGATAGCCCATGCCGGCGAGCATGCGTTCGGTGTGGTCGCGCGTCGGCGCCGGTTCCGTCACGCAGGTCGTGCCACTGGCATACAGGCCGGCCAGCAGGATGCTGGACTTGACCTGGGCGCTGGCGACCGGCATGGCATAGTCGATGCCGTGCAGCGCTGCAGAGCCATGCACCTGCAGCGGTGCCGTGCCCGCGTCGGTCGTGTCGATACGCGCACCCATCGTCCCCAGCGGGTCGACCACGCGCCGCATGGGCCGCCCCGACAGCGAGGCATCACCGGTCAGGGTTGCATCGAATGCCTGGCCCGCCAGCAGACCTGCCATCAGCCGCATGGAGGTACCCGAGTTGCCGAGATCCAGTGCCGCCGCAGGCCGGCCTAGGCCGTGCATGCCGACACCGTTGACGGTTACCCGTCCCGCATCCGGGCCGTCGATGGTCACCCCCATTGCGCGGAAGGCCGCGAGCGTTGCGAGGCTGTCCTCCCCTTCGAGAAAACCGCTGATCTCGGTCACGCCCTCCGCGAGGGCGCCGAGCATGATGGAACGGTGCGAGATGGACTTGTCGCCGGGTACGCGCAGCGTGCCCTGCAGGCTGCCGCCCGGCTCGACGTGAAACTTCACGGAAGCTGTATCGGCCATGGATTCGGGACTCAGGTGTGTTTGTCGACGTAGCGGTCACGCGTCTGCTTGGCGGATGCGAAAACCGTCTGCAGGGTTTCGCCGTCATGCTGCCTGACGGCATCGGCAAGCTGCTGCAGGTCGCCGCTGAACCGGTCGATCATCTGCAGGATGGCATCGCCATTCGCTAGACAGATATCGCGCCACATGACGGGGTCGCTCGAGGCGATGCGGGTGAAATCGCGAAAGCCGCCGGCGGCATAGCGGAAAATCTCGTCGCTCTCGCCGAGCCGGGTCAGGCTGTCCACCAGCGCAAAAGCCAGCACATGCGGCAGGTGACTGGTCGCGGCCAGTACCGTGTCGTGGTGTGCCGGGTCCATCTCGTCCACCACGGCACCGGCCGCCTCCCACATGGCGCGTACCCGTGCCGTGGCCTCCGCCGAGGTCTGCTCGACCGGCGTCAGGATCACGCGGCGGTCGCGAAACAGCTCCGGGAACGAGGCCGCCACCCCGCTCTGCTCGGTGCCGGCGATCGGGTGACCGGGGACGAAGGCGGCAGGCAGTTCGCCAAAACCGCGCCTGGCCGCCTCGATCACACTGGCCTTGGCGCTGCCGACGTCGGTAATGGCGGCCCCGGCCGGCAGGTGCCCGCGCAGCATGCGGAACACCGGCTCCATGGCACCCAGCGGCACCGCCACCAGCACCATGTCGGCGCCTTCCACGGCCCTGGCCGGATCGGTTTCGTAGCGGTCGATCACGCCCAGCTCGACAGCCTGCTGCAGGTGCTCCGGGTTGCGGCTGCAGCCGACCACCTCGCGGCAGTAGTCCGCTGCACGCAGCGCCCTGGCCAGCGAACCACCGATCAGGCCGGTGCCGATAATACACAGGCGCTCGATCACGCCAGCGCCTTTTTCAGCGCCGTCAGCAGACGGAGGTTTTCCTCAGGCAGGCCGACACTGACGCGCAGGTGGTCCGGCAGTCCGTAGCCGGCGATCGGCCGGACAATCACACCCTGCTCGAGCAGGCGCCGGTAGATGCCATCGGCCCGCTGCCCGGTGTCGACGGCAATGAAATTGGCAACAGATTCGATGTAGCCGAGCCCGAGTTTTTCGAAACCCGCGGCAAGCTGCTGCAGGCCCGCGAGGTTGTTCTGTACGCCCTTCTCGAGGTGCGCTTCATCCCCGAGCGCCGCGACGGCGGCGGCCTGCGCAACCGTGTTGACATTGAATGGCTGGCGTACCCGGTTGAGCAGTCCGGCCACTTCCGGGTGCGAGACCGCGTAGCCGACCCGCAGCCCGGCCAGCCCGTAGGCCTTGGAGAAGGTCCGCGTGATGATCAGGTTGGGAAACTCCTCCAGCCAGAGCACCGAGTCGGAGTAATGCTCCTGCACCACGTACTCGAAATAGGCCTCGTCGACCACCGCCATGACGTGCCGCGGCAGGCTGGCGATGAACTCATGCAGCTCGTTGTCCGTCAGCCAGGTCCCCGTCGGGTTGTTGGGGTTGGCGATGAACACCACGCGGGTATCCGGCCCAACCAGCGCATGCATGGCGCCGAGGTCGTGACCGGCGACCGGGCCACGCGTACCGTCATGTGCAACCGCGACCCGCGCCCGCGCGCCGACGGCCTGGGTGACGATGGGATACACGGCAAAGGCATGCTGCGAGAACACCGCCTCGAGGCCCGGACCGAGGAACACCCGGGCGATCATGTCCAGGACGTCATTGGAACCGTTGCCGAGCGTAATGCAGCCCGCCGGGATGTCGTGCCGCACCGCAAGCCGCTCGACCAGCAGGTGACCACTGCCCTCGGGGTAGCGGGCAATATCCGCCAGCACCTCGCGCGCCGCCGCCAGCGCCAGCGGACTCGGGCCGAGGGGATTTTCATTCGAGGCGAGCTTGACCGCATCCTGTATGCCGAATTCGCGTTCCAGCTCGGCCAGCGGCTTGCCGGGTTCGTAGGGTTTCAGGCCGCGCACGCCCGGCACGGCCAGTTCGTCGTAATGCGGGTTTGTCTGCGTCATGGACATGTATCCGTGGTTATCTTGCCGGGGCACTGCCGGGTGCGCACCGCGGCTACAGCACGGCCTTTGGATAGGACCCCAGCACCTTGACGGCAAAGGTTTCCTCGGCCAGCTCCGTCAGCGCGGCCGCGACACCCGGGTTCTCCCGGTGGCCGTCGAGGTCGATGTAGAAGACATACTGCCAGAGCCCCTGCCGCGAGGGGCGCGACTCGATGCGCGTCATGCTGATGCCGTGCTCGGCGATCGGCTTGAGCATGGCGTGCAGCGCGCCGGGCTTGTTACGCACGGAGATCAGCACCGAGGTCTTGTCATCGCCGCTTGGCGAGACGAGACGGTCTCCGATCACCAGGAAGCGGGTGGTATTGTCCGGCTGGTCCTCGATGTTGCGCTGCAGGATGGTCAGGCTGTAGAGCTCGGCGGCCATCTCGCTGGCAATGGCGGCGCTGCCCGCCGCTTCCCCGACGATGCGGGCCGCCTCGGCATTGCTGACGACCGCGACGCGCTCGACGCCCGGCAGGTTGTTATCCAGCCAGCCCCGGCACTGCGCCAGTGCCTGCTGGTGTGCCAGCACGCGCGTGATAGTGGCCCCGTCGCCGGCCGACATGAGGTGATGGTGGATGCGCTGCTCCACCTCGCCGCAGATGTGCAGCTGGGAATGCTGGAACATGTCGAGCGTGTGGCTGACCACACCCTCGGTGGAATTCTCGATCGGCACCACGCCGTAGTCGGCCGCACCGGCCTCTACCTCGCGAAACACCGCGTCGATGGTATCCATCGGCAGCGTGCGGATGGAGTGCCCGAAATGCTTCAGCGCTGCCGCCTGGGTGAAGGTGCCTTCCGGACCCAGGAAGGCGACGGTCAGCGGTTTTTCCAGTGCCAGGCAGGCCGACATGATTTCGCGAAACAGGCGCACCATCTCCTCGGCGGGCAAGGGGCCCTCGTTGCGCTCGCTGATACGGCGCAGCACTTCTGCCTCCCGGTCGGGGCGGTAGAAGTCGGCGGTCTCGCCCTGCCCGGTCTTCACCTCGGCCACCTCGCGGGCGACCGCGGCGCGCTGGTTGATCAGCGTCTGGATCTGTTCGTCGACCGCATCGATCCGGCCGCGCAGCGCATCAAGGTGTTTTTTCTCGGCCATGGGGTCAGCCGGCCTCCCGCCCCGCCACCGACCTGACGTTGAGTACGCCGTCGATGGCAGCCAGCCGGTCGATACAAGTCGTCTGCACCGGCGAGTCGACATCGACCAGGGTGTAGGCGACCTCGCCCCGGGACTTGTTCAGCATGTCGAGAATGTTCAGCCCGGACTCGCCAAGGCAGGTGGAAATCTGGCCCAGCATGTTGGGCACATTGGCATTGCTGATCGCCAGCCGGTGACCGGCATTTCGCGGCATCATGATCTCCGGGAAGTTGACCGAATTGCGGATATTGCCATTCTCGAGAAAATCCCGCACCTGTTCGACCACCATGACGGCGCAGTTCTCTTCGGCCTGCTGCGTCGAGGCACCGAGGTGCGGTAGCGTGACGACGCGCGGGTGGTCCTTCAGCAGGCTGGTCGGAAAGTCGCAGACATAGGCGTAGACCTTGCCGGCATCGAGCGCCGCCACCATCGCCGCGTCGTCCACCACGCCCTGGCGGGAGAAGTTCAGGATCACGGCATTGTCACGCACCAGCTTCAGCCGCTCGCTGTTGATGACGTTGCGGGTAGCATCCATCAACGGCACGTGGAAGCTGATGAAATCGGCATGCGTGATCAGCTCCTCGATGCTGGCAGCCTGCCGCACCTGGGAGGACATCTCCCAGGCCCGCTGCACGGTGATGCCCGGGTCGAAACCGATGACGTTCATGCCCATGGCCAGGGCGCCGTTGGCCACCTGCACGCCGACGGCGCCGAGACCGACCACGCCCAGGGTCCTGCCCGGCAGTTCGAAACCGGTGAACTGTTTCTTGCCCGACTCGACCGCGGCGTGGATGCGGACGTCATCCCCCTCGAGCGAGCGCGCAAACGCCCAGGCCTGGCAGATGTTGCGCGCGGCTAGCAGCATGCCGGCGATTACCAGTTCCTTGACCGCGTTGGCGTTGGCGCCCGGGGCGTTGAACACCGGAACACCCGCCCGGCTCATGCGATCGACCGGGATATTGTTAACCCCGGCGCCGGCGCGCCCGATGGCCATCACCGTCGGCGGCAGTTCCATGTTATGCATGTCGTGCGAGCGCAGCAGGATGGCGTCGGGATGCTGGATCTCGGAGGCGACCTCGTAGTCATCGCGCGGGAAGTGGTCCAGCCCCGCCGGGGATATGTTGTTGAGGGTGAGGATCTTGAACATCGTCGCGTTGCCTGTCACACCCCCGCCGGTCAGCCGCGGGTGCGTTCGAATTCCCGCATGAAGTCGACCAGGGCGGCAACACCTGCCTCCGGCATGGCGTTGTAGATACTGGCCCGCATGCCGCCGACCGAGCGGTGGCCCTTGAGGTTGAGCAGGCCGGCCGCCTCGGCCACGGTGAGAAAATCACCGTCCAGCGAGCTGTCGGCCAGGGTGAAGGGAACGTTCATCAGGGAACGGCAGCCCGGCGCCACCGGGCTGTGGTAGAAATCGCTGGCGTCGATGGCCTCGTAGAGCCGGCCCGCCTTGCGCCGGTTGATCACCTCGATGGACGCCAGTCCGCCCAGCCCGAGCAGCCAGCGGAACACCAGCCCCGCCAGGTACCAGCCGAAGGTGGGCGGGGTATTCAGCATCGAGCCGGCATCGGCATGCAGGCGGTAGTTGTACATGGTCGGAGCGCCGTCCAGCATGTCGCCGAGCAACCCGTCGCGCACGATCACCACCGTCAGTCCGGCTGGGCCGATGTTCTTCTGGGCACCGGCGTAGATCAGCCCGAAACGCGACACGTCCAGCGGGCGGGACAGGATGGTCGATGACATGTCGGCCACCAGCGGCACATCGCCGGTATCGGGTATCCAGTCGAATTCGACCCCGCCGATGGTCTCGTTCGGCGTGTAGTGCAGGTAGGCGGCGCCAGCGTCGGTCTGCCACGTGTCGCGCGCCGGGATGTCGGTAAAGCCGGAGGCCTCGGCGGTTGCGGCGACATTGACCGTGCAGTAGCGGCCGGCCTCGGCAATCGCCTTCTTCGACCAGGCGCCGGTATTGATGTAGTCCGCCGACTGCCTGCCACGCAGCAGGTTCATTGGCACCATGGCGAACTGGCTGGTGGCGCCGCCCTGCAGGAACAGCACCCGGTAGTCGTCGGGCACCGACAGTAACGTGCGCAGGTCAGCCTCGGCCTGCCCGGCGATGGACATGAAGTGACTGCCGCGGTGGCTCATCTCCATGACCGACATGCCTGAGCCCTGCCAGTCGCGCAGTTCCTGCTGCGCCTGCTCCAGAACCGGCGCCGGCAGCACGGCCGGGCCGGCACTGAAATTGAATACCTCGCTCATGTGCAGGGCCTGCCGCGCTCGCCTGTACTGCTAGTCGTCGCCGGCACCGGAGGCGTCCCCGTCGCCGTCATCGTCCTCGTCCTTGTCCTCGAGGACGCGTTCCATGCCGACGAGCTTTTCGCCGTTCGCCAGGGAGATCAGCCGCACGCCCTGGGTATTCCTGCCCATGACGGATATCTCCCGCACCCGCGTGCGCACCAGCGTGCCGCCGTCGCTGATCAGCATGACCTCGTCGCTGTCATCGGCCGGCACCGCGCCGATCACCGCGCCGTTGCGCTCGTTGACCTGGATGGCGATAACGCCCTGGCCGCCGCGACCGTAGACGGGGTAGTCCGTTGCCGCGGTGCGCTTGCCGTAGCCGTTCTCGGTGGCCGTCAGCACGGGATGCTCGCCGGCAATGATCATGGATATGACCCGCTGGCCGGGCTTGAGCTTGATGCCGCGCACACCGCAGGCGGTCCGTCCCATCGGGCGCACATCCGCCTCGCCGAAGCGGATGACCTTGCCGGCATTGGAAAACAGCATGACATCGCGCTGGCCGTCGGTGATGGCGACATCGATCAGGTAGTCGCCCTCCCTGAGTTCGACCGCGATCAGGCCGCTGCTGCGCGGACGCGAGAAATTCGACAGCGAGGTCTTTTTCACCGTGCCCTGCGCGGTCGCCATGAAAACGAAATGCTCCTCGTCGAACTCGCGGATCGGCAGGATGGCGTTGATGCGCTCGCCGGCCTCCAGCGGCAGCAGGTTGACGATGGGCTTGCCGCGCGCCGTACGCCCCGCCTGTGGCAGCTCGTAGACCTTGAGCCAGTAGACCTTGCCGCGGCTGGAGAAGCACAGGATGGTGTCGTGGGTGCTGGCGATGAACAGCTTGTCGATGAAGTCCTCTTCCCGGACGCCGGCCGCGCTCTTGCCGCGGCCGCCGCGGCGCTGGGCACGGTAGTCGCTGAGCGGCTGTGACTTGGCATAGCCCGCGTGCGACAGGGTCACGACCACGTCCTCTTCTGTAATGAGGTCCTCGAGCTTCAGGTCGAGGTGATCGGTCATGATCTCGGTGCGGCGCTCGTCGCCGTACTGGTCGCGCAGCGCCTCCAGTTCCTCGCGGATGACCGCCATCAGCCGGTCGGGGTTGCCGAGGATTTCCAGCAAGCGGTCGATCTCCTCAAGCAGCAGCTTGTACTCGTCGAGGATCTTGTCCTGCTCCAGGCCGGTGAGCTGGTGCAGGCGCAGGTCCAGGATGGCCTGGGTCTGTGTCTCGGAGAGCCGGTAGCCGTCCTCGACGAGGCCGTATTGCGCGTCAAGGCCCTCCGGGCGCGAGGCCTCCGCGCCGGCACGCTCCAGCATGCCGGTGACTATGCCCGGCTCCCAGACCCGCTCCATCAGGGACTGCTTCGCCGCGGCGCGGTTCGGCGAGCTCTTGATGAGGGAAATCACCTCGTCGATGTTGGCCAGCGCAACGGCGAGGCCTTCCAGGATGTGGGCGCGCTGGCGCGCCTTGCGCAGCTCGAATACCGTGCGCCGCGTGACCACGTCGCGGCGGTGGCGGATGAATGCTTCCAGGCATTCCTTCAGGTTCAGCAGCCGCGGCCGACCGTCGACCAGCGCAACCATATTGATGCCGAACACGCTCTGCAGCTGGGTGTGCTGGTAGAGGTTGTTGAGCACGACCTCGGCCACCTCGCCGCGCTTCAGGTCGATCACCATGCGCATGCCGTCCTTGTCGGACTCATCTCGCAGCGCGGAGATGCCCTCGATCTTCTTGTCCTTGACCAGCTCCGCGATCTTCTCCAGCAGGCGTGCCTTGTTGACCTGGTAAGGCAGCTCGGTGATGACGATCGACTGCCGGCCCTTGCCCTCATCGCCCTCGATGTGGCTGCGGGCACGGATGTAGATGCGGCCGCGGCCGGTGCGGTAGGCCTCGTGGATGCCGCGCACGCCGTTGATGATGCCGGCCGTCGGGAAGTCCGGGCCGGGGACGTGCTCCATCAGGCCGGCGACGTCGATTTCGGGGTTCTCGATCAGCGCCAGGCAGGCATTGCTGACTTCCGTGAGGTTGTGCGGCGGGATATTGGTCGCCATACCGACGGCAATGCCCGCGGAGCCGTTGACCAGCAGGTTGGGCACGCGGGTCGGGAAGACCGACGGCTCCTGCTCCGTCTCGTCGTAGTTGGGTACGAAATCGACGGTTTCCTTGTCGATATCGGCCAGCAGCTCGTGCGCGATGCGCGCCATGCGCACCTCGGTGTAACGCATCGCCGCCGGCGAATCGCCATCCACGGAGCCGAAGTTGCCCTGCCCGTCGACCAGCATGTAGCGCAGCGAGAACGGCTGGGCCATGCGCACGATGGTGTCGTAAACGGCGGTGTCGCCGTGCGGATGGTACTTACCGATGACATCACCGACGATGCGGGCGGACTTCTTGTAGGGCTTGTTCCAGTCGTTGCCCAGCTCGCTCATGGCATACAGCGCCCGGCGATGCACCGGCTTCAGGCCGTCGCGCACGTCCGGCAGGGCACGTCCCACGATCACGCTCATGGCGTAATCGAGGTAGGACTGTTTCATCTCGTCTTCGAGATTGACTGGCAGTATTTCTTTGGCGAATTCGTTCATTCGGCGGGCAGCAACCTGTCCGTATCAAGTCATGGTTCGGGAAAACGGGCAAAAGTGCCTGAGGCTCTTTCGACGTCAAAGACAGGCGATTCTAGCATACTCGCCTCCCCCACTACATCTGCCAGATCGCGCCTTTTGGGGGTTCTCAGGCGACCTGTTGCCTTCGAGACAGCAGGAACCGGCGGGTTATCAACCCTGGCTGGCAGCAACCAACCCGGCCAGCCCGGCCTGGTCGGGACGCTGCACGACGCCGCGCTCGGTCACCAGGCAGTCGACCAGCCCGGCCGGGGTCACGTCGAAGGCGGGATTCCAGGCCGCCGCCCCGTCGGCGGCGATGCGCCGCCCGGCCAGGCTCAGCACCTCCTCGGGGCCGCGCTGCTCGATCTCGACCGCGGCGCCGCTGTCGAGCGAGAGGTCCAGGGTGGAGCACGGCGCGGCCACCATGAAGCGCACACCGTAGTGACGGGCAATGATCGCCAGGCTGCAGGTGCCGATCTTGTTAATGACATCGCCATTGGCGGTGACACGGTCGGCGCCGGTGATAACCCACTGCACCCGGCCGGCCTGCATCAGGGCAGCAGCCGCGTTGTCGGTGATCAGCGTGACGGGGATCCCGTCGCGGGCCAGTTCCCATGCCGTCAGGCGGGCGCCCTGCAGCCAGGGCCGGGTCTCGCCGGCATAGACCCCGCCCAGCTTGCCGGCCTGCCAGGCACTGCGTATCACGCCGAGCGCCGTGCCGTAGCCGCCGGTGGCCAGCGAACCGGTATTGCAGTAGGTCAGGACGGACATACCTTTCTCTATGAGACCGGCGCCGAGTTCGCCCATGGCATGGTTGGCCTCGATATCCTCGGCGTGTATCCGGTGCGCCTCGTCAAGCAATGCGGCGAGCGGATCGCCGGTCGCGCCCTCCAGGCATCGCCGCATGCGCGACAGCGCCCAGGCCAGGTTGACCGCGGTGGGCCTGGCCGCGCCGAGCACTTCCATATCGGCTGCCAGTTTCTCCCGCCAGTCGGCGCCTGCCGACGTGCGATGCTGCACTGCTGACAGCACGACCCCGTAGGCCGCGGTGATGCCGATGGCCGGCGCACCGCGAACCACCATGTCACGAATGGCTGTGGCAACGGCAGCCGCGTCCACCGGGTAGAGCCAGACCTCCTCTTCCGGCAGGCGTCGCTGGTCAAGCAGACACAAACGGTCATCGCGCCACTGGATTGCCCGGATGGTGTCGTGCCCATGTGTGGCATCGGCACAACACCCCGAATCGGTCTTCCTGTTCATGTGCCTGATTCTATGCCGTAAAAAAGACCTTGACACCACTAGCTTTGGGTAAGATAAGTGTCTAGAATACGCAACACAGTAGTGCCCGAAGAGCAATTCAATCTGTTAATCACAGGAGTGGTCACAATGAAGAAAAGGTATATGAGCAGCCTGATGGCGATTGTCGCAGCGACTGCCCTGACAGCAAACGTGGCAATCGCACACGAGGGCGGCGTAGCTGGCTCAGGCAATCTCGGCAGTATGGGCGGACACACCGTGCTGGACAGTTCCGGCAAGTGCGTCAAGACCAGCAGCTGGAGCAAGGAAGTCGCCACCAAGGAATGTAACCCCGAGCTGTTCCCGGAGCCGGTAGCACAGGCAGCGCCTCCGCCGCCCCCGCCTCCGCCGCAGCCCAGCTATGAGAAGGTCACCATCTCCGCCACGGCCCTGTTCGACTTCGACAGCGACGTGCTGAAGGACGAAGGCAAGGCCGCGATCCAGGACCTCTCCGACAGCATCAAGTCCAAGGGCGGTTCAGTAGTCGACGTCGATGTCGTCGGTCACACCGACAGCACCGGCCCCGAGGAGTACAACGAGCAGCTGTCGCTGCGCCGCGCCACCTCGGTGAAGAACTACATGGTCGAGCAGGGTGTGGATGCCGGCATCATCGATGTCAGCGGCAAGGGTGAAACCATGCCGATCGCTGACAACAGCACCCGCGCAGGCCGCGCACAGAACCGTCGCGTTGAGATCAACGTCGGCGCCGACGTGCAGCAGTAAGCGGCTGCAGCAGTACCTGGAAACCCGCCGTCCGGACACCGGGCGGCGGGTTTTTTTATGGTGAAGCGGAAACCGCATGACACGACCGCCCGTACCGGCTCCTGAGCGCAGACAAGCTTCGCTATACTGCCCGTTTCGTTGACAACACGGCCTTCCCCACAGATGAAAACTGTCGACACTCTCATCCACGCCCGCTGGATTGTTCCGGTCGAGCCGGCAGGGGTGCTCTACGAG
>Ga0209536_100001185_pt1 | contig 43114 bp, 31 predicted proteins | sample DeeMarSeWOR28_12_FD_187461 | JGI IMG/M metagenome (GOLD analysis project Ga0209536, IMG submission 187461) | Marine sediment microbial communities from White Oak River estuary, North Carolina - WOR-2-8_12 (SPAdes) (version 2) | ecosystem: Environmental > Aquatic > Marine > Intertidal zone >...
CCCATTTGCAGGATGCTGTGCCGATTTATCTGGGTCAGGAATTTTCCGGCTATGCCAGACAAATAGAGCTGGGGTTGGAACGGGTCAAAGGGGTTGAGCCAAGACTTGCAGAGCTTGCACTAGGCGGAACGGTGGTCGGCAACGGATTAAATACCCATCCGGAATTTGCTTCGCGGGTGATATCGCTGATTTCTGGATCTACGGGCCTCGCGTTTAAGGAAGCCGAAAATCATTTTGAGGCCCAAGCGGCCCAGGATGCAGCCGTCGAAGCCAGCGGGATCTTAAAGACAGTGGCTGTCAGTCTTGTAAAAATTGCCAATGACATCCGCTGGCTGGCGTCAGGTCCGCGAAGCGGTATCGGCGAAATCAGCATTCCATCCCTGCAGCCCGGATCTTCCATTATGCCGGGCAAAGTCAATCCCGTTATCCCGGAGGCGGTCATTCAGGTGGCGGCACAAGTGATGGGCAATGATACGACCATAATGATAGGAGGACAGGGTGGTTATTTTGAACTGAATGTGATGCTGCCCGTGATTGCGCATAATTTGCTGCAATCCATTACGCTATTGGCATCTGCGTCTAACGTTTTTGCCGAAAAATGCATTTTGGGTATCACTGCCAATCGTGAGGTCTGTGAGGCATATATTGAAAAAAGCCTGGCTCTGGTAACCGGCCTGGTCCCTGAGATCGGTTATGATCGGGCAGCTGTCCTTGCCAAAAGAGCCTATGAGACCGGCAAGACAATCAGGGAAGTCGCCGTCGAGGAGAAAATCCTGCCTAAAGATAAGTTGGATAAATTGCTTTCTGCTTAACTCAGCACAACAAACGCAGATAGGCCGATATGTTTCGGGTATTGGATACCTGCAAATTTACATTTTGGATTAATTTGGCTATATAACTTTGTTATCATTTATCTGTTGATGAGTCTAAGAAATATTCAGATTTGAAAATTGGAGGTCGATATGGCAAAGAAGAAGTACACGATTAAAACCGCTTGTCCCCAATGCGGATGCAGCCGTGCTCAGGTTTTGACCGAAGATGAAATGAGAGAACAATATGGTGATGTTCCCAATTTTGAAATGGAATGCCATGCGTGCATGGAGAAATATATGTCAGAGATGAAAACCGCCTGTCCCGAATGGGATGAGGAATGCCGGTTGCAGGAGTAACCGGCGGCATTGCCATTGCGAGGCGTTTTACCTTAAAGCTGAAAGCGGACAGGATAAAATGCGGATGTCCCTTTTGCTTTGCGCTTTGAGCTGAACGCCTTCACACACTTTTTAGGATGAACCAGGTGTCTGAATCCTCAATCCAAAATCCTTTCACCGGGCTGTCCCGATTAAAACTCTTTTGGGCCCTTTCCAGAACACCTCACGGCCTGCTGGACATGTGCACCCCGGCCTTTGGGGCCTTGCTATGGCTTGGCCATTTCCCCTCATTAAATATCATTATTTTAGGTCTCATTACGACGTTCGCCGGATATACAGCTGTGTATGCGTTAAATGATGTGATCGATTATAAAGCCGATAAAGAAAAAGCGGCTGCGGGTGGCTTTTCGGATGCAGAAAGCGACCTGGATGGCGTTTTGGTCAGGCACCCGATGGCTCAGGGTTTGCTGAGCTTTAGGGAAGGCCTCTTTTGGGCCTCGGCGTGGGCCCTTTTGGCGCTAATCGGTGCGTATATTTTAAATCCGGTCTGTGTTCTTATTTTTCTCGGCGGCTGTGCTTTGGAAACGATTTATTGCCTGCTATGGCGAATCAGCCCCTTTCGCACATTTGTCAGTGGAGCGGTAAAAACCTCCGGTGCGATTGCGGCCGTTTTCGCGGTCGATCCGAATCCATCGGTAATGTATTTAATTTGTCTTTTTCTGCTGTTGTTTTTTTGGGAGATCGGTGGTCAGAATATTCCCAACGATTGGGCCGATCTCGAGGAAGATCGACGGATGAATGCCAAGACGATTCCAGTCCGATGGGGGCTTCAGCGAGCCAATCTAATTATTCTGCAGACTTTAGTTCTGACCCTGTGCATGAGCGCGGTCATTTTTTATTTTTCCCAGGCCCGTTTTGAATTTATATATATCATTTTATCTTTGCTTGCGGGATGCTATCTGCTTTTACATCCGGCCTTTAAGCTATATAAAACAAAGCATCGAGCTTACGCCATGCCACTTTTCAACAAGGCCAGCTATTATCCGTTGGTGTTGCTGGTTGTCGTCGTATTAAAGCTGTTGATTGATTACGTGCGTTCTTGAAGGAGTTTATCATGAGAGAATTTGATTCCGCTGAACTGGCGCAATACAACGGAGAAAACGGAACTCCGGTCTATATCGCCCTTGCCGGTAAAGTCTACGATGTCAGCGAAAGCAAACTCTGGCGCAATGGTTTGCATATGAAGCGCCATTATGCGGGCCGAGATTTGACGGCCGATATCCATGCAGCCCCCCACGAAACGCATGTGCTCGAAAGGTATCCCCAGGTCGGTATTTTAAAAAAGGAGGTAGAAGAACAGGAATTGCCGGCAAGCCTGGCGTGGTTGCTGAAGAAATATCCCATGCTGCGACGTCATCCGCACCCGATGACGGTACATTTCCCAATCGTTTTTGCCTTTACCCCCCCGATATTTATTTTTCTTTACCTGATTACGGGGATTAAATCCTTTGAGATGACCGCCTTGCACTGTCTGGGAGGCGGAATAATGTTCACGATGGTAGGCATTACGACCGGTCTTTACACCTGGTGGCTGAACTATTTGGCCAAGCCGCTGAAAGCGGTGAAAATAAAAATTCCGCTGACCCTTACCATGCTGATCACAGAAATTATTATCTTCATCTGGCGAATTTTAGTACCGGATGTCCTCGATTCCATACGCGGAGCCAGTATAATTTATCTGCTGCTTGTTTTCTCCTTAATTCCAATGATAACGGTTATCGGTTGGTTTGGAGCGTCGATGACGTTTCCGGTAGAAAAGGAGTGAGCCCAAAACCGAATTTTGCATTTGCACATCTCCATAACAAACCTGCAAATTCCGAATATTTGAGGTTTCCTCAGGAAATCCAAAAGCTAGATGGATGCTTTAGATTTTGGGTGTAGGCATATAAACAAATCCTATTTAGATAAACCCCCAGCTTCTTACTTGGGGAACATCAGGAGCAGCCAACCAATGGTAGAGGGAAGGAGGAGGAAAGATGCACAGGCAAGTCGCTCAGGGATTTGTCCTTTTTCTGGTATTGCTTTTCTGTAATCTGGCTTACGGCCAAAGCATTATCGTCGGACCCGACGGGAAGTTTGAAAAAAATGTCCTCAGCGTGCCCTACGCGTTCTACAATGAGAGTTTTGGTTTTGCCGGCGCTTACGCTTACGCCGTGACGGGGTGGCCTCAGAAGCAATCGGCCCTGATTGCCACTGCAATGGCCGGTTCCCAGGGGTCGGCCATGGGATTTCTGATGGGAAAAGACCTCCGCATTCCGTATACCCGGCGGCTGTTTTTGGATGCCATCATTCAGGCCGGCTACTTCCAGGACAACGACATTTACACAAACGGCAACCCGGATTTTCCGAGCGAGCGCGCCGGCAGCAACGGCTCCGACGAGGACGATTATGTAGAAAGCGACGGCTGGGACAACTTTTTCCGCCTGCGATTCAAATATTTGCTGCCAATCGGCCACGGCAAAGATGAGATTATCAGCACCCAGGTAGTGGATCGGGGACTGCTTGTCGATGGCGCAACCGGGGGCGCGTCCTGGAATCCTTTTGTCAGCGGACGAACCTATTTCGAGGTGAAACCTTTCTACCGTTGGCAGGAAGTCGACAGCGATGAAGTTCAGGAGAATGTGAGAACTAACGGTATAGAGTTTTCCCTGTTTCGCGACAACCGGGATTTTAAGATGAACCCATCCAAGGGCAGCGCCCTGCGGTTGAAGTTCAACCGCGATTTCGGATGGTTGGACAGCTCGAATTCCTGGACAGTGGTCGACGGGGAATTGGACAAGTATTTTTCGCTGGGAGCGTCGGACTGGTTTCGACAGCGGGTGCTGGCCTTTGATTTCTGGACGGCCTATTCACCGACCTGGAATGAAAAAAGCAATGGAGACATCGAAAACGGGGCGCCGTCTTTTGCCGGCGCCACCCTGGGCGGGCTGTGGCGTCTGCGAGGATACCCGTCCCAGCGATTCAGCGATAAGGCGGCAATTTACTATGCCGCGGAAATGCGCTTCATCCCGCGCTGGAACCCGTTTGAAGGCTGGCCCTGGCTGCAGAAATACATTGGTGTTCAATGGCTGCAGTTTGTGCCATTTATCGAAATCGGTCGTGTGGCGCCGGACTGGGGCGTCGAACGTCTGCATGAGGACATGAAGTGGGACGCAGGCCTGGGGGTGCGCTTCTGGGCCAAAGGACTGGTGGCCCGGATCGATTCGGCCGTGTCTGATGAAGGTTTTGGCGTTCAGATGATGGTTTCCCAGCCGTTCCAGTTTTAAATGAATACTTCCTTTTTCCCGCAACGTTGCATTAGCAAACGAAATTCCCACATTAGTAGAATTAGGGGGGTCGGCTAATAGCCAGTTCTATATTCTTATATATATATCGAATGCAAATCTGAAAGAAAGAGAAGCTCAAAAAGTTTTAATTATTATAACAAAATTTAAATTTTTAATCGGCATTCTATGGAAGCATCTGCGGCGGCGCCTTTTTCTGTTTTAATGCCCACCCCCAAAATGCCGAATCGCTTTAATTCAAACGCATGATTCAAAGCGATATCGACCTCAATTAATGCATCCCGCAATTCCTGGCTGTTGAAGCGATCGCGGTGCGGATGAGCGAGGATTCGTTTAGTGATGAAATTTTGATAAATGCTGGGATAGAGTTCCTCTATATAATAGATGCCGCCAATTTTTAATACTCTAGCGGTTTCCTTAAGGCTGCTACGCCAGGTCGAAACATGGTGCAAGAAGCCGAATCCGAAAACGGCATCCATCGATTCATATTCGAAAGGAAGTGCGGTCGCATTGCCGACACAAAAAGACAGCCCATGATTACCGCTTGAGGACAGGTAAGCGTATGCCTTTTCTACCATTCGAACATCCAGATCCAGCAGATGGAGTCGTGCAGGCTGAAAGTGCTCGATGATGAGTTTGGCACCAACACCTCTTCCACAACCAATTTCCAGGATATGTGCACCCGGTTCGAGCGGCATTATGCTCTGAAACCAATTTATTTCGAGATGCTGCATGGCTACCCGGATTGGGTTGCTAACGACCAGTCGCTCAGCCCAATTGAGTTTCATTAATCTTCCTCTTACTTTACCGCCAAATGGATCACGGCGATTCCGTTGGTTAGTTTGCGATAGGTGACCTGCGAGAAACCAATCTTTAGTAAAAAATCCGACAGCTCATCGGGCATGGGGAACATGCGGATGGATTCGGAAAGATGCGTATAGGCTTTTCTGGAACCCGCAATAATCTCTCCAATCAAAGGCATAATGTAAAACGAATAAAAATCATACAGCCAGCAAAATACGGGAGCGGTCGGTTTAGAAAATTCTAAACACATCATTTTCCCGCCGGGTTTTAAGACGCGATACATTTCACTGAATCCCTTTTCCATGTGAGTGACGTTGCGAATTCCAAACCCCACCATTGCGCTGTCAAAATGACGATCGGGAAAAGAAATTTCTTCAGCATTTCCCTGAACATATCGCACCCGCTTTTCAATAGGTGTATTGATCACTTTGTGGAGCCCGGCCCGGATCATGGCGCGATTGATATCATAAATGACCACCTGACCGGAGTTGCCGATGTTCCTGGCGGCCAGGATCGCCAGATCACCTGTTCCACCGCACACATCCAGAATGTGATCGCCGGGAGCCAAATTTAGCATTTTGATCGCGGTACGCTTCCAGAGATGATGAATGCCAAAGCTTAAAAGTGTATTCATCAAATCATAATACCGAGCCACAGAATTAAAGTGCTGCAACACCCGATCAGTTTTTTCGTCGGACAGAATTTGTTGGTATCCGAAATAGGCCGTTTGATTGCCGCCCGAATTGTTCTTTGTCTGCGCCTTTCTCTTTTGCTCACTGAGCCAAATTATCTTTTGCCGCAACTTTAATTCCCTTTTTATATGCTTTCGAATCTATTTACATAAATAAGGCAACCTGTTTCAATATGCACGCTTTCTGAAGTATGATAACTTATTGATAAAATAAGCAGATTAATACAAAGTTCAAGCTTTGTTATCTGAATCGCCGATCTATTCTTTCCCAAATCAATTTAGGCGATTCCATTAAAGATATTATCTTTCGCACCGATAATTATAGTAGAAAAACTTTTTCAATCTGCTTGTGCGAACGAACATAGTTTGAAGACGTTTAAATGTAGAAGCTACCTAGAATAGGTTTGCTGTTGGTAATTCTTGACGCAGGAGAGGTGATTGCGATGTCTCAATCAGAAATTAATTTTTGTAAAAAGGAAGACATGTCGATATGCACAGCCGATAGCCGATTGCATCAAGAAAATTGCAGCTTTTACGAAAAATCGCTAAATGCCAACCGATGTATGTATTTTGTTTTCGGCAAATACTGCGATTGTTTAAAAGCCCAAATGCACGCTGCAAGCGGTAATTGATTTTTTTGACTGGATGATGCCTTAAACGGGGAAGGAAAGTTTTAACTATTCAGTTTCTGGATAAGTTATCGATTTAGTTCATGGCTTTGCAAACTTCTTGGCCAGGTCATTATCAATGACATAGATACAAACTTCTTTGGCGCCCAGTTCCGTATAACGGTATTTTTCGCATAGGTTATTTATCAGATAGGTCACATCATCGCGGATGCGCTTATCATAGGTCTTAAAATCTTCTCCGTCATAATCCTTGATGGCCCGCCTGAAATTTTCGTTTTTCAAAAACGGATCCAAGACTTTTTCTTTCAAATTATACACATACCGGTTGTGCATATCTTGAAATACCTTTGTTTCCATAATCGCAAGCCCCTCGACCATAATTTCCTGGGTCAGCGTTTTTGTGGTATATTCTTTTTGGGTTTCTTCTCTAAACACCAGGCGCTGATTTCTGTCGGCCTTTGTGCCAAGTAAACGCTTTTCGATACTTTCCAGAAACTCTTCTGTGATTTGCAATTTTTCTCCGGTATAGGTGCAGGTTTCCGCAGATCCGATTTCGAAATTGATGGCAAACAGGTAATTTTGTATTTCGCGGGAAATTTGCTCTTCATTATAATAATAAAGGGATTCTTTTACCTCCTGCAAAATCGTATAATCATACATGCGCAACAGAGAATCCAGAAACCCTTGAGGAATCAAATCTTTGATGCCTTTGTCGACATTTGTAAAAAATTTGCACAAATCCGACATGTTAATTAACTTGTCTTCTTTGGTGTATCTAGAAAAGAACTTATTGAAGATCTTAATGGAATCCCGCCCCGAGATACCCTGTCGGCCTTCTGTTTCTGATTCGGCAATGATATTGCGCCGCCGCCTGGCCTTTAAACGCTTGCGATCTTTCTCGGTCAGCCATGCCGGAATGTATCCCGTATAGATTTCCATTTTAAGCAGCTGGAGCTTTTCATCACAATAGAGGCGGTATTTTTCAGGATCGCCAATCCATTCCAGCATGGCTTCAGATTTGGTGTTTAACCGGGTCGAGATAATCACCCGGGCAAAATTGTGAAGCACCCTGGGCAAAAAACGTTCATCGATATGTTTGCCGAAGATATTGCGGTATATCTCCACTTCTGTGGACAGGTCCATTACATAGGGGATATTGATATATTCGATGCGATCCAAAAAAGACTGGAAACCTTCGATATTTTTTTGGTCTTCGGGATTCATAACGGCCAGCAAAAGAGAGTTTACGTTTTCTTCAATATCCTCTACTTTGTGAATACCCTCGCTGATGATGTTGTGAAGCTCAATCAACCGTTCAGTATTATGAGATTTGATATCCATAAGCGCATAAATGCCGTTGTTCGTTTTAGCGTATTGGGAAAAAATATATTTAACCTCGTTGCTGTCTTTTAACAGTCGGTCAATCCTGCGTTGTAAAATGGCGTTGGTCAAAATGTTTTGCCGCAACGGCTTGTCGCCGGGGTTGAAAACACTGATCCCTTCTCCGAGCCGCCGGTTGAATCGGTAAGGTCGCGCATATAGCATTTCATAAACCCTCTGCGGATCCTTCAGACGAGATAGCAGTGCCTCGTATAGAGAACTGCAGATGGTGCATGGGGTATCTTTAAATACCCATTCGTATTCTTTTTCAGTAGAGAGCTTCCATTTGAATTCATCATTTTTAAACAAATCGTCGAAGAATTCCCGGCGATATTGCTTGGGGATCATCAAAATTGGATTGTCGTGACTGGGGCAAGGAACTTCAATGTAATCTTCAGTTAAATAGGGCATATAGGAATCATCAAAATAAACCTGTGACATGTCGTTAGATCCCGAAGGACTGTTCGTGCGGGTGGTTTCGGATGGATAATTGCCCGTTTCTTTCAGCATACGAGATAACTGTTCAAATAACGGATGAGCTTCATAATCGGTAGAACTCCCCAGGCTTTTGCGGTCAAACCGCCAGACGGTTTCATAACGCAACCCGGCCTCGGTATTGGCATATTCTTCAAACTTCATCAGCAGGTTGTTCAAAAAGGTGCTCTTACCGCAGCCGGGAGGACCTTCAAAAATATAAATTTTGTTTTGCTGGGCGCTGCGCTTTAACGATTCCACTAAATTGACCAACCGGTAGGCAAATAGTCGATCGGCAAAAAAAGGATGATCCGAACCTTCCACAAATATTTTGTTACAATCATAGTAAACGTAATGAATTGATTCGGGATCATCCGGATATTCATCAACACCTTCACCGACATACGCCTTGACCATATCATGAAAGACCTGGAAAACATTACGCACGACAATCGAGGTTTTATCGACCAAAACCTTGAGGAATTCTTCGAAGGATATGGAGGTGCGTTGTTCCAATTCGCTCATGCTTTGGTTGAGATTTCGCATCGCCTTTTTTATGCTTTTTTTAAAAATCTTATTATCCTGAACGGAATCCTCTTTTTTTTTCAAGACTTCCGCAATATGTTTTACGTTATCCATACGGTTTCTCCAGATTCAAAAGTTACCTGTCTTCCGTCATCTGTCTTCCGATGCTATAATCTCTTTTGAAAGCTTGCGATCTTTCATCTTATATCGCACCCGTTGCCACTTAATTTGTTTTTCTTTCTTTTCTTCCTTGATGGGCGTTGTCAAACCCGGAATGGTTAGCTGAGGTTTTGATGCTTCGATTTGCTTGACCTCACTGGTCTCCAGTTGAACCGGCGCACCCCACAGATATTCAATTCCCAGCATGGTGTTGCTGATAAATTCCTTTACCAGGGGCTTGTCCTCAAAATGGTGCATGAGATAAAGACTGCCATTGTTGCTTTTATTCTGTTCAATCGTAATATACGGCGGATGATAAAGGCCATCGAGCAGCATCCGGCGATAATCTTCAGCCTTTCGGCTTTTGACATAATACTCCAGCACCCTTTTGGCCTGATTCAAGCGCCGTCCGACAACAAACAGTTTGTAACGGTTGACAAAATCTTGATCCACGAAGGTGTTAATAAACATGAAGTCATTTGAGTTTTCGCGGATTTTAAAAATAAAATCGTTTCCCTGCCCGGTATTGGCATCAAAATCTTCGCGTTTTTTGGCATCCAGCAATTTTCTGAATTCAATTGAATATTTGCCTTTATCAGACAGATCCTCTATGTAATAAAGCAACCGCATGCCCAGCGCATAAGGATTTAATCCCACCCGCGGCATAGATGTGACCCCCGAATGGGTGCGGGCAAAATCGACTTCATGTCCCTGGATACGGTCATCTTGCAGAAAAAGCCTCTCGTGCCAATAGCTGGCCCAGCCTTCATTCATGATCTTGGTTCGAATTTGTGGCTGAAAAAACAGTGAGGTTTTGCGCACAACTTCTATAATGGGTTTCATCCAGCTATTTTTTTCTTTCTTTAAAAATTCCGAATGCTCCAGCACAAATTGGATTAGATCTAATTTCTGCTCGGATTTTTTTTCCAGACTTTTTTTAAAGATCGCGTCAAATTCAGGATATTTCTTAAATATTTCTGCAAAAAAGGATTTTTCTCCAAGTTCTTTGCTTTCGTTTATACATTGGTTGTAGCGTTCAATTTCCTTGATATATTCATGAATCTTTACCTTCTTTTCTGACTGGAGGAATACATCAAAGTAGTAATCCAGCATTTTGGAACGGCTGGTTTTAGGCCGGCGATTCTGACGCGAAAGTTCTTCATGGTAACCCACCAGGTTATCGATTCCTCGTGCAAATTCAACGACATAATCAACCCACCGCCCTTTTTCGGATCTGAGCTTGGCGATCATGCGCTTATCTGAAAGCGCCTGCCCGGTGAAATCATAGTCCCAGGTATGGCGAAAATACAGATTATTTTGGAAAAAGTCGATGTGGGCCAAGACATGGTAAAAAATCATGACATTCATCCAGTCCGGATTGTTGTCATTGTAAAACGAAATGGCCGGGCGCGTATTGATTACGGTTTCATAGGGGTTGCTTGGATAAAGCTCGTAGCGACCCTTTTCTTTTAATACTTCAACATCATGGACCCAGTAATCATAAAGGGTTGGAATCATTAATTTGGGGGTCAACTCAAGAAGATCCCGGTTGGTAACGATATATTCCAAGGACTCGTCTTGAAACCGCAAGCCCGCCTTGCGCGCCCGCTCTTTGCAGCCTTCCATGATTTTTTTAGTATGTTGATCGATGAGTTCCATAATATAATTGAATATTTTTTATTGAAGATTGAAATGACAGAATTCCTTAAATATTCAATATTCAATCGTCAATTTACGTTTCTTTTTCGGAAATCAAATGCTTAATCCCTTCAATCAACCTGGGTTCGTCTGCGTCTTCCTGCATAACATCCATTCTGAGCAAATCCTTTTTTTCTTCCAATAGCCCCGATTTCTTAAGATACTTTTCTACTTCGCTGTTGTTGGTTTTATCGTGTGCATGTTCGGCGATGGTAATGCCGACGCGGTTGGCATAGGTGAGCATCTGTTTCAGTTGGGGAATGCTTTCTTTACCGTCGGTATCCCAGTCATCTCCATCGGTGCCGTGGAAGATATAGATATTGTAGTCCCGGACCAGGTTTTCTTTTTCGACGATCTCATTGACCAGCCGATAGGCCGAGGATACCTGGGTGCCGCCGGCCACTTTCGAGTTGTAGTAAGTGTAGAAATCGGGAACTTCTGTTGCTTCCGTGTCGTGAAGAATAAAGCGGGTTTCCACTTGCATGGCATATTGATAAAGCAGCCAGCTGTAAATCAGAACATGCTGTGCGACCACCAATACTGTGGATTTTCCGGCCATGGATCCGGAATAATCTCTGACAAAAAAGACCATTGCTTGCGATTCGTAGTCTTTTTCCCGCGAGAGGATGCGATACACTAAATCCTTTGGGCTAACCAAAAAACGGGTCAGATCGATATCGCTGATATCCGTCAGGTTGCCCAGATTCATGTTGGTTTCCACAATTTTTCGCAAGGTGGCTTTTTTGTCCAACAGTTGACCGAAGCCACGGTGTTTGTCGGTCAAATCATACGTATAGCGGGTAAGGGAGCGCTTTTTACCTTTGTCTTTCAGATTGGGAAGTTCAAATTTTTCGGTCAGAATTTTGCCAAGATCATAGGCATTGGATTCCATTTCATGCGGGCCGCCCTCTCCTTGGCCTGGGCCGGTGCCGCCTTGAACATCCGGGGACCGCACCGGTTGTTCACCGATGACTTCGCCTTCTTCACCATCGCCGGACCCCCCATAGGGCTGTTCTTCTTCGGCCTGTAAGGAGGTGTCATGGATAAATTTTTCTTCTACCGTTGAAGGAACAACAACGACTTTGTCTTTGCCGCCCCGGCCCGGTTTGATCAACCGGCCGACATTGATTTTGCGGGGAAATCCGTCCTTTTCTCTTTGCTTATCGCGCTCCAGCAGTTCATCGATGGACCGAAGACTGGTGTTATGAGAACTTTGAAGAGCGCTAATGGCTTGTAAATCAAAAAGATCATTGTAGGCGTAAATATTTTGGGATGTCGGCCTGAAGGCTTCGTCTGCGATTTGCAATGCATCTGATGGTTCATCAGCAAAATCATGGGTGGCATCATCGTGCAGCTCCAGTAGAATCTTTTGCTCTTGCTCGGGCGGCAGCCCGTTTTTCTTAATTTTGTTATAAAGCTCTTTGAGTTTTGGATTCATGGTTTTTCGCTTCGCTCAAAAGCATAGGGCTAAGGGCATAGGGTGGCGGATTTGTTTTCTAAATGAACTATATCCGGAAGATTGATTTGTGAAAATTACCCTTTGCGCTATGCGAGTCAGTAGGGCGGGCCTCTGTGCCCGCCTGAAACCGGTCGGCTCAGAGTCAGACCCTACTTCATTTAAATAACAGATTTAACCATATAGACTACCCAGGACATAACCGATAATCGTAAGCAATACTTTGCTAGCTATCTCTATTAAATTTTCATTGTCCTTTATACACCCCCAAATAGCCAAGAAGACAAAAACTACACATGCCGTCGTTGAGAATAGATAAACGATAAATGTTGAATTCAATTATTAACACTCTCCTTATCGAATATTTAAATAACCCCCTAACAATCCTTTGAATAGTTATTAATTTATCTAATTACCCCCCCTCTAACTTTTTCCATAGATTTAATAAGGAAATGAGCAATTTTTTCGATAGGCAAGGCCGCACAAGGGTTTTAGCCCGAGGCGTACTTTGAGTACGTCGAGGGCTGAAGCCCGCGGAGAACGTAGCATATCGGGAAAAGGGCCATTTCCACATCCCCCTATTTTTCGTCTTCTTGTGTACAGAAGTACTCTATGGTTTTCTGCGCACAGGTTTTACAGTAGCCCAGCTTGGTTAGCATAGTGTCGATCATGCGGTCGTAAAGTTTTTGATTTTCTTCGTTGGTGCGGTTGGCCAGCGCCCCGATGAGACTGCCGGCACCGGCGATGTCGGACTTGAGGCGAACATCTGTTACGGCCTTGACCAACTCCAGGTTGTCCATAAAGTCATAATCCGGATCCACCGAGATCTTCTGACCGTAGATTTTGCGTATTGAGGTTCTAAAGGATTCGCGCTGCTCTTCGGTTTTCAGACCCAGTCTTTCTTCAACACTGTTAATGTAACGCTCATCGATCTTTAATGCTTTGAGCTTGCCGGTCTGCGGATCTTTGTATTTCCACATTTTATCGGCGCCCAGATTTTCCGCATCGATTCCGATAATCATATTCACATAGTTCATTACGTCTTTGCGAATCGCCAGCGGCTCATCCATGTAGGCATTGAACATTTCGGTCATGATCCGTTCGCGATACAACCCTTTGGCGGTCTTTAGATCTTCCAGATACTTGGTCCGATCGTTGGCCTCGGTGACGTAGTCCAAGATGATGCGTTCCAGCGCCTTATAAATATCGTAGGCAAACATGCACTGACCTTCATTGGTTTCCGAGCTTTCAATCATCAACTGAATTGCCCGGCCCAGGTTTCTCTGCCCCAGGCCTTTTTGGCCGAACCGGTTGATGATTTCCGGATCCTGATTGAGGGTATCGATGACTTCGGCTAGCGTTTTAATACTTTTTTCACCGGCCACCTCCCCGGCCGCCAGTTTCATGGTTTCCACCGGGGTTAATTTTTCGGATCGCGGCAGCCGCGTGAGCACCGCGGCGACTGAGGCGGCATAATTCAGATTCGGGTCCTGATGGAGATCTTCACGGGTCAGCGTGGTGCGGGTCTCGCTGCCGATGGCATAGAAGGTCAGATTTTTTTGAAGTTTGTAATTGGTGTTATGCGACACGTAACAGATCCGGCAACGGTCAACAATCGGTGCTTCTTCCTTTTCAGCCAGAAAGCGATGAAACTCGGAGTTGTTGCTGGTGGCAATAATTAACGTGTCAATGGGCCATTTGAAGCCGTCAATTTCAATGTTGCGGTTCTGAATGACTCCCAGATAGACTTGAACCAGGTCTTTTTTGTTTTTGTAAATCTCATCGCTGAAATGAATACCGCCGCCGGCAACCCGAGCCAATGCCCCGCGCCGCAAATCAAAGCGGTAAGGGTTGTTGGTATCGGTGATGTGCAGCAGGCGCTGGATGGATTCTTCTCCCAGCAAATCAACCGCCGAGGATGTAATTTTATCCTTAGCGGGGTATTTGCCGGTCACCGTTCCTAAACTTTCGGTCAAGGGCACCGGGGTTATCTCTATAAATTTGAGCATTGCATCTATATCACCACCGGCATGATTTTTAATATCATTCCAGATATATCCGCTGCAGGCGCCCAGCGGTCGGTAATTTTGATACAGGGTTTCAATCTCCTTATCCGAAAATCCTATCATTTTGGCGAGATAGGCCTTGTTCTCATCCGGGTCTTCGAAAAGATTCATCGCCAGGATCACGGGATCTTCATAGGTCTGGGATTCAATGGCTTTTATCTTCCCGTAATTTCCGATTTTATCCAGGTTTAAAAATTTGAAGGTATACTTGCGGTTTTTTTCTTTCGACAGAAAACCGCGGTATTTGCCGGCCAGATATTCAACAAAAAAGGTCTTTCCATTTCCAGGCTCGCCAACCAGCACATAGGCCATCTCCTTTGAAGATCCGCCCTCGGCGGCATCCTTAACATAGGATACAAAACTGTTGATCTCATCATACATGCCGATCACATGCTTTGATCCGTTACGGAAGATACTGAAATCATATGTCGTTTTGCCATTGACCACCACTTTTTCAATCTTGCTTTCCAAAATCAGGCGCGATACGCCCTGGAAGGCATTTTCAAAACGACGTTTGCCTTCTTTTACGGCAGTCATATGATGCTGAAGTGTTTTTGGATTGTTCGTCATTTTTCCTCCCATCCATCTCGTTGGTTAAGGTTTTTGCCGGCAAATCCTCGCAATTTTTATTATCGACCAGAGCTACAATATTTAATTTCTTTAAAAAATTCCTTCATCTTTTCGAGAAAGTATTCGCTGGAGAAATGATTTAACCGAAATTAGGTGAGTCATCACTGGAAAGATTGCCGAAATTTCTATAACTTAAGAGACCCTCGCGTTATGAAAGTTACATAATCCTATGATCCGGTTTCATCACTTCGGTTCGAATCAGGCGTTCATTTAAAAATAAATGTGGTAATATGCTTTAAGTTGTTTGTTTTATCGGTGTCGGAATTTTTGACACCGTCAATAATTTTGGTCGTTCCCGAATGAAAATCAGCCAAAATCGTGAAGATATTTGGCATTGAAAAGATAATCTTTTAGCAGCGGGAAAAGTATTATGATCTCAAAACGGCTTCGCATTGCTGCAGTGAACACCTTGATTTAATTTGAATTTTATGATCAATTGTTGAATAGTATATTTGGTTGACCACCAATTTGGTCGATAAGTCCTATTGGCCCTTACAATTTAACGGTGTAGTTTTATATAAAGATTGCTGCAAAAATGGTACCACATATTAAGCTGCCGGAATGTTAAGGAAAACTAGAGTATGAAATCTTGGAAGTTTTTGCTAAGTTATCTTTTCGGATGGGTTTATTGCACCTTCGGCACACTTATGCTTCCTACCTGTTGGGCGAAGGTTTTTGGCAGGGAAATCGGAGACCGGTATTTCAAAGACAATCTCGACTATTTTCATGGTTTCATACGAATCTTTTAAAGACTATAGAAAAACGAATCGTGATTTTTCAACGTAAAAAAAGTTTTCCTTGCAAAGCTGACGCATCATGTTTAAAATATTAAAAGAGTGAATTTATTCTTTTCTTACGAGCGCTTCGCAGACACTTTTTCGTTGCCCTTCTTTATACAGATAACAGATATAGTTTCTAATCTCCGCCAATATTTCGAAATCGTTTCTGCCCCGCCTCATCAGGGAGAGCAAAATCATGACAATTAAAATTTATGTGGGAAATCTTTCCTATCAGGTGTCTGAATCCGAACTCTATGATCTTTTTGCGCGGTTTGGAAAAGTTGAAAGCTCCAAAATCATAACAAATCCTCACACCGGAAGACCCCGCGGGTTTGCTTTTGTGGAGATGTACAAAAGAAATGAAGGATATCAGGCAATTAGAGAGTTGAATGGGAAAGAAGTGAAAGGACGCAGGCTAAAGGTCAATAAAGCGCATTCTCAAAAAAATAGGACAAATAATCTGGACCGTCGAACGAATCGTTTTGCTGGAAGAAGTTATTATCAAGGCGATGGTGCGAGAAGGAATTTCTAAACCGGAATCTTCTCTTTTGAATAATTTTTCAGAGGATAAACCATGAAGCAAAAATTCCAAATTCGAAAAAGTGTCAAGAAAAGGGAGTTGCTCATCCAGGAATATGCCGTCATAGAGGCAACTCCCAGAAGAAAAGAACTTCAGAGTTTACATGATGAAAATTTCGCGCTACTTTCCGAACAAACCTATAATACTCAGGCAGTTAAGAAATCGATCGCAGAGGGAAAAGAGTCTCTCATAACGCTTCTTAGAAACCGTCATTTTTTCCCGGTCGGTCTGTATATGGATAGGATAGCTGATTCTGTTATGGCCATGTTTACTTTGAAAGGTGAACAATCCAAAGAGCTTATTATTGATGACAGAGATATCCTATTAGGAATTCAAAATGAGCCCGAAATAGTTGAAAAAATTACGGACGAATCTGAAATCGAGTCAGACGACGATACGGATGATGTCTTTGAAAAGGATCTTGAAGTAGATGGAAAGGATACTCCCAATTTCACAGATCATGAATCATTTGATGAAGAAAATTATCCGTCCGCTTAAAATCAATTTTAGCGCGAAAAATTAGGGCTAGGTATTTTTTCGCACCAGCATTAGCGTATTTCCGGTTACGCTCAGGCTACTCAATAGCATCGCAGACACGGCAACCAGGGGGCTGAGCAAACCGCTCATGGCGAGGGGAATGCTGATTGCATTGTAAATGAAAGTAAAAACTAAATTTTGATAAATTTTTTTATTCACCTGCGATGCAAATTTTAAAAAATCAACCACTTGTCCAGGCTCACCACGCATCAGGGTAATATCCGCCATCTCCTTACTTAATTGACCGCCGCAATGAATTGCTATCGAAAGATCCGCCTGCACCAGTGCCGGAGCATCGTTTATGCCGTCGCCGACCATGGCTACCTGATTGCTGCGAGCCTGCCATTCGCGGATAAAGGAAGCCTTATCTTGAGGTAATTTGCCACCGTAGGATGCGTCAATTCCGATCTGCCGCCCAATGGCTTTGGTGGTCCGGTCCCCATCCCCGGATACAAGAGCCAGCCGGTATCCCCAATTACGCAAATTGTCAACTGTCAGAATTGCATCTTTGCGAAGGATATCACCGAAAATAAACACCGCGGCCGGTTTTCCGTCGACACCCAGATAAACACATGAATGTTTGGATTGTTCATCGAACAGTGTCTTGGCACTTAATGAATCTATTTTATACAATTCTTCGGATAGGAAGTCGAAAGAGCCAATTTTAACCTGCCGGCCTTCGGACTCTCCGATCAGACCCTTTTGGTCGGTTTTGATGTTATCAATATTAACCGGCGATATGCGTTTGTTTTTAGCTTGTTTTAAGATTTCCAGGGCAATGAAATGATTCGAATCCTTTTCCAGGCCGGCGGCAAGGGCCAGTGCATGATCCGCTGTTATTTGGCCAATGGGGATGATGTCCGATAAATTCCATTTGCCTTCGGTCAGCGTTCCGGTTTTGTCAAAAACAAATGCATCCACCTTATCCGCCTGCTCAAATGCCCTGAAATTCCGCACCAAGATTCCTTTTTTACCTGCAATCGATATCCCCGCCACACGGGCCAAAGGAATGGCAATGCCCAATGCGCACGGACAAGAGATGACCATCACCGTCACCGCACGCAGAATAGACGCTTCGGTCGTAAGTCCGGCGATGCGGCCAAATAAGGCCGTGCCGGCGGCCAGAATAAGAATGACCGGAACAAACCACTGTAAAATGATATCTGTCTTTCCCTCCAAGGGGGTTTTGCTTAGCAGTGTTTCTTCGATGATGGCGAACATCTGGCCTAGAGTAGATTCATCACCAACTTTTTCGGCTTTGATTTGAAGCGTTCCTTTGAGGATTTTGGTGCCACTCCGGATTGTATCACCCGGTTTTTTGGCAATTGGCAATGGTTCCCCGGTCAATGAGGATTCATCCACTGAGGCCGCCCCGAATAAAATGCTGCCGTCGGCCGAAACGATCTCGGTTTCATTAACCTGGAAGACGTCGTTTTTTGCAAGTTGTTCGGCGGCTACGTAGCGGCCATTCGGATATTTCTCGCTGCTAATTCGAACCTTAGTCGGCTTGAGGGAAAAGAAACTATCCAGATCTTCCAAAACACGACCTTTAGCGCGGCGTTCCAAGTATTTGCCCAAAAGAACCAGTGTGATCAGCATGGATGCGGTATCAAAATACACATGGATGCTTCCCGCAAAGAGATTAACGGTACTGTAAACATAAGCGCTTAATGTACCCACAATAATCAGAGTTTCCATGCTGAATGCTGCGTTGGTGAGACCGGCCCAGGCTTTCATGTAAAAATCGTATCCGCCATAGGCGAGTACAATCGTGGCCATAATAAAAGCGGGCCAGGAAAGTTTGTAGATAGTGTCGGAATCCAGTTCGGTAAAAAATCCCGAATATAGGGCATAAGACAACATCATGACGTTCATTGTCAGAAATGCGGATATCACAAACCGGATAAATTCTTTTCTTCTTTCGAGTGCATCCTGAGATTGCCCGGGGACTTCCGCCCGGTATCCCAATTTGCCGATGGCCTCGATAATTTGTGATGGCGACGTCTGAATGGGATTATATTCAACACGCAGGCTGTCGGTGGAAAAATTGCAGGAGGATTCGACGATGCCGCTGGATTTTTTCAATGATTCATCGATTAACCACGCACAGGCCGGACACCACATATTGCTGACTTTAAGATTCAGGTGCAGTACATCTGCTGACGCGCCATCCGGAATTTTTTCAGATTCAGGCTTGTCCTCGACATGTGGCATGATGGTTTCAGATTCGATGAACCGCGCCCCAGCGGCCAAATCCACTTCCGATTTCGGTAAAATGCCCTTTTGCTGACATTGTTTGAATAGCTCGGTTTCACGGAATTTTTCGGGATCCCCCGCATCGGTTGCTTCAAGAAGAATATTGAAAACCTGCCGACAACCTATACAGCAGAATTGGTAAGAATTTCCGAAGAATTGCGCTTTGATGGTTCCGTAGCGCAACGGCAAGTCGCACAAATCGCAGGACATAGACCTCGTTTCTGACACTTTTTTGTTTATGTATGAAGAATTATGTATTTTTGGCATGATCTGAAGAAGACCCTGGGTCGAAGACAGTCGCGTCCGCAGGTTGCTTACTTTCTAGAGAAAAGTTTTAAAAAAGTAAAATCCGATGATATGGCGCAGGATTCATTTTCGAAGACGAAGGGATTTGACATAAGCCACAACACGCCAACGATCGTCAATGGTGATGGTCGTTTGCAAGGCCGGTTGGCGCCCGCCTGGGATACCGTAGCTGACGGTTTTAAATAACTCACCATCTGGTTTGGACTGGACTTGGGAACTGCGCAAGTCAGTCGGAAGCGGGTGGAAACTCTGACCGACAGAGCCCTTGCCGTCGTGATTGTTGCCATGGCATTGGGCACAATAGGTCAAGTATACGGCTCTTCCTCTGGTAATCATCGCCGCTTCGTTCATATTCAAGGGTGCGGTCAGCTCCATACCCGCAGATACCCGGTAAAAAGCCTCTCCGCCGCTAACCGGAACAATGCCCTTTTCCATAGTCAGCAGAGGATCTTCATGGGGCCGGACTGCCGGGGTTTCGCGCATGCGGCCGTAGCGGAAGTTGTTGTCATAATACATCAAGGCATGGTATACAGCCAGAATTACGACAATGACTATGATGATTAATCCGATTATTTTTTTCATTTATTCAACACCTTGAAACGGAATCACCTTTAAGTGCGACGGATTTTCTTCTTCTCCTTGTTCGCCGAGCACATGTTGCGCATAGGGAAGCGGATGATAGGGAGCAATCATCGTATAAGACGACTCGCCGGGAACGTCCATGATCGGACGGTAGTCCCAATCAGGCTGGCCAAGATCGCCGATAACGGTATACGCCAGCCAACCCTGAAATGCAACGATTCCAACCATGAACAGGATGAGCAGCCATGTCTTAACTGCGGATGGGTTATGCTCCGGATGTTCCATCAGATTTTTACTCCTAACACACCGATTAACATTATATACGCAAATACCCAGATGATGGTTCCGGCGATGATCAGGTACAGCACTATCGGAAAGGGGGCGTTGCGGCCTTCGATACCTCCGGGAAACCGCTCAATAATGCGGGTTTCGCGCTCCTTTGAGTCTTGGCGATGCAAATAATAGAAACCCAGGCCGACAATAAACAACACGATAAACGCCAGCGCCGGAAACAGATACATGACGAAATGTTGGATGCCCAGTAATTCAAAATATCTCATAGCGGGTTTCCTTCTCAGCGCAGTCAAAGCTGCGCCATGCCCTGCGCTCCAGAATTATCACAGCGCCTTATGCAATGCAAAAATCACAACAGCCACTGAGCACGCCAGCACAAGACAGACCAGCGTAAACAGCGCATAAGTTTCGATTCGGAAAAATCGTGATGCTTTCACCGGCTTTGAACTCAAATCGCTTTCCAGGGGAATAAATCGCGCCCGCTGCTGATCTTCGAATTGACCATTGTTTAGCGCCCAGAAGAAAACCACGATGCTGATCACAAAACCGGCTGCCATGTATGCGATGAAATAGGGATAGTACATTTTTTGGTAACTCGATAATTGGTTAATTCGTTGATTCGTTATTTATGATTTTATCTTTTTAAATCAGAACACATTTGTTTTTTCTATTCAACCAGTAATCCAGTTAACTATTCAACTAAATTAAGGTTCCCATGCAGCGTCTATACCCCGCGGTTCCGCGTTGGCATCACTTTGATTAATAAAATAAACCGCCACGTAGTCGCCGACTTCCCAGATCTTTTGCGATTCAAGATCACGCTTGAAATAGGGCATGGCTGTTCCGGTGATGCCGTTCATTATTTGATAATAAAGGATGCCGCCCGAGATGCCGCGATCTTTCAGTATGGTGAAATTTAGCGGCGGCGGATAAATCCAGGGCTGCGCCGGCCCCATTCCGTCGCCGATCGGGCCGTGACAGCCGATACAAAAATTCTGATAAATTTTTTGACCCCGTTGGAGACTGGCGTTGGTGGTCGGATAGGGATTGGAGATGTTGCGCCATCCTTGAGGAACGATTTCCGACAACCATTTGGCGTTCTGCTCGGGGCCGTCCTCGTAAGCCTTGATAGCTTCTTGCTTCCAGTAAATCTGGCGTTCCATGCGGCGATCCGCGTCTTTCAAGCCCAATCCCTGAATATAGCGGGTTAAGGTTTTAATACGCTCTATGGCCAACCACTCAAACGGCGGCATAATGGAGCTGGGTCGCGTGTAGCGCGGATTGATAAAATGGGCAATGTGCCAATCGTCCGGGTGTTCACCACCCTCCTGGGATAGATCGACACCCGTGCGCTGTGATCCCAGCGCGATAGGCTCATCGGCAAGATAGTCTCCGGATTGGGCGATACGCTCTGCCCCGTGGCCCCAGTCAATCGAACGGATGGATTGACTGTGGCAGTATACACACCCGTTTTGCAGGTAAATCTTTCTACCGGCATTTTCTATGGAAGACCGTTCACGAAATATCTCAGAAGGTGTTATATCACGCGTTGCATATGGCCAATAGACGACTGTCAGTGTGATCGCCGCCAATAAGGCCAGTATGCCGACGATAATGAGATTTGGGGTCATTCTCATGTTGAAGCTCCACGGTTAAAATACAGCGATCGAATCACGTTATACAAGCCGATATATGCGCCGATCATTATCAATGTGCCGAGCGACGCCCTCAAGATATAATAGGGCTGAATCTCAGGTAAAGTTCGATAAAGCGTTTCACCGTTGTACCAGGCATTGCCCTGAATTAATCCTACGGTGGTTAGCACTAAGGCAAAACCGGTGATGCCGGTCAGCACCAACCAATACTGCACATCAGCCAGAAATTTGCTGTAGAGTGGTTTGCCGGTGATTCGTGGCAAAATAAAATACAGGCCGCCCAATGCGGTGACACCGGCAAATCCGAGAACGCCGATATGGGCATGGCCCACCACCCAGTTGTTGAAGTGGGTGATGCGTTGTACATGCGGCAGGGCCATCATAGAGCCCTGAATGTTGACGAAGAAATAATAAATGGTGCCGGCGAACACGAATTTGGCACCGATGTCGGCATGGATATCACCCAGCTTTCCTTTAACGGTGTACCACAGATTGACCAGAACGATCATGACCGGAATGACCATGGCAACACTGTCGACAATGGATATGGTCTTAAGCCAGGTGGGCACCGGAACCTGCAGCAGATGATGGGTGCCGATGTGGGTGTACACAATGATGAGTGACCAGAATCCCAGCAGCGAAAGGGTATGGCTGTAAAGCGGACTGCGTGTGGCAATCGGAAGAACATAGTAGGCCACCGCAAGGCCCATAGGGGTTAACAGCAGTCCAAAGATGTTGTGACCATAGAACCATAGTACGATCGCATCCGGAATGCCTTTCAAAGCCCCGGTATCCGGTTTCCAGATGACGTTGCCCAGACAATACGTTATGGATGTCAGAACCACGGCGGCGGTCGTATACCAGATGGATACAAATAAAATCGATTCCTTACGCTGCCGAATGGTCATCAGAATGTTGAACACCACCAGCGCGAAACTGATGACCACCATGATGTCCACGGTCCATGGCAATTCAGCATATTCCCGGCCCTGGGTGTGTCCGATAGAAATTCCGACAATGCCGGCGGCAACGGTGATGTTCCAGAATATGGCGCTGAACACACCAAGTTTCTGGCTAAAGAGTTCGGTTCGCAACAGCTTCGGGAAATAATAAAAGGCGGCAGCCAACAAGCCGGGGGTGACGAACCCGAACAGCACGGCGTTGATATGCATGGGTCTCACCCGACCGAAGTGGATATACTCGATGTTGGCTATGAAGTCCGGCGCAATCAGGTAACCCGCTCCAATCACTCCAAAGGATGTTGCGGCCGCAAACCAAAATGCGGACGTGAGGATAAATGCTTTGGCCGTTGGGTTGTCGGAAGATATACTTTCAGTTACTTCATCTGACAAAATGAGAACTCCTTTAACGCTTCGCGTTGTTACTTGTTTATGGTTAACGAACAACAAACAACTAATTACTATTGGCGCTAGCTGTGGCAGGCCAGCCAACAGTCTAAATTCGCATTCTTTGCTCTATGGCATTCAATACATTCCCCCATGCGCCAGTTTTTGTATGGCAATCGATGCAGGTTTTCAACCTGTCCATGACATTCCCGGCAAGCAATTTTGCTGTTGATATGGCGTTGATGATTGAACACGACATGTTCAGCTACATAATTAACTTTTACCCAGGGTGTTGACGTTTGAGTATTAAAGTAGCGGTGCTCAACCTGAATCCACGGGTGCTTGGCGATGATGTATTTATGGCAGTGCAGACACTTCTCCACCGGCGGCAATCCCGGGAAATTGGAGTAGGCCACGTACGGATGACAATACTGACACTGAATCTGTTTGACGCCGCTATGGACATTATGACTGAATGGGATCGGTTGTTCCGGACTGCTTCGCTTTGCCGGTGGAGCAAAGAAAAAAAAATAGATAAATGCACCCGTGAAAATCAGGGTGAGAAGCGTTAGGAAAATTGGTACAGTATTTTGTCTCAACGTCTTATTTCCTTATTGAAAAAGCGCCTTGAAGGTTCAGATCAACTGCTTTCCTTTGCCCATATTATTTCTGGAAAAACATGTAGAAAATATTTGACGGCGATGGCCAGCAGTCCTAAAAATCCCAGTGAAATCAACCCATCCGAAATGCTCAGAGGAATTGAGCGGGCCTCATGGTTTAATGCAGGTCCCAAAAGAAGTAAATGTTCAAACCAGATGCCAATGATCACTGCCGAGCAAATGATCACCATAAGAATCGGCTTGGTCTTCACCCTCTTATTTAACAGGATAATAAACGGACCAATAAAGCACACAATAAAAACAGTCCATGCCAGTGTATTCCATGGCGCCAGCATGGTGCGTGCGATAACATAATGGGTTTCTTCAGAGATATTGCCGTAATAAATGACCATTAGCTGCACATAGAAGAAATCCGCCCAAAGCAGGCAGAATGCGAAAAACAGCTTGCCGATATCGTGAAAGTGAGACGCATTCAAAGCGGATGCATTTCCTTGCTTGAGACGGATGACGGCTGCCAGAATGATCAACGCACCCAAACCCACGTAAAATGATTTCACAAAATGGTAGGCGCCGAATAACGTAGAGATCCAATGGGGATCCATACTCATGACCAGATCGTAACCGATCAAGCATAAAACAACGGCAAACGCCAGGATATATAAGCCGCCCCAAACAGTCATTCGGTTTTTTATTTCTTCGGTATTACGAGGGTTGCGCTGCCTTGCGTTAACTATCGATTGGCGAAATTTGCCCTGAGGTTGACTTGGATCGAGTTTAAGCTGCAGTGCATGATAAAGATAAACAAAGCCAAGTATATATAGAATCAGCAGACCAATACAATCCCGGGTGAAAAGAAACGGGATGTTGAGCCAGATTTCCTTGCCGTGCAGATCTTCATGTAACCAGGGAAAGATATGGGTTTTTCCAAAAAATAATACGAGAAACAATATGAAAGAAAGCGGGAAAAACGCTGCAAACGATTCCGAAAGACCGGATAGCGGTCCGCTCCAACGGGCTTTGGTCATGTGCATGACCGTGGAAAACAGAACCGCCCCCTGGGCAATCCCTGACCACAAAAGAAAATTAATCAAATAGGCATGCCACGCTCTTTCCGGATGCGGACTGGTCACGCCGTAAATAAAGGTTGCCAAACCGATGATGACCAGGGCGATAAACACCCAAAGCGCCGGTGTCTTTTGGGATTTTTTGTTTTTTGTAGTATTTTCAGCCATAGCTGTTTGCTTTCTTTTTAAATCTTGGCGTCTTTGCGTGAGATTTTTATTCCATTGAGTCAAAAATCCTCACTTCTCCGCCTTGCCTCTGCATGAAGTCCTTCAACTCGTCCTCCTGTTCCGTCGCACAGGTAGCCAGGATTCCGAAATACTGCCCGGAACAGCGTGGATCATAATATTTCAGCCCTTTATAACTGGGAAGCCGCGTTTGAGTAATCAGACCAAGGATGTTTCCGAATACGGCACACAGAATAGTGGCTTCAAAGCTGACCACCACAAATGGAACATAGGCGACAATCGGCTTGCCGCTGACCATCAGGCTCCATTCAGTCGCCGTATAAATGGCCAGTGCGAAACCGGCCAATAGTCCGAATATACCCCCGCCCAGCGTAAACCAGCCCACCTTGCTTTTTTTGAGGTTTAAGACCTCCATAATTTTATGGCTCGGGAAAGGCATATTTACCCGGATAAATTTATAACTCGATGTTTTCAGCTCCTTAATTGCTGAAACGACTTGATCTTCATCTTTAAAGAGCCCCATGATATATCGTTTAAACGCCATGGCTTGCTCCTTTTTCAAGTGTCTCTTTCATCTCCGTCATGGAAATGGATGGCAGATGTTTCACAAACAAAACAAATAAAAAGAAAAACAGGCAAAAGCTGCCAAGCATAATGCCGTATTCGATAAGGGTCGGTGCATAAAGTCCCCAGGCATGGGGTGAAAATCCGCGGGCAACACCGCCAACAATGATAACGAACCGCTCAAACCACATGCCCAGGTTGACCAGCAATGAAATTCCGAAAAGCAGGACAATGGTTCGGCGGATTTTTTTAAACAAGAAAAGCAGCGGAATAAGCGTATTGCATAGGACCATGATATAGAATCCCACACGGTAATCCCCGACGGCGCGCCAGCGAAACGATTCCATCTCTACGATATTGTGGCTGTACCAGGCGATAAAATATTCAGTGGCATATGCAAAACCGACAATCAGACCGGTGAACACGATGGTTTTGGCCACATTCTCCAGGACATCCATGGTGATGATATCTTTATAGTTGAAAATTTTCCGCAGCGGAATCATCAGGGTGAGCACCATGGCAAGACCTGAATGAATTGCACCGGCTACAAAATAGGGTGCAAAGATAGTGGTATGCCAGCCCGGGACAATGCCTAGCGCAAAATCCCATGACACCACGCTGTGAACCGATATCACCAATGGAGTGGCCAGGGCCGCAAAAAATAAATAACCGCGTGTATAATGGCGCCATTGCTCGTGAGCCCCTGTCCATCCAAGGGAGAGAACCTTAAAAATCTTTTGACGGTTTCCGGTGGACCGGTCTCTTACGGCGGCCAGATCCGGCAACAAGCCGGTATACCAGAAAAGGGAGCTCACGGTGAGGTAGGTGCTGATGGCAATTACGTCAAACATTAATGGTGAAAGGAAATTCGGCCAAAGCAGTCTCTGATTGGGCATCGGTATCATATAATAGACCTGCCAGACGCGTCCCAAATGGATAAACGGAAACAGTCCGGCAATGCACACCGCAAATACCGTCATGGTTTCAGCCGCCCGGGCAATAGGATTGCGCCATCCAGCTCTAAAAAGATGCAAAATGGCTGATATGAGTGTTCCGGAATGGGCGATACCTACCCAAAATACGAAGTTAATCAGATAGGTGCCCCAGGCCACCGGGTTGTTCTGGCCTCCCACACCGATGCCGACAAAAATTTGATACGTCCAGCAGAGCGCACCGATGAGCACGCCGATAAATAGAATTACAATAACAGCCCAGTATCCCTTTTTGGGTGGGGTTAAGCTATTCAGAATCGTCTGATCAATGTTCGCATATGTGAGCTGGGACATGATTTTATTTGTTTTGCCTGTTATCCGGTTCGCCGTTTTGCGCAAAAGTCTAACGGCAACAGAACTGGCGAACCATAGTTAATATTTTTTAAAAATGCCCATAACCAATAAAATATCTCTAAACTCGACCAGCTAACGGGCTAGACGGGAAAACCGGCTAAACCCCTTCTCAAATTTCCTGTATGACTTTTTTAAGATAGATCACCGCCGGTTTGGTATTCAGATAGCCCATCACCTGGTAGGCTCTTGGATCATCAACGAGCGTTCTTGCACGGCTATGTTTATCCATCAGGTTGCCGAATACCAGCGCATCCGTCGGACAGGTCTGTGCGCAGGCCGGCATGACCTCACCGTCTCTGATCATCCGTTTTTCATTCTTAGCGTTTGTGTGGGCGGCTTTGATCCGTTGGACACAAAACGAACATTTTTCCATCACCCCTTTGCTACGGACGGTGACATCGGGATTTAATTGAAGGTTCATCGGTTCAGGCCACTTCCAGTCAAACCAGTTAAAACGCCGCACCTTATAGGGGCAATTCTGGACGCAAAAGCGGGTTCCGATACATCGATTATAAATCTGGTTGTTTAGCCCCTCTTTGGAATGGTGCGGGGCATATACCGGACAGACCGATTCGCAGGGGGCGTTATCGCAGTGTTGGCAAAGCATGGGTAGAAAAGTCACTTTTTCCAACTTTTGCTCATCTTGATAGCGTTCGATGCTAAGCCATGTCATTTCACGACCTTCAATGACCCGATCCACTCCCACGATGCCGATATTGTTTTCCGCATAGCAGGCCGCCGAGCAGGCACCGCATCCGATGCACCTGTCCAAATCGACCACCATGCCCCAGCGGTAATTTTCATGGTCATGGGGCGGATAAAAATCGCGTTTGGGATCGTAGCCTTCGGGCAGAGGAAGTGTCAGCGGGAAATCGTCCATGGCCAGTCCATATTTATGCGGGCGCTTGTCCTGTCTCAATTCCTCGAGCTTTACAGAAAGGGCAAAGGGTCTTCCGTGCTGTGTCCGGCTGCCATACGTACGGGCCAGTTTCATGGTTTGACCGGTGTTCTGAAAAGAAACAACCTCTGCAACAAAAGACTGACCGCCGGAGTCCGGCTCGGTTTCGGGGGATAAGAGATCAAGCGGATTTACACCCACACCCTGCGCATACCTTCCATAAAGCGTGTGACCCTGCCCGATTCCCATCACGACGGTTCCGGGCTTGACCAGTTCATTTGCATATACCGGGGCTTTTATGCTTCCCCATTCGGATTTAATTTGAACGATATCTTCCTGCGAAACTGCTTTTTCGTTTGCGGTTTGCGGATGAATCATGGCCGGCGATTGCCAGGCAATCCGGGAAAGCGGATCCGGAATTTCAGACAGCCAGGGTTTGTTGGCCCCGCGGCCATCAAAAAATCGGATGGAAGGCGCTGCAATGAATACCAGATCGGATGTTGACGGCTCATGATGCTGGGTCAATATTTGTCCAGGAAATTTGGGTTTAATTTTATCCGCTGGTGTCGATCTTGTTTTTGCTTCATATCGGCCGCCTTTTTGAAGCAGCTGTATCCATTGTTTTTCATCTGCAATATTTTGTTCGGATATCAGGCGCTGAACCAGATACGATTTGTAATCTTTAACGGGCGCGCTTTTTCCCAATCCGGCAGATACGAGCACATCACCCAGATGAGGTGCTGAAGTCAGTTTGCCCATCGCCGGCTGCAGAATGGATACGATGCTTGCCTGCCCGCCGTATTCATCCCAGCTTTCCAGGGGCAAGCGGGTCGGCAAGATAAGATCCGCCAGGGCGGATGTTTCATCCATAAAATTGCTGAAGCTGACCACAAAGGCGCCGCTTTCGGTAATCGCTTCTTTAACGCCACTGGTCGGCGGAAAGGCAAAAACCGGATTGACATTATTCAACAAAAGAAGATCGGTAGATTCCGTCTTCAATGTTTTGAAGAATTCATTAACTTCTTTGCGTGTGGCGGCTGTCTCCACCCGATGTCGATTCGTGAAATCAAACAGTCGTAAATCGGGATCCAGCAAAAGGTTTAATAAATTAACTGCCAGGTTGGTTTTGAGTCCATTTAGATCGCACATTCCGGTTGAAGTACCGAGTATCAGAGGTTTGCGAGCCTCCATAAGGGGGAGGATCAGTTTTTCATATTTTAAAAGCGGCAGGCCCGAATCCTGCAAGACGCGATCCTGGGTGTAAGTAGAAACGGCTCGATAAAGCGAATTACGAAAGGATTTTGATAGTCCCTTGCCCTTGCCAATATCCAAAGCTTGTTTAACCAAGCCCAGTGCGATGGTTGCTTCACTGCCGGGGTTGCAGGCCATCCAAAAATCCGCATTCGTGCCGGTCAGCGATTGCACAGGGCTGACATGAAAGTACACGCCTTTTGTTGTATCGTTGACAGCGTGCATGGCTTTAAATTTCCATGCGTATTCAACCGGTGACAGCCAGGTTTCCAGAAAATCGGCACCAAAAGCCAGCAGAACATCGGTCTGGTCCAGGCGATATGATGGCAGTCCGCTTACACCAAAGATTTGTTCGTTGGCCGTTTTTAACGATTCGTAGGCGTATGGCTCAAAAACCAGGGGCCCCTGCGAATTCCAATTTTGCAGCGATGCGGTGAAAAGCCTCAACATGCTTTCACCGACGACTTCGGTGAGCATGCGAACCCGATTGGGTCCTTTTTTTACAGCTGCTTCAGCTCTTCTTTTTAAAATTGCCTCGGCCTTTGAAAATGAAATGCTGCGCCATTTGTCTTTATCTTTAAGCAGCGGTCGCATTATGCGGTCAGGATCGTATAGCCCCTGCAACGCCGCCTGACCGCGCATACAAATCTTTCCCCGATTGATCGGATGCAGCGGATTGCCCTCGATTTTAACGACACGTCCTTCCCGGTTTTTTGCAACGACGCCGCACCCCGCCGGACACTCGCGGCACGTTGAAGCATACCAGGTTGCTTTACCGGTAACCATGTCATCCGGGGCTTGAACCTGGGAAAATAGCTTTTTCTGGGGTGGATTGCAGCCGAATGCAAATGAAATGCTGCTCATTCCGGCCATCTTAAGGAAGGTTCGCCGATTCATCGCTAAATAGGTCTCCTGGAACAAAATAGAAAAGGTAGATTAATGAAGAAAGAAATTCATTTAGCACAAAGGTGTCCTATTAGGAATCGTTCTCAGTTTTGCCCTTATAAAAAAATGCGTCATGCTTGTCAAGCTGGTAATAATGCCAGTTAGATGTAAATGTTTATGTGAATTCATTTGTGCCGTTTTGGGTAAATTGCTTTAGTATAAAAATATCAAGTTGTTAATTGATTACATTCAATTGGCAGCCCGCATGCGTAGATTTATCTCCAGTCTTTCAAGGGAGAGCTTGATCACATCCTTGGCCTTATCGGTTTTTTTCATGTAATCATTAAAAAACGCTTTGACCTCATCGGCGCTTTCCATCCCTGCCACTGGAATGATAGCAGCAATCACACGCTCATATAACATTGGATGAAATTGTTCGATGCGTTTAAGGTTTGTGACATACCAGTCCCACATCAACGGCATGGCATATGGATTTGAGGCCATCGCCACGACCGGAATAAATTTGTTGCGGGCCGGTACCGTTTCCAGTAGGTAGTTTTGGGCTTTTTTGATAAGATCCATTTTTTTGAAACAGCCGAGGGCAATCAAAATATTCATGCGTTCATGCTCAAATTGAGATGTTTTCAATCTCTCATCGAGCCACTTAAACGCATCCTCGCTGCCGGTAAACGCACCGACTTGCATGACGCTTTTCATAATGTCCGGGTGAATCGAATTTCCCTTCATAAGAGAGGAATATTTTTTGCCGGCAAATTCCAAGGTCTTTTTTGAACCATAAAGAGCCTCTTCCCATATAAGCTGTTCGCGCAATATGGCGGTTGTGTGCGTTTCACCTTCAACCGGATGATAGCCAATTTTGGAAAGGAGAGTCTCAAACCAGGATCGCGCCAGCAATGCTATTTTTTCTTTTTGATTTTCTTCCAGAACCAGGTAAGCCGCAAACAGGTTGGCAGCAATGCTGGTTAGCGGCAAATAGGCATCTTCATTTGCATAATAAGAGAGAAACTGAAGATATTCCTCCAAAGATGCGTCGCCGCTTCTGACCAAGGCAAAAAGATCGTTTTGAAGCCCCCAGCGATCCTCCGGCGCTAAAATCTGATTGCTGATCTGCTTGCCGAGTTGAGCAAGATTTTTTGGATCGGTGTATTTGACGCGGTAAAATCCGGTTTGCTGATCATTGACTTTATAGGCAATGGTGCGCTTTTCAATCTTAATGGTTTTTTCAGGTCCGTCCATAAGGCATGTCAGCCGCTGAGAATCTCCCCTGTCCGAGAATATTTTGATAGTTAGCGGCACCATCCATGTTTGGTCGAAATTATTGGGTAAAAACGTAAATCGTTTTTGGCTCAATACCAGTTCATTGCCTTCTCGTCTGACCTCTATAATCGGAAATCCGGGCTGTTCAATCCAGCTTCTCATCATGGAGCCGATAGGCTGGTTTGACACTGTTTCAAAAGATTCCCAGAGATGATGGCTGGCGGCACAATCGTATTCATGGGTTTTCAAATAATGCTGCAATCCGTTTCTAAAGTTCTCATCGCCGATGTATCCCTGTACCTGTCTTAAAATACTGCCGCCTTTGTTGTATATAATCGGCGCGGTGCTGGCGTTAATAACGACATGTTCACCGCCCGGGATCTCAATGGCAAACGTTTCATGAAGTGAGTCTCTGGCCATGGCGGAACCGGTTTGAGCGTGAAGAAATTGTTCCCAGGTATCCCATCGCGGATAGTAATGATCAACGACACCAACTCCGAAATAGGTGGCAAAGCTTTCATTCAGCCAGAGATATTTCCAGTCCGAAGGCGTAACCAGGTTGCCGAACCACTGGTGCGCAATCTCGTGGGCGATTACTTCACATATTCTTTCCTCACCGGACTTGGATGTGATGCCCGGATAATATAGTAGCAAATTTTCCCGGAATGTGATGGCCCCCCAGTTTTCCATGGCGCCGTATGCAAAATCCGGAATAGCAATCATATCGAGCTTTGGAAGCGGATAGGGAATATCATAATACGCTTCACTATACCCCAGCGATTTGCGACCGAATTCGAGGCCGAATCGGCCATATGGTTTCATTCCCGGCAAGGTAACTACGTGCACGCGGGGATCCACTGAATCTTGTACGTATTCAAATTCACCGACCCCGAAAAACACCAGATAGGTAGACATTTTGGGAGTCTGTTCAAATATGATCCGTTTTTTACCATTTTCAAGTTTTTGTTCTTCTTTGACCGCGCTGTTTGAAATCGCCATAAGATTTGGTTCAATATCGATTTCGATTTCAAATGTTGCTTTTTTGGCTGGATGATCCACACACGGAAAAGCACGCCGAGCATCACTTTCTTCGAATTGCGTCACCGCGATATATTTCGTCTCATTGCCGCTGGTATATTTGCTTCGGTAAAAGCCGGCCATTTCATTATTAATTTTTCCCTGGTAGTCGATTATAACAGTGATCATTCCGCACATCGCTTTGGGTAAAAATATGCGAAGCGCTTCGTTTTGGGTATTCACCAAAAACGGGCACGCCACAACAAGATTTTCTGCTCGGACGCTGCAGCTCCAAATAGCGAGTTTCAAAATGTTGACCGTTATCTCTTCGACTGGATTTTGGGTTTCAATTAGAATTTCAGTGGTTCCGGTAAAATTGAAATTTACCAGGTCAGGTTCCAGATGAATTTTATAATTGAGCGGATTTAAATTCTGCATAAATATCTCCAGACCGTTGATAACCGAGAGATTCGATTTTCTTTTTGATCTGTGAGAATATAAAAACAGGAAAAACGTATGTCAATTTGTAATCGCCACTGCTTGCCTGACATTTTTTAAGCTCGTGTTTGTTGACTATCGTCGGCGAAGGCTGTGTAGCCGGAATCGGCGCCGCAACTTATACCAAGAAAATAGGAACATCCGGATCTCAATAGGCAATTTATTTCTAAAGCCAATAACTTATCAAATGATACGCCAGCCGGGTCAGGCAATCGCAGGGGCGCTCGCCGGCTGTCTGGCATACCGAATCCGTATATTATCGAGAGCTTTTTGGGCAGGTTCAGCTTGGGGGGTTTTGCTGCCGGCCAAGTTGGTCAGGATGGCTTCTGATTTGGGTGTGCCAATTTTTCCGAGCGCAGCAATGGTCGCCGAAAAAATTGGGTTTTGATCGGTTTCGCCGGATTTTTTCAGCCGCTGGATAATACCTGTTTTTGGCTCGGAGGCTTTCTGGGCGATATCTAAAAGTGTATCTTCCACCACATCAAGGTTGCGGAGGCCTTTCAATACCCCCAAAGATGTAATCAGTTGGGAGACTTTGCGGATATGTTTTTCCGCCTCTTCGGTTTCTTCGGGTAGCGCCGTTTTAATGATATCAAGTATTTGATCCACCGACGCATCCTTCAATGGTGAAAGGTCGCCGAGGGCTGATGTCGCCCGCCAGCGCACTTTATCATCCGGGTCATTTAATGCCGCAATGACCAGCTGCTCCGCATCAGCGGCTTTCAGGGTGATAACGGTATTTAACGCTTCGTCACGGATACCAGGATGGGAGTGGTCTAATAGCTTGCGGGCCCGCTCGATATCACCCGCTTTTTTTGCGACATATCTTAGAATCATCAGGGCATTTCGCTGTAAGGACCAAGGCTGCTTTGGGTCATCGAGAACGTTGAGTACCCATTTTCGGGCCATATCGTCCTTTTTTATCAAAAAATCTCTAGCACTTTTCCGTGCCCCGCGATCGTCACATTCAGACATAATCTTTTTTAAAACCTCAATGCCCTGGGAGCCTAATTTGCCGGCAATTTTACCGATTATTTGACGCTGGGATTCATCAGCTTTGGTGTAGGCCTCAAAAAAACCATCGGTTAAATCTTTAAAAATAAACTTTTGCGGCTTTTTGGGCAGTTCTGAATCTTCGGAGAACAACTTATTTTCCTTGCCGGCTTTAGATGCCGCCTTGGTGATCGCAAGGGCAGTGTTCCAATCGTCCTGCTCCATAAAAACCGGTATAATTCTGCGAAAACATTTCAGGAATATCCACGCATTTTCAGCCGAGTCGACGTTCACGATTTTGTTGACATAGCTTTGGGAGTGAGTTTGAACGTCTTTTGCCATTTTCACGGTATTTACCGGATATTGGACATCCGGTGGAAGCTCATCATGGGTAAGAACATCACTAAAATAGAGTTTTTCTAAAAAGTTTTGTGCACCATGGACATCCGCTAGAACTAGCAGGTGAGACACGTTTTTGAGAATTTTTTTTATATCGCCAAAGCGTTTGTGCAGGGTGGTGTTCACCGGGGTCTGCGCATTCATTTCTGCTAGACGGTTGAATTCGTCAAATATGTACCGCGATGTGGGAAGCAGTGTATCCAGCGGGATCGCCTCGATGAGAACTTTTTCAATGTCTTCGGTTTCAACGGTCTCGACGTGTTTGGCAATGATAGAGCCGTGGATAATGAGATCTTTTACAAATTCGGGGTGTTTTAGATGCCGAATAATGTCCTGAACGATCTGCAGTTTCATGTCCCGAATGGCATCATCCGACTCATTTTTGAACATCGGCAACACTTTAAGATCTTTTGCCAGACGCTGGATGGCCATTTCCACCCGCCATGGGAGATCAAGCTCCAGCGCAATCATATCATCCATGGAGATCGTGGATATCTCAGTTATCCCATGTTCAATCAAGGTCTTTGATAAAAGCTCTCCTGCCTTTGCATTTTCGCTACGATCGGTCCTGGGATCGCTCATGATGTCAAGAAAGCGCTCAAAGTGCGCCAGTGTAATCCGATTTTTGATCGCAAAACTTACCAGCCCTTTGCGGCTGAAGTATTCTTTGAGCTTGGGGATAATGAGCTCTGCCATGCCTTCTGCCACCAGCGTGCGCGTATTGACCGGTTCATCCAGGATGCCGCTGATGAAAAAATCGGTTCGCTCCCGGGTCTCTTGAATTGTAATGATAATTTCACTGGAATCCCAAATACTATTCCGGAAGGCATCGTAAAGACCGCGTTTTGCATCCTTGCCGTCGGGATGATCATCAGAGAAATGACCGCTGCGCAACATAGCATTTGTGAAATCTATAAGAAAATCGATGACCGGCTTAATTTTTTCACGCTCCGGTGGTGTAAGCTCTTTTATTTCGCTGGTTGGCGGGACATTAATTTCCGGCTCTGCTTCTTCCTGTCTAGCAACCTCTTTTTGAGCAATCGCTTCTTTAAGCCATTCGATGCTCAGGTCGGCATCTTCATCGGTTTCTTTAGTGGGAGAAGGTATTTGAGCAGCGTCTTTATCAGGAAATGCCGGTTCAAATTCAACTTTCGGTTCGGCCATCCCCAGCATATTTCTGTACTTCTCATTGTTGCTGATCATCGAATTGAGGTTGTTTATGATCGAATCCGGACCGCCAAGTATCGCCACCAGCATTCCTGAAGGTTTATTTAACTCTTCGGCGCTTTGCGGATCGAGCGTGCTGATGACGATACCATTGGCCACAAAAACCTGATCAATTCCGGGTACAGTGATATTTAAGGATAGGATAGTTTTCTTGGGGAAAATCGTTTTTGCGGGAAGGAATACGTGTCCTTTTCTGAGCTGTTGATAGTCCTTATGAAACCTCTCAGCTGAGCGATACTTTAAATTGATAGATCTGCTTGCCGATACCATATTCTACGGTCATACACGCTCAGATTATTATCTCGTGGATCAACCTTCCTATAAGTACCCGACGGATTATAATCTAATCTAACTATCCGGAAAAATAGGGGAAAAATCCCCTCCCCATTATGCTCCGTAATGACAACGGGTCGCATAAAAGGCCGGCACACAGGGAATTAAATTTATTTTTTTGGTACGGAGATTAAAAAATACTATATTTTCTGATAATTATAGCTGATCGCTTTGATATAGTCAAAAAATTATGCTGCTCTCCGCCTTTTTTGGACATAACGGATTCCTCGCAATGCGCGTTCGGCACTCAGAAATACCGGAATCCCCCGAGCGTGATAGGCGCTTCGCATTTCTCGAGAAACTTTTTCAACCGTCACGTCTTTTATCAAACTCGCCCGGTTTTCAAAAACGGCCACAATATCTTTGCCGGTTTTGTTTTTTAGATCGGTCAATACATCCAGCATTTCCTTTAAATAGCTTCCGCGGGCCGGCGGTTGCACACCGATCATATCCATAAATGCGTGCAATTCAACCTCCAGGGATCGAAGCAGAAGTATAATAATAATAACGTCCACAACTTCGGATGATAATACTTCCTCTATTGAATTTTTTATGATTTCCACCGGTATAACCGGAGAGCCCGTATCCAATGGATTGGCCATACTGTTTCCCGGGGTCGGAAAATATTTGCGGAGCCGCCGCCGGGTTTCAGGAGAAAACCGCGGCAGTTGCAGGCCCCATCGGTGCGCAAGGTCACAACTGAATACACCGATGGCGCCACCACCACCGATTAACGCGATCCGCCTGCCGGAATTTTTAAGATATTTTATTACCATAAGCGTATCGATGATTTCATCCAAACTCTGTACCGCAACGGCTCCTGCTTGGGTCAACGCTGCCGCCCATATTTTTTCTTCCCCGGCCAGGGAGCCGGTATGGCTGAGTGCTGCCTGACCGCCGAGCGGAGTTAAGCCGGCCTTCAAGACGATCACCGGTTTGGTGTCCGAAACCTGACGAAGCATATTCAGAAAGCGGCGACCATCTTTAAGGCCTTCGATATAAGCGCCGATGCATTCTGTTTCAGGATCATCAGCAAAATAGTCCAGGAGCTGGATGGCGTCCAAGTCACAGCCGTTCCCAAATGAGATGACTTTGCTCAATCCTATACCGGCACTGCGGGCCTCATATCCGAAATCAGTGGCGACCCCACCGCTCTGAGAAACAAAGGCCACCGATCCGGGATCTTGAGAAAAATCCGAGCCCGGTAAAAGGGTAATTCCGCCGCGTGGGCAATGGATGCCGAAGCAATTCGGTCCAATAATTCTCAACCCTTTTTGTGCTATTTGGGTTAGCTCGTTTTGAAGCTCGATCCCATCACGGTCACCCACTTCAGCAAAACCAGACGAATGCACCTGTGCTCCGGCAACCCCATGTTTCAAACAGTCGCGAAGGACGGCGGGCACGGCTTTAGCCGGCACCGAGATCGACGCCAGATCCACAGGGCCTTCAACCTCGTCCAGATTCTTATAGATCCGCCGACCGGCAACTTCTCCGCCTTTTGAAGAAATGGGATATAATTTGCCGCTGTAACCATAACGAATCTGGCTTAAAGCGATCAGATATCCAAATGACCCGGGCTTGCCGATACCGCCAAAAAGGGCCATTCCCCTTGGATTGAATATTCGGTCGAGTATGCGCCGTTGTTCCAGCTTCATGAAATATCCGCCTCCTCCGGTTCGACTTTATTTTTCGATCAAGATTCCTATTTTTATTTGGAATAATATGTATTAATATAAGCCGAACAATAGCAGGAGATTAAACGATTTGACAGATGTAAATGAACATATAGCCCAAAATGATGAATTCGCAAAAAGATCGCTTTTTTGACTTTTTACGAGACCATCAAAAATCCTGTTTGGAATAACATTGAATTGCTTAACGACACAGAATACTTACAAAACAGCAAATCCTGAGATATCTTGGTTTGCTCTTAAGGCTCCCACGCCGATTTTCTACCCAAAAATGCTCCTCGTTGTTTTAAAGGCATCAAGATTGGCCAAAAGAGGGAATTACTCCGGTGAAAAGTGGATTCAGAGTAGTCTGGATATCGTTAAAGCGCTGGAATCCGTAGGCGTTAATTTCGAGATTCAAAATATCACCGTCTTTAATAAAATTGAAGCTGCATGCGTGTTTGTCGGTAATCACATGAGTATTTTAGAAACCTTTGTATTACCCTGCCTGATTCAGCCTCATCGTGATATAACCTTTGTCGTAAAAGAGAGCCTGATGACATACCCGTTTTTCGGGCCTGTCCTTCGGAGTCGTGACCCCATTGTTGTCGGCAGAGTCAATCCCAGGGAAGATCTTAGAACGGTTTTAGAAGAAGGGCAGAAGCGATTAAGCAACAATGTTTCCGTTATCATTTTCCCCCAAACTACCCGTAGCGCTGATTTTGACGCGAAAAATTTCAATACCTTGGGGGTAAAACTCGCTAAGCGTGCAAAGGCACCTGTGATTCCGTTTGTTTTAAAAACAGATGCCTGGGGTCTTGGAAAAAGATTCAAAGATTTCGGAAAAATCAGCCCGACCAAACCTGTTCGAATTTGCTTTGGAGAACCTTTGCACATAAAAGCTTCCGGTAAAGAAGAGCATAAAGTTATTGTCGAATTTATAGCCGGAAAATTAAATGATTGGCGTTGACGGTTAGGAGATCGAATATGAAAAAAAAGTTGATACCCGCCAGAAAGGACATACCGGACGATCATAAATGGGATCTTACGCCGTTATTTAATAACGATGAAGACTGGGAGGTATTATTTGGTGAAGTCGAACGGGAATTCGAATCCTACTCCAATTTCAAAGGCCGGCTCAAGGATTCGCTTTCGGTATTTAGGAACGCGATCGAATTCCATTTAATGACCACCCGCACGGTTGAAAAGCTTTACACCTATGCTCACCTGAAAAGCGATGAAGATAAATCCAATCAATTTTATCTGGGTATGCATCAGCGGGCCATTAACTTGTTTACGCGGGCATCTGAAATTTCAAGCTTTATGACCCCGGAGATACAATCCTTACCGGATGATGTCATCCATGCGTATCTGGAGGATGTCGCCATCAGCGAGTATAGGTTCTATCTGGAAAAAATTCTCCGCTACAAACCCCATACGCGCACTGAATCAGAAGAACGGATCCTGGCCATGAGCCGGGAGTTGGCCAATGCGCCCGGACAGGTATTCGGTCAATTGGACAATGTTGATTTACATTTTGGAACGCTTAGCGATGAAAGCGGAAAAGAAATTGAATTAAGCCATGGAAATTTTACAACCTTTCTCATGAACCCCAAGCGGGAGATTCGGCAAAAGGCGTTTTTTCAGTACTATCAGGCGTATGAAAATCATAAACACACCTTAGCGGCAACGCTAGCGCATTCCATTAAAAGGGACCATTTCTATTCCAGAGTCAGGCAGTTTGATAACTGCCGCGCATCCGCGCTGTTTACCGATAATGTGCCCGAATCCGTTTATGATAACCTGATTGATACGGTAAAAAGCAATCTTGCCCCCCTCTTTAAATACTTCGATTTCAGAAAACAGGTTCTCGGCGTCTCAGAGCTTCACTTTTATGATACCTATGTGCCCATTGTTCGCGATATCGATTTTCATATGCCCTATGAAACGGCTGTGGATGTATGCATATCCGCCATGGCGCCGCTCGGAGAGGAATATACCGAGACCCTGAAAAACGGTCTGCTGGGCGGTTGGGTGGACCGCTATGAAAACCGCAACAAGCGCAGCGGAGCCTATTCCTCGGGGTGTTATGATTCACCGCCCTATATATTGCTCAACTACGAAGAAAATAACATGAACAGCCTATATACGCTTATTCATGAAGCCGGGCACTCCATGCACTCCTATTACTCAAACCAAAATCAACCGTACGTGGACCATGACTATACCATTTTTGTGGCTGAGGTGGCCTCCACTTTCAACGAGGATTTTCTGAGCAGATATCTTCTTCAGTTTTATAAAGACGATCCGCGAATGAAAGTTTGCATTTTAAACCGCGAGATTGACAATATCCGGGCGACGCTGTTTCGTCAGACCATGTTTGCCGAATTTGAAAAGATTACCCACAACATTATCGAAGAAAACCGCCCCCTGACACTGGATGTCATAAAAGAAAAATACCGACAACTGCTTGAAACGTATTTTGGGGGCACCATTCGTATCGACGAGCAGCTGGACCTGGAATGTTTGAGGATTCCGCATTTTTATTCGGCCTTTTACGTCTATAAATATGCCACCGGAGTCTCTGCCGCCATTGCGCTTGCCGATAACGTCATCACTGAAGGCCAGTTGGCGAGGCAGGCGTATTTGAACTTTTTAAAGCTCGGCGGCGGCAAATTTCCGCTGGATGAACTTCTGGATACCGGCCTCGATATGCATACTCCGGAACCCATTCAAAAAGCCATTGCCCATTTCGCTAATCTGCTTGACCAGCTAATTGCCGAGTATCAAAAACTCTAATTGTATTTTTTGGTTGTGATTGAGACGTTTTTTTGAGATAGGGTTAAGGTATAATTAAACTGTCAGCTCGTCTCAAAAATATGTGCATCAAAATCGAGTTCTTATTTTAGGCAATTTAGGCATTTCAAACTTTAGGCATTTTATTTACCCAGGAGCAATCTATGGACTATGAAGTAACCATTGTGGGCGCCGGTCCTGCCGGCATTTTTGCCGCACTGACACTGGCCGATCTGGGCATCAAGCCTGTTTTATTACTTGAGCTTGGAAAGAATCTCGACCAACGCAAGCGCAAACACGCCAACGGCATGCTGTGCGGTTGGGGTGGAGCCGGAGCCTACAGTGATGGTAAGCTCACACTTTCTCCGGAAGTGGGCGGCTTTTTAGGCGAATTTCTTGAACCTGATTCTTTAAACCAGCTGCTCCAGAAATCAGACAAAATTTGGGTGGATCATGGAGCCCCCAAACTGGTTTTTGGCGAATCATCCGCCAAACTGGAAGATTTGGCCGACCGGGCCCGATTGGCAGATTTGGAGCTGATCCCCTCTCGAATTCGACACATCGGCACCGAAAACTGTATCACGGTTTTAGATCGCTTACAAAAGTCAATTGTTGAAAAGGTTGAAATACGCACAGAATGCCGGGTTGAAAACCTGTTGTCTGAAAACGGTCAAATTACAGGCGTTAAACTGGCCAGTGGAGAAAATATTTACAGCCGGTTTGTCATTGCCGCACCGGGCCGATCCGGTGCCGGCTGGATGAAAAAAGAGGCGGAAACCCTGGGGCTTAAGACTAAGGCCAGCCCGGTGGATATCGGCGTGCGGGTTGAATTGCCCGCGCCGGTTCTCAAGGAGATTACCGATACAATTTACGAATCCAAGCTCATATACTACACCAAAACCTTTGACGACAAGGTGCGCACGTTTTGCATGAATCCGTACGGCGAGGTAGTCATTGAGAAAAGTTCGGAAATCCTTACGGTCAACGGCCACAGTTATGCCGGAAGAAAAAGCGAAAACACCAACTTTGCCATCTTGGTCAGCAGCGCATTTACCGAACCCTTTGATGATCCCATCGCCTATGGCTTTTATATCGCCCGGCTGGCAAATTTGTTGGGCAAAGGCCCGATCATTCAACGACTGGGTGATCTATTGGCCGGTCGACGCAGCACACAGGAACGAATAAACCGGTGCCTTACTCGTCCCACGCTTCCCGAGGCAACTCCCGGGGATTTGAGTTTTGTTTTTCCCTTCCGACACCTGCAGAGTATTATTGAGATGCTCGAGGCTCTCGAGAAACTGGCGCCCGGCGTATATTCGCGCCATACGCTCTTGTATGGTGTAGAGGTGAAGTTTTATTCCAACCGCATAGACCTATCGCCTGAGTTGGAAACGCAGGTGAAAAATCTTTTTGCCATCGGTGATGGTGCCGGCATCACCCGCGGATTGATTCAGGCCTCAGCCAGCGGAATTGTAGCCGCTGAAGCAATTTCCAACCGGCTCAATAACTAACGCCAATTGAGTTAAAAACCAATTAAGCGGTTTTCGCTCAATTAGAGGCTAACGTTACTCACGTGAGTAAAAACGAATGTCTCATAGCAATATTTTAATTGAATAGCAGACGTGAAATCCTGCTACAACAGCGGTAAAACGCAGCATTCGCGCATTAGATGGAGTTTTGAAAATAATTTTAGAAAGGAGAAGACATGAGTAATAATGTCGTCTACACCTCAAATGTTAGAATTGAACGGATAAAGGGCCCGCTGCGTCGAGCGTATTTGCCTCAAATGGAATCGCCGGTCATGTTCGGTGTTCATTCCGAAATTGCCGAACACTACGGTGTCGATCCCCAGGTACACGAACCACATGCCGCCACTTTGGATTATGTGGTGGCCTCCACCGCCGGTTGACTGACCGGAACGTTTGGTGGCGCGCTGGAAGCGCGCGAAATTCCTGCCGGTGAAGGCAAGCTTTACTCCGAAGCCCGGGGAGAGATTGAAAAAGAAGGAAGGGTGCTGGTCATCAAGCGAATTCATGTCACCTATCATTTGAAAGTGGACAAGGACAAACGGGAGACCGCAGAAAAGGTGCATGGCTTTCATGCGGATTACTGTCCGGTTGCACGTACCATCAGTGGGTGTGTGGATATTTCCACGGAATTGCAAATGGGAGATTCATAGATTCGATCTCAAAATTCAATCTAATGTCCGATTTAATTAAAAAATCAGACATTTTGAATCAATTCGAATAAAAGGAGGATAATTGCATGAAATTTTTACGCGTAGACATGACTAAGCAAACTGTAAAGGTTGAGGAGATTCCCCAGGAATATGTCGGCCTTGGTGGAAGAGGTTTGACCTCAATAATGATCAACAATGAAGTTCCGCCCAAGTGTGACCCGTTGGGGCCAGAAAACAAACTTATCTTTGCACCGGGTACTTTGAGCGGCACCCCATTGGTGAACACCAGCCGGATTTCCATCGGAGCAAAAAGCCCGCTGACAGCCACCATCAAAGAGAGCAATGCCGGCGGGACCGTTGGTGCGGCCTTAGGAAAACTGGGCATCACTGCCATCATTGTTGAGGGTCAGGCAGCGGAAGGCAAGCTGTTTAACCTCATTATCGATCAAAACGGGGAGGCCGGTCTCGAAGCTGCAGATGCGTATCAAGGCATGCGGACCTATGCCTTGGTCCAAAAATTGCTTACAACCTATGGAGAAAAAAACGGCGTGCTGTGTATCGGACCGGCTGG
>Ga0209536_100001186_pt1 | contig 43113 bp, 43 predicted proteins | sample DeeMarSeWOR28_12_FD_187461 | JGI IMG/M metagenome (GOLD analysis project Ga0209536, IMG submission 187461) | Marine sediment microbial communities from White Oak River estuary, North Carolina - WOR-2-8_12 (SPAdes) (version 2) | ecosystem: Environmental > Aquatic > Marine > Intertidal zone >...
CATAGATTTCCGCTATGTAACGCTCGACCAGGGGCAGGGTACCGTGCGTTTCGCACAGCAGGGGGTGCGTATTAACCTCGGCGGTATCGCGAAAGGCTACGTCGTCGAGCGTGGTGTCGATATCCTGCGGCAGCACGGCGTCGAATATGGCGTGGTAACGGCAGGCGGCGACTCCAGGCTGCTCGGGGACCGCCGCGGCCGGCCATGGATGATCGGGATTCGTGATCCGCACAAGGAAGGCGGGGTGGCGATATCGGTGCCGCTGGAGGACGAGGCAATATCGACGTCCGGCGACTACGAGCGCTATTTCGACGAAGACGGTATCCGCTATCACCACATCATCAAGCCGAGTTCGGGCAGGCCCGTCGAAGGTGTTCACAGTGCGACGGTTTTCGGCCCGGACGCGGTGATGACGGATGCACTGTCGACATCCGTTTTCGTGATGGGGGTGGACGAAGGGCTGAAACTTATCGGTTGTCTGCCGGATTACGAAGCAATCGTGATCGACGCAGACGGGCAGATCTTCTACTCGACCGGTCTTGCAGACCCCGCATCGGCGGAGAAAGATTCGCCTTCGCTGACGCCTGCGCCAGGAACGTGCTGACTCGGGGCACCGCAGACTGTCGCAAAAAAACACCCGAAATGTCGCTGAAAGGCGACGAATTTTCACTTTAAATTCAGCTTGATACGCCTATCATAGGTTATCCGTACAGAGGCCTTGCCGGGCCTCCGGATACGGCGCCGTCTCAGGCGCGCCAGCGTGCCTGAAACGGCAGGCACAGGCATCGATTTAACGTAATCCACAGCCGTCCCCTGACGGAGTGCCTGTAACGAAGAAGGCGCCATTCGTCGTTCTGGGCTCGATTCGGTTAATTGTCGCCGCTGCGGCGGTGTCGATTATGTTGAGAGCATTGGAGGCAATTGTGACGATAATCACGGCCCTCAAGGGGCCTGACTGTCACCATTCCAGATCGATTGATGGCACGCGCCACGGGGCGCGGGCAGGCGGGCCTTCATGCCTGCACCGAACATGGATGGAACTTCGCGGGTAACACAAGGAATGAAATCATGAAGATCAGAAACGTGCTAGCAGGTCTCGTTTTCAGCGTGTTTGCGGCCAGCAGCCTGGCTTCTTCCGGCCTCGCAGGGCAGCCGGCGCCCGATTTCGCGTTGAGGAGTTCGTCCGGCGAAAACCTGCGGCTCTCCGAGTACCGTGGCGACGTCGTCATGATCAACTTCTGGGCCACGTGGTGCGGCCCGTGCAGGCAGGAGATGCCGCTGCTCGATGAGCTGTATTCACGCTACCAGCGCGTCGGATTCAACCTGCTCGGCGTCAATATCGACGACGATTCGAGCCGTGCCATGGACATGATCAATGAACTCGGCGTGAGCTTCCCCGTGTTGTTTGACGCGACCAAGGAAGTCAGCCGGCTTTACCAGGTGGACGCCATGCCGGTTACGGTGATCGTGGATCGCGAAGGCAACGTCCGCCACGTACACCAGGGCTACAAGCCGGGCTACGAGCAAAAATACCTCGACCAGGTTCGCGCGTTGCTGCGCGAGTGATGCAGTGCTTCCGGCAGGAGAGATTAAGGTGACAAGAAATCTATTGATGAGTCTCGCGGCAAGCTTCGCGCTCGCAGTCGCGGTGGTACCGGTGCTGGCGCAGGAAGCCGCGTCGCCGGAAGCGGAAGCCGCGTCGCGCGATAAGTTCCGGCAACTCGACCAGGACGTGCAGTCCCTGAAGAAAGAGGTGCTGGACCTCAATCGCGATCTGTTCCTGCTCGAGGAAGAACTGTTGTTCCCGGCGAATTCACAGGTTGCATTTTTCATTTCGATGGACGTCGGTGAGTACTTCAAGCTGGATTCGGTAAATCTCAAGATCGACGGCAAGGAAGTGGCCAACTACCTGTATACGGACCGCGAAGCCGGATCGCTGTTGCGCGGCGGCGTGCACCGCGTGCACATGGCCAACCTGAAAGCCGGCGATCATGAACTCGTTGCAATATTCACCGGCCAGGGGCCGCATTCCCGCGAGTACCGGCGTGGCGCAACGATGAATTTCTCGAAAGGCATCGGCGCCAAGTATGTCGAGCTCGAGATTACCGACCGCGTCAAGAAGCAGCAGCCGGAATTCGTCATCAAGGAATGGGAGTGATCATTGATCACTCGCCCCGCAATCGTCGTCTTTTGTCTTCTGGTCCTGGCGTCCCTGGCGCCGGTCGGGACGGCGTTCGCGGGTAAGGACGGTCCCGAGCCAATCGTCGTCGAGGAACCGCATTACGGCGAGGTCCTTTTCTACTTCTACCAGGAAGACTATTTCCCGGCGATCGTGCGGCTGCTCGCGGCACAGGAGCAGGGCCAGCTCGAGCAGCATGCCGCGCAGGCCGATCTGCTCAAGGGCGGCATGTACCTCTCCTACGGTCACCACCTGGAGGCGGCGGAAATTTTCGAGCGCCTGCTGGCGGATAACGTCAACCCGGAAATTCGCGACAGGACATGGTTCTTTCTCGCGAAGATCTGGCGCCAGCGCGGCTACCTGGACAAGGCACAACAAGCGATCGATAACATCGGTGACGACCTGCCCGAAGACGTCCGGCGCGAGGCGACCATGCTGCAGGCGCAGCTGTACATCGATGGCGGCGAATTCGACCGGGCGATTGCCCTGTTGCAGGACTGGAAAGGCAAGACCGAGTGGTCGCGCTACGCGCAGTTCAATCTCGGCGTCGCGCTCGTGCGCAGCGGCCGCATGGACGAAGCCAGCAAGATCCTCGCGGAACTCGGCGACATCGATCCGTGGAACGAGGAGCTGACGTCGCTGCGCGACAAGGCCAACCTTGCCCTCGGCTATGCGCTGCTGCAGTCCGGGCAGGCTCACGCAGCAAAACCCTTATTGCAGCGCGTCAGGCTGGAAGGGCCGTTTTCGAACAAGGCGCTGCTCGGTGTCGGCTGGGCCGACGCCGAGCTCGACCGCTATCAGCGGGCACTCGTGCCCTGGATGGAACTTCGCGGCCGGGACCTTCTCGATCCGGCGGTCCAGGAGTCGATGCTGGCGATCCCCTATGCCCTTGCCCAGCTCGATTCCATCAGCCAGGCTGCCGATCACTATCTGAATGCCATCGAGGCATTTTACGAGGAATCCAGCCGCATCGATCGTACGATCGGCCACATTGAGTCGGGGCTGTTCTTCGACGAATTCATAAGCGACGAGCCGCTGGACAGCACCGGCTGGTACTGGCGGATGGAAGCGCTCCCGGAAGGTCCCGAGGCACGCTACCTGTTTCACCTGCTCGCGACACACGAGTTCCAGGAAGGCCTGAAGAATTACCGCGACCTGAATTACCTGTGGAACAATCTCGACCGCTGGCAGCAGAGCGTCGACGTGTACGCCAACATGCTGGAAACGCGCCGTCTTGCTTACGAAGAGCGCCTGCCGAGAGTCGAGGAAGCCCTGTCGCGTGCGGACATCGACGGCATGGTGCAGCGCAAGCTCGAGTTCGATGCGCAGCTGAACGACATCGAACAGAGCGGTGACTGGCTGGCCCTCGCCACCGAACGCGAATTCGAGATGTGGGGCGAGATCACGAGTCTCGAAAAGACGCCGGCCCTGTCTGCGAACATTCCCGAAGCCGATGAGGTCCGGGACAAGATCAAGCTGTTGAAGGGTGTGCTGCAGTGGGGGCTCGAAAAAGACTTCGGCGAGCGGCTGTGGCGCATTCGCAGGGACCTGCGTGAAACCGGCGAAGCGCTGGTAGAGACGCAACGGGCACGCCGGCAAGTTGACGACTCCATGCAGAAACAGCCACTGGAATTCCGCGCATTCGATGAGCGCGTGTACGGGCTGGAGCCGCGCATCGAGGTCCTGAAAATGCGCGTCGGCGATGCGATGGCCGAGCAGCGCGCATTCCTGCGGGGGATCGCGGTCGGCGAACTGCAGGCACAGCAGAGGCGCCTCGATACCTACACCGTGCAGGCCCGTTTTGCCCTTGCAGCGATTTACGATCGTGCATCAACGATCACCGAGGCAGCGGTCAAATGACGTGGCGCAAGTCGACAATGGGCGTCGCTGGCATCGCGTTGCTCTTCGCGGCGACGGCTGGTGCCGACGTCAGGAAAGAAGACACGATCAAGAGTCTCGACAAAGAGAGCGTCGAAGTTCGCCCGGGCAATGTCATCAGGAACAGTTCCGACCTGGCCCGGGACAACTACCGGGAATTCCTCGACCTCGTCGCGGACGATCCTTCGCTCAGCGCCGAGGCCATGCGGCGTCTCGGCGACCTCGAACTCGAAGCGAGCGAAGCGGCGCAGCTCGCCGAGAACATCGACAGCCTCGAGAAGGCCAGCTACGACAATGCCGTCAGTCTTTACCAGCGCCTGCTGGAGGCGTATCCGAGCTACCGCCGCAATGACACGGTGCTGTACCAGCTCGGGCGCGCGTACGAGATCGGCGGGCGCACGGATGACGCACTGGAAGTACTGGACGAACTCGTGGTCAAGTATCCCGCGACGCCACTCATCGACGAGGTCCAGTTCCGCCGCGGTGAGATGCTGTTTCTCCGCAAGCGCTACAACGACGCCGAGCTCGCTTACCGGGAAGTCATCGAATACGGCGACGAATCGCGTTTCTACGAGCAGTCCCTGTACAAGCTGGGCTGGTCGCAGTTCAAGCTCGCGTGGCACGAGGACAGCCTGAAGCCGTTCTTCGAGCTGCTCGATCGCAGACTCGGCGACGTCGAACTTCAGGATGGCGACGACCGGCTCGCGGCCCTCGGCCGCGCCGAGCAGGAGCTGGTCGAGGATACATTCAGGGTTCTCTCGCTCAGTTTCTCGTACATGTCCGGCGCCGAGAGCATCGATGAATTCTTCGGCGAACGCGGGCAACCGCCATATGCGTACGTCATTTACATGAATCTTGGCGACCTCTATCTCGACAAGGAACGTTACGTTGATGCCGCCGAGACCTACGAGGCATTCGTCAACCAGGATCCTCACCACCCGAAGGCTCCGCTGCTGCAGGTCGAGGTAATCGAGGCCTACAAGCGCGGTGGATTTCCGAGCCTCGTGCTCGACGGCAAGAAGGGCTTCGTCGAGCGCTACGGCATGGACGGCGACTTCTGGGTGCGCAACCCGCGCGAGCAGAACAATGCCGTTGCCGCACACCTGAAGGCCAACCTGACCGACCTTGCCCAGTACTACCATGCCGAGGCGCAGAAGGAAGGCAAGCGCAGTGACTACCAGGAGGCGGCCCGCTGGTATCGCAAGTACCTTGCGTATTTCCCCGGGGAAGCGGATACGGCGAACACCAACTTCCTGCTCGCGGAAATCCTGTTCGAAAGCCAGGACTTCGCGGAGGCAATGACGGAATACGAGCGAACCGCATACGCCTATCCCATGCATGAAAAGTCCGCCGAGGCAGGCTACGCGGCGCTGCTCGCCTATCGCGAGCATGAACAGACGCTGGAAGGTGCCGAGAAAGCCGCCTGGCACCAGCAATACCTCGACAGCGGCCTGCGGTTCGCCGACACCTATCCCGAGCATCCGGAGTCGGGAACGGTTTTGACGACCGTGGCCGAGGATCTTTTCGCCCAGAACCAGTTCGACCTGGCGATCGCGGTTGGCCAGGCAGTTATCGCCAAGCAGCCCCCGGTCGAGCCACAGCTGGCGCGCACCGCATGGACCGTGGTCGCACATTCACACTTCGACCTGGGGAATTACGCGGAGGCGGAGACAGCGTATTACAGCCTGCGCGGCGTGACGCCGGTTGATGATGCTGAGGCGGCGAACGAGGTCAAGGAACGCATTGCATCATCGATCTACAAGCAGGGCGAGCAGGCGAGGGATGCCGGCGACCTCGAGACCGCAGTGGCCCATTTCACCCGTCTCGGCAATGCGGTGCCGGATTCGAGCATTCGCGTAACCGCCGAGTACGATGCGGCCGCTGCGCTGATCAGCATGGCGGCCTGGGATCGTGCCGCCATCCTGTTGGAGCGGTATCGCCGGAACTACCCGGACAGTGAGTTTGCCGACGACATATCGCAAAAGCTGGCCGTAACGTACATGGAAACCGGCCGCGGCGCCCAGGCAGCCGCCGAATTCGAGCGCATAGCCGTTGCCGAGAGCAGCAGCGACGAGGTACGGCGTGAGGCGCTCTGGAAGGCGGCGGAGCTGTACGAAACCGGCGGCGTTGTCGCCAGCGAAAAGCGCGTGCTCGAGAGTATTGTCGAACGCTACCCGGACCCGCTGTCGGAATCGATCGAGGCTCGTTACCGCCTGCTGGAGATCGCGGAGGCCCAGGGCAACGCCGCGGAGGTCAGCGCCCGGCTGCACGACATCATCGACGTGGACGCACGCGCGGGCGCTCAGCGCAGTGATCGCACCCGGTACCTGGCGGCAAAAGCATCCGTGCGCCTCGCCGAGCCGGTACGCAAGCGCTTCGAGGTGGTGCAGCTTACGCAGCCGCTCGCAGAGAGCATGAAGCTCAAGCGAGCCCTGATGGAAGACGTGATAGAGGCCTACACCGATGCCGCTGATTACGGTGTCGCCGAAGTGACGACCGAGTCCACGTTCCGTCTCGCACAGGTCTACGAATCCTTTGCCGACGATGTAATGGATTCGGAACGGCCGCAGGACCTGGATGCCGATGCGCTGGAGCAGTACGAGCTGCTCCTCGAAGAGCAGGTATTCCCGATCGAGGAGAAGGCGATCGACCTTTACAAGGCAAATACCGACCGCGCGCCCGACGGAATCTGGGACGAATGGGTCGAGAGAAGTTTCAACCGGCTTGCAGGGTTATTGCCGGCGCGTTACGCGAAACTGGAGCGCAGCGAAGATGTTGTTACGGCGCTTTACTGACAGGGCCGTGCTGCGGCTGACCTTGCTGGGCCTGACGCTGGCTATTTCGGCCTGCGCTTCAAATGGCCCCAGCGGGGGCGGTGCCGAAGGTGGCCGGACCGAACAGTCGGCGCAGGTCGACCCGAGGGCGGCCGAGGTGCCGCCGGAAGCACTCACGATGTACGAGCAGGCGGCAGCCGTGTTGGCGTCAGGCGATTTCCTCGACGCGGAGCTCCGCTTCAAGGAATTCCTGCTGCAATACCCCGGTTATCCGGGTGCGCACGTGAACCTCGCGATCATTCATACGAACAACAACAACTTCGACAATGCGAGGTCGGCCGTCGACTCGGCGCTGGCGATAGATCCCGAATATGCGCCGGCACTCAACCAGCTGGGCATGCTACTTCGCAGAAATGGCAAATTCTTCGAGGCAGAGGCCGCATATTTGAAGGCCGTCACAGCGAGCCCGGATTACGCCTTGGCACACTACAACCTGGGCGTCCTCAACGAGCTCTACCTGCAGCGCCTCGATAATGCATTGCAGCATTTCGAGCGCTACCAGGAGATCGTCGGGGGCGATGAGCAGGTCGAGAAGTGGATTACCGACCTGCAGCGTCGCGTGGCGGCGTCTCAGCGCACGGCGAACAGAGCGGAATGAAGTGTATGAGAGCTGACCGACGCAACCTGATCAGGGCCGGCATCGTGCTGGCCGCTGCCGCGGCAAGCCTGCAGGCAGCCGCTCAGGACGCGGCCGACGAACTCGAGCCGGCCGTCGATACGTCCGCCGTGTTCGATGAGGCCGAAACGCTGGAGCCGGCGGTAGATACGTCCGCCTCGGCATTGGAATCCGCCGGCGCCGAACCGGTCGATGCCGATTCGGTCGTTGCCCGGGACGTTACCCGGCGAGAGTCGCAGGGCGGGGTGATGGACGAGATGACCCTCGGCCGCACCGAAATCACCGGCAACCAGGAATTGCCGAAGGTCCTTTACATCGTGCCATGGCAAAAGGCGCAGCCGGGCGAACTGACGGGCAGGCCCGTCAATACGCTGCTGGACGAAGTACTGGCGCCCCTGGATCGGGAAGAATTTACGCGTCAGGTCGATTTTTACGGCGACCTGTACGGTGATGAAGAGTAAGAGCGCGCTCCGGCGCGCGGTTTGATCGAAGAGGAGCAATCAAATGGGCACTATCGTGCGTTTCTTTCAGGATGGCGGGCCGTTCATGTACCCGATCCTGTTCGTGTTCGCGTTCGGCGTTGCAATCGCCGTCGAACGCTGGATGTATCTGACAATTTCGGGCGCAAGCAACCGGGCCCTGTGGAAGAAGATCGTGCCGTTTCTCAAGGCCGGCAACTTCCAGGAGGCCGCAGCGCACACGGCGAAGTCGAAAGCGGCGATCGGTTCGATCCTGACCTATGGCCTGTATCGGGTGAAGTCGGCGCGCCGGCGTGACGATATCGAGAAAGCGATGGAAGAGAGCCTGATGGAGGTTCTGCCGCGCCTCGAGAAGCGCACGCACTACCTTGCGACGCTTGCCAATATCGCCACGCTGCTCGGGCTGCTCGGCACGATTATCGGCCTGATTCGCGCCTTTACCGCGGTGTCGAATGCAAACCCGGCGGACAAGGCAGACCTGCTGTCGGCCAGTATTTCCGTCGCGATGAATACGACGGCATTCGGGCTGATGGTTGCCATTCCGCTGCTCTTGGTACACGCGCTGCTGCAGACGAAGACCAACCAGCTGGTGGACAGCCTCGAGATGGCGAGCGTCAAGTTCCTGAACGCCGTCACCGAGAGACAGCTTAAAGGCGCCGGAGCTTAGTCATGATCCGTAGCCGAAAGAGCGGCCGTCGCAACGTAGAGACGGCGGAGCTCAACATCACGGCATTCATGAACCTGATGGTGATCCTGGTTCCGTTCCTGTTGATCACGGCGGTGTTCTCGCGTCTGGCGGTTCTCGAACTGAACCTGCCAGGCTCCTCTACCGAGCCCGCCAAGCCCCAGGAACAGGCGTTCCAGCTCGAAGTCATCATCAGGGCCGACAAGATCGAAGTCGGCGATCGTAACCAGGGCCTGCTCGGCGTCTATCCGAATACCGGCGACGGTTACGACTACGAAGCACTGAGCAACAAGCTGTCAGAACTCAAGAACCGGTATCCGTCGAAAACGGATGCATCGATTCTGCTGGAGCAGGACATCCAGTACGACACGCTCGTCCAGGTCATGGACCGCGTGCGAATCGCGGAACGAGTCGACGAGGATGAGCAGTCCGTCAAGCGCTTCGACCTGTTTCCCGACATTTCGATAGGCGATGCGCCTGTCACCGGGGGAGGTGCCTAGAGATGGTCAAATCAGCCCGCGCCAAGCGGATGAACAAACATCACAAGCGTCACGGGAAGAGCGCGGGGCTCAACCTCGTTTCGCTGATGGACATCTTTACGATCCTGGTGTTCTTCCTGCTCGTCAATTCGTCGGACGTGGAAACGCTGCCGAATGCGAAAGACCTGCAGTTGCCGGAGTCGATCGCGGAAGAGAAGGCCCGGGAAACGGTCGTCATTCTCATCGGCGAAGAGGACATCATCGTGCAGGGGACCCCGATCGCGAAGATCGACGACGTGATGGCCATCAAGGGTAACGATATCCCTGCGCTGCGCGAAGCGCTGTTGTCCCAGAACGATCGGGTTCTGCGCCGCGAGGCAAACGAAGATATCGCGAACCGTGAGGTGACCATCATGGGTGACAAGGAAATCCCCTACCGGCTGCTCAAGAAGGTCATGGCGACCTGCACGCGATCGGACTACGGACAGATTTCGCTCGCCGTCCTGCAAAAGAGCTCTGACAAGCTCGACAACCTGCAGGCGGCACGCTAAGGGCGTTGCCAGGGGCAACGCGAGGCGAGCGTGAGAGAGATTTAGGAGAAACGGCTTTGGATTTACCGTTTTACAGAGAGTATGAGCTCCCGTGGACAACGGGCAAAGGCCAGGAAAAACGTTTCCAGCGCCTGCTCGGTATCACGTTCCTGATCGCTTTCGTCCTCGGTATTGTCTGGCCGTTCCTCCCGGCTCCGGAACCGGATCCGACCGAGATCATCGAGATCCCGCCGCGCATCGCCCAGCTGATGCTGGAGGAGAAACCGCTGCCGCCTCCGCCGCCACCGGAACCCGAGCCGGAGGAACCCGAGCCTGAAGAAGAGCCCGAGCCGGAGCAGGTTGCCGAGGCCGAGCCCGAGCCCGAACCGGATCCCGAGCCGGTGCCCGAGCCGGAGCCCCAGCCCACCCGCGAGGAAATAGCGCGCGAGCGGGCGCAGGCAGCCCTGATGCCGTTTACCGAGGATCTTGCCGATCTTGTCGACCGGGACCTCGTGGAGGCGGTCGATGATCGCCAGCTCACGGCCTCGGTCGGCGAGTCACAGCGTAACGAGCGGTCGATGATCACGTCCAAGGTGGGCACAGCGTCGGCAGGCATCAATACCGCGAGCATGAGCCGCAACACGGGCGGTTCCGGCATTGCCGCTCGCGCAACCACGAAAGTGGAAAGCCCTGTAGCCGGCATCGAGCAGCAGTCGGCGGGCGGTGCACGCCGCACCGGTACCAGCGGCAAGGCTTCGCGTTCGCGCGAAGAAATCGAACTCGTGTTCGACAAGAACAAGGGTGCGATCTTCGCTCTCTACAATCGGGCACTGCGTGCCGATCCGACGCTGGAAGGCAAGCTGGTTCTGAGGCTCACGATCGCGCCTTCGGGAGAGGTGACGTTCTGCGAGATCGTGTCCAGTGAACTGGGCGATCCGGAGCTCGAGCGCAAGCTGGTGATGCGGGTCAAGCAGTTCCGCTTCGAAGCCAGGGATGTCGAGCCGATCACAACCACCAAACCCATCGACTTCTTCCCCGCCTGATCCGGCCGTCTGGCCTGGCAGTCGCCGGTTCCGTATGCTCCCGGTATCCGGAAACCTGCGGGGAACAGCCGTGTTACGAATCCTGAGTACTTGCGCGATCGCACTGGCTGCGGCAGCAGCCGTCGTGCCGGTTCGTGCCGAGATTTCGATCGACAGCCTGATAGAAGAGGCCGGGCTCCGCGAGGGTCCCGTTGCCAGCCGTGACCTCGAGGGCTGGAAACCACCGCAGAAGCTCGTCATTCGGGACGCCGGCGGAGTCGTAGCGATGCTGCAGGAAGAGTTTCCCGATGTGCGATTCGTCGCTGCGCCGTCGGCGGAGCTCGCCCTCGCCGAGGCGGCGGGTGCCGATGCCATAGTCGGCTATTGCAGCGAGGACCTGGTCGCTGCCGCCGACGCACTGGTCTGGATACAGATTTTCAGCGCCGGCGCTGAGCGCTGTCTCGCGGTGGGCGCGGTCGGGAGCGGCGAGATACTGCTGACGAACATGCAGAAGATGGCGTCTCCGGTTATCGGTGAACATGCGGTCGCCATGATGCTGAGCCTGACCCGCGGCCTGGCGCAGCAGGCAAAGCGCATGCCCGATGGCGAGTGGAACCGTACGATCGGCGACGACTTCGGCATGATGTCCGTCGATGGCAAGACCGTGCTGGTCGTGGGGCTGGGCGGCATCGGCAGAGCCGCCGCCAAACGCGCAGCGGGACTTGGAATGCGCGTGGTCGCCACACGCAACAGCTCGCGTTCCGGGCCGGACTACGTCGATTACGTCGGTCTTTCCGACGAATTGTTCGAGCTCGCGGCACAGGCTGACGTCGTCATCAATGCGCTGCCGCTGACACCGGAGACCGAGGGCCTGTTTGACAAGGCTTTTTTCGATGCCGTCAAACCCGGCGTATTCTTCGTCAACGTCGCGCGTGGCAGCAGCGTCGTGACCGATGATCTCGTCGCGGCACTCGGGGACGGGCGCGTTGCCGGTGCCGGTCTGGACGTTACCGACCCGGAGCCACTGCCGGCTGATCATCCGCTGTGGCGCATGCCCAACGTCATCATCACGCCGCACATTGCCTGGTACGGAAATAACAGGGAGCGTCAGCTGGCGCTCGCGCGAGAAAACATCCGGCGATTCATCGCGGGAGACCCGTTACTGAACGTCGTGGACCCCGCCAAAGGATACTGAACACTACGCCGGTTAGCGGCAGAGTTTGCTGCGTTTGCGCTTGAGCTTGCGCAGCCTGGCCTCGTATCTCTCGCCCTGCGCGCGGGAGTAGCCTGCGCGCATCCGTGCCTCGACTTCCCGTATCTCCTGCTTGACCTCATCACACGCGAGTTTGTCGCAGTCAGGCTTCGCGTGGCCCAGCGCCGCAAACAACAGCAGCGCGAGCGCGATCATCCGGGTTCTTGCCATACCGTCTTCTCCCTGCCGTCACGTTTATACTGCGATGCCGGCGGCAATGCCGCGGCCGAAAGCGTGTATTTCGACGAAGAATATGAGTAAAGAAGGAGCCCGCCGCGAAACCGGGGACGTATCGAAGGGTTTTCCGCCCATAGCGCGAGAAGATGCGCGAGTGCTTGTTCTCGGCAGCCTGCCCAGCCGTGCCTCGCTGCAGGCGCAGGAGTACTACGCCCATCCGCGGAACGCATTCTGGAAGATAATGCAGGTGATCGCCGGTGCGGCAGGCGACTATGAATCGCGTTGCAGGTCTTTGCAGGAGCAGGGTATCGCGGTCTGGGACGTGCTATCGAGTTCCGTGCGCCCCGGCAGCCTCGATGCCGATATCGATATGACATCCGCGGTGCCGAACGATTTCGACGACTTCTTCGCAGCGCACAGCGACGTTCGCCTCGTGTGCTTCAACGGCAGGAAGGCGCGGCAGATGTATCAGCGCCATGTGCAGTCTTCGCGCCCGGGCGAGGAGTTACGGTTCGCGTTGCTGCCATCGACGAGCCCGGCGCACGCCTCGCTGGCGTTTGAGGAAAAGCTCGAGATCTGGCGTGGCATAATCGAGCCTGAACTCGGGCGGGGGCAGGGAACATGATCGGATACGTGACGCTTGGAACGAATCGCTTTGACGAAGCAGCGAGATTCTATGACGACCTGTTTGGCCTGATCGGTGCGGGCCGGATCCTCGAGAGCGACAGGTTCATTGCCTGGGGCACAGGCATGAAGTCGCCCGCCGTGTCTATAGCGAGGCCCTATGATGGCGAGCCGGCAACGGTCGGTAATGGCGTCATGGTTGCACTCGTCATGGATTCGGCCGACAAGGTCGATGCAATACACGCGAAAGCGCTCGAGCTCGGCGGCACGGACGAGGGCGCCCCGGGGCCACGCGGCGAGCAGTTCTATGCCGGGTATTTCAGGGATCTCGACGGCAACAAGCTCAATGCGTTCTGTATGACCGGTCGGTGAGTCGCAGGCAATCCTTGCGCGGGTCGCCGGCGTAACCTGCCTCAGAGCGCGCTGTCGCCGGATTCGCCGGTCCTGATTCGCCAGACCTGGTCCAGTGGTGTAACAAATATCTTGCCGTCGCCCACTTTGCCGGTCTTTGCGCTGTCGATAATGGTTTCAACGGTGCGCTCGACCAGGTCATCCGGAACGGCGACCTCGATCTTTGCCTTCGGCAGAAAGTCCACGACGTACTCTGCACCCCGATACAGCTCGGTATGGCCGCGCTGGCGCCCGAACCCCTTGACCTCGCTGACCGTCATTCCCTGGATGCCGACTTCGCTCAGGGCGTTTCGCACGTCGTCCAGGCGAAATGGCTTTACTATCGCGGTGACCAGTTTCATACAGTTTCTCTCTGCGCCGGGTTGCAGGCCTATGCTAGCAATACGATACGGCTAAGTGTACAACTGGAAAGACGAAATCGGTGCTCGCGAGGAGTCAATGGCGGCGGTCGTTGCGCTGTTTAAGGAACCGAAAGGCCTGCTGATGAGCGGCGGCGCGCTTGCGTATGCCGTGGCCGGCTACGTCGCCGGATTTGCCGGCCTTTTCCACGACTCCCCGGTCGTCAATGCCGCGGCGACCCTGCTGCTTGCGCACGCGATGATCGTTGCCGCCTACCTGATCCACGAGTGCGCTCATAACCTGGTATTCAAACGCAGCCGGCACAATGCGGCACTCGGGCGCGCGATGAGCTGGCTCTGCGGCGCGTCCTACGGCACCTATGAAGACATGCGCTACAAGCACTTTCGGCACCACGTCGACAACGACGACGTCGTCTGGTTCGAGTACGACAAGTTCTTCGAGAAGCACCCGCTCCTGCTGCGGCTCGTGCGGGGGCTCGAATGGCTCTACATACCGGCCCATGACCTCATCATGCACTTCGTGATGGTCTTCACGTCCTTCATAATCCCCCAGCGCCGCGACCAGCGGCGCCGTAACGTTACCGTCATCCTTATTCGGGGGGGTATCTTCGGCGTAATGTTGTTCGTCGTTCCGAAGGTGGCGATTCTCTATGCGGTCGCCTACCTCATAATGATGCACGTGCTGCGATTCATGGACATGCTGCAGCACGATTACCCGTATAACCCCACCCTGTTCGAATACGCCGATCCGCCTCACAAGGGCGACAGCGATTGGGAACAGGAGCATACGTTCAGTAACCCTGTCTCGCTGAAATATCCTGGGCTCAACTGGCTGACCCTCAATTTCGGTTACCACAACGCGCACCACGCGGACATGAACGTGCCCTGGTACCGCCTGCCCGAACTGCACCGGGAGCTCACGGGAGACGATCCCGTGCGGGTAATCCCGTTTCGCTCCCAGCTCAGGCTGTACCATCGAAATCGCTTGCGGCGCGTGCATAATCCGCAGCCGACCGATTATCCGAAAGGCGATGACTACCTGCGTCTCGCGCGGGCAGGCACAGGCCCGATCGGCGGCAACGCCGCATCCTTTCTCACTTCCTTCTGACTGACGCTACTGCACCGTGACCAGGCAAACAGGGAAGAACGCCGTATCGACATTGGCGCAGACGATGCAGTGGCGCTTTACGAGGCCTGAGGCAGGGGCCGGAGATTGAAGTCGAGGTTCGAATCGAGCAAATGGATGGCGGCACTGGCGCGCCTGGTGCAGAGCGAGGATGCCGACTCGGCCGCGAGTGCTCTGGCTGACGCCATCGGAGTTGCCGTCGAGCACGAGGGTACCTGCCTGCTGGCGTTTCATCGCGATGCGCCGCCCGAGGTATTCCACCACACACTCGAGCCGGCGGGGCGCAGGCACTACGTGGACCGTTACGTGGCGGGGCCCTACCTGCTCGATCCACTTTACCTGCTTGCCCTCAGCGACGAGAAACCGGGCGTCTGCCGTTTCAGGGACGAATCGCCCGACCGTTTCAGGTCGAGTGAGTACTACCGGCAATACTGCGAGCGCACTCACCTCACCGACGAGATGGACTTTCTCGTGGACGTCTCCGCGCACAGTGCGCTGGTACTCGTGGTCGGCCGCCGGACGCGCCGTTTCACGAAGGCCGAACTGGAACGGCTGAAACTCGTCGAGCCGGTCGTGCACGCGGCGATGCGGAATATCTGGCAGCGCAGTTCGGCGAGCACGCGCCGCCAGGAACAGGGCGGCAGCCTGCACCAGCGCCTGACCCGTTGCTTCGAGAACTTCGGGGACGGGCTCCTAACGGAGCGTGAGCAGCAGATAACGCAGCTGCTCCTGCGAGGGCACTCGACGAAATCCGTCGCCAGGGAGCTCGGCATCGCGCCTGGCACGGTCATGGTTCACAAGCGTAACCTGTTCGCCAAGCTGGGCATTACGTCGCAATACGAACTCTTCTCGCTGTTCATCGACGCCCTGTAGCGGCCTACCGCCAGCATGGTATTCAGCTCCCGGGCAGAATCCCTCAAACTGGTGCAAGTAATTGATTCACTTCGGGAGTTACCCAGATGTTCGATTTTGACTTCGGCCTCGGCGAGGACATCGACCTGCTGCGAGAGTCCGTTGCCGCGTTCGCAGCCGATCGCATAGCGCCGCGGGCGGCAGAGATCGACGAAAGCAATCAATTTCCGCGCGATCTCTGGCCGGAGCTCGGAGAACTGGGGCTGCTCGGTATCACGGTCGACGAGGAGTACGGTGGTTCTGCCCTCGGCTATCTCGCGCACGTGGTTGCGATGGAGGAGATCAGTCGCGCATCTGCATCCGTGGGGCTGTCCTACGGTGCGCACTCGAATCTCTGCGTCAACCAGCTACACCGCTGGGGTAACGAAGAGCAGCGGCAGCGATTCCTGCCCGGGCTGGTGTCCGGAGAGCACCTCGGCGCGCTGGCGATGACGGAAACGGGTGCGGGTTCCGACGTCATGAGCATGCGTACTGCAGCGGTCCGGGATGGTGACGAGTACATCCTGAACGGCTCCAAGATGTGGATTACCAATGCACCGCTGTCGGATGTCATGATCGTCTATGCAGTTACGGACCCGGAGGCCGGCAGTCGCGGCCTCAGCGCGTTCGTCGTGGAGCGCGGCACGCCGGGCTTCTCGACACCACAGAAGCTCGACAAGCTCGGCATGCGCGGTTCGGATACGAGCGAGGTCCTGTTGGAGGATTGCCGGGTCCCTGTGAGCAATCGGCTTGCGGAGGAGGGCAAGGGCGCCAGGATACTGATGAGCGGACTCGACTACGAGCGTGTCGTGCTCGCCGGCGGTTCGCTCGGCATCATGCGGGCCTGCATGGATCTCGTCCTGCCTTACGTGCATGATCGCAAGCAGTTCGGCCGGCCTATCGGCGAATTCCAGCTGATGCAGGGCAAGGTCGCGGACATGTACACGACGATGAACAGCTGCCGCTCTTACGTGTATGCCGTTGCGGCGGCGTGCGACCGTGAGCAGACTACCCGTTTCGACGCCGCAGGATGTATTCTCGTCGCTGCGGAGAAGGCGACCTGGATGGCGGGACAGGCGATCCAGGCGCTCGGCGGCAATGGCTATATCAACGAATATCCGGCAGGCCGGCTGCTGCGCGACGCCAAGCTCTACGAGATCGGCGCAGGCACCAGCGAGATTCGCCGGATGCTCATAGGACGCGAGCTTTTCGAGGCCACCGGCGCGTAAGCAGATACTAACGACGGATCCCGGGACAGCAGATGCCCCTCATCAAATCCAAGGTCGATCGAAATTCTGACGACTTTGCCGCCAACCTTGCGGTAAACCAGGCGCTCGCCCGTGACCTGGCGGAACTGAGCGAGCAGGTGAGGCTGGGCGGCAGCGAACGATCCCGAGAGCGGCATGTCATGCGCGGCAAGCTGCTGCCGCGGGACCGGGTTCGCATGCTGCTGGATGAGGATTCGCCGTTCCTCGAGGTCGGCCAGCTCGCGGCATGGCAGGTGTATGAGGACGAGGTGCCGGCGGCCGGAATCGTCTGCGGCATCGGCAGGGTGCACGGCATCGAGTGCATGGTCATTGCCAACGATGCCACCGTGAAGGGCGGCACCTATTATCCGCTGACCGTCAAGAAGCACCTGCGGGCGCAGGAAATCTCGGAGCAGAACCACCTGCCGTGTATCTATCTCGTCGATTCGGGCGGGGCATTCCTGCCGCGGCAGGATGAAGTATTTCCGGACCGCGACCATTTCGGCCGCATTTTCTACAACCAGGCGCGCCTGTCCGCTCGCGGTATCCCGCAGATCGCGGCCGTGCTTGGCTCGTGTACCGCCGGTGGAGCCTACGTCCCCGCAATGTGCGACGAAGCGATCATCGTGCGCAACCAGGGCACGATCTTTCTTGGTGGCCCGCCGCTCGTGAAGGCGGCTACCGGTGAGGTGGTCGACGCCGAGTCGCTGGGTGGCGGCAGCGTGCATTCCCGCATTTCCGGTGTGACCGACCATCTTGCCGACAATGACGAGCACGCGCTGTCGATCGCCCGGGAGATCGTCGCCAACCTGAACTGGCAGAAACAGGGAACCCTTGCCATGCGCGAACCCCGGGAGCCCGAATATCCTGCGGAGGACATTTACGGCATCGTTTCTCGCGAGTATCGCTTCCCGTATGACGTGCGCGAGGTAATCGCGAGAATCGTCGATGGCTCCGAGTTTCACGAATTCAAGAAGCTCTATGGTTCCACGCTGGTCTGCGGATTCGCGCACCTCGACGGCTACCCGATCGGGATCGTCGCGAACAACGGCATCCTGTTCATGGAATCGGCACAGAAAGGAGCGCACTTCATACAACTCTGTAACCGTCGCGGGATCCCGCTGCTGTTCCTGCAGAACATCACGGGTTTCATGGTTGGCAAGCGCGTGGAACATGCAGGCATTGCCAAGGAAGGCGCGAAGATGGTCAACGCCGTGGCGACAGCGACCGTACCGAAATTCACCGTCGTGATCGGCGGCTCGTTCGGTGCCGGCAATTACGCCATGTGCGGGCGCGCCTATGGCCCGCGCATGCTCTGGATGTGGCCGAATGCGCGGATATCGGTCATGGGCGGTGAGCAGGCTGCCCTCGTGTTATCGACGGTGAAGCGCGACGGGCTGGAGGCTCGAGGCGAAGACTGGCCGGAGAAGGAGCAGGCCGAGTTCGAGGATCGCATTCGTGAGCAATACGATCACCAGGGCCACCCGTATTTTTCGAGCGCGCGGCTCTGGGATGACGGCGTTATCGACCCGGTGGACACTCGCTCGGTACTGGCGTTTGCGCTTGGCGCGGCAATGAACCGGCCGCGCGACCCCGAAACGCCGTTTGGCGTTTTCCGGATGTAGCCCCGAGATGAACTCCAGGCAACAACAGAATTCGGGCACTACGGAAGTCAGGGAAGCGCTGCGTTTCGACGAGGACCGGCTCTGCGATTACATGACGTCGCATGTCGAGGGCTTTCACGGTCCGCTGCAGGTACGCCAGTTCAGGGGTGGCCAGTCCAATCCGACCTACCTGCTGGAGGGCGGCAGCGGGCGCTATGTATTACGTCGCAAGCCGCCGGGGAAGTTGCTGAAGTCGGCGCATGCCGTCGACCGCGAGTACCGGGTGATCAGCGCGCTGTACGGCGCCGATTTTCCCGTGCCACGCCCCTACGTGCTCTGCGAAGACGACGTCGTAATCGGCACGGCGTTCTACATCATGGAATACGTGGAAGGCCGGATCTTCTGGGAACTGGACCTGCCTGGCGTCGACCCGGATGAACGGACGGCAATCTACGACAGCATCAACGAGACGATCGCGACACTGCACAGCTTCGACTATATCGCGCTGGGCCTCGGCGATTTTGGCAAGCCGGGCAACTATTTCGCTCGCCAGATTTCGCGCTGGAGCGGCCAGTACAGTGCCTCCGAGACCCGCACCATCGACGCGATGGACCGCCTGATGGAGTGGCTCCCGAAACACATTCCCGACGACGACTCCGCCGGTGTCGTGCACGGCGACTTTCGCCTGGACAACATGATCATCCACCCCGAGGAGCCGCGGGTAATCGCGGTGCTCGACTGGGAACTGTCGACGATCGGGCATCCGCTGGCCGACTTCACCTATCACCTGATGTCGTGGCAAATGCCCGAGATCGGCCTGGGTTCGGCCGGGCTCCGCGACAAGGACCTCGCTGCTCTCGGAATCCCCTCCGAAGATGATTACACCCGGCTTTATTGCGAGCGCACCGGGCGAGAGGATGGAATCGCCGACCGTGAATTCTATTCGGCCTTCAATTTTTTCCGGCTGGCGGCAATCCTTCAGGGCATAGCCGGGCGGGTGCGTGATGGTACGGCTGCCAGCGCCCACGCGGGACAGGCAGAACGTGCTGTTGAGCCCCTGGCGGCGCTCGGCTGGGAGTTTGCGGCTCGCGCCTGATTGCGACTCCTTGTAAGCTTAGCCGCGGCCGGGTGGACCGGCCACGGCCCGACAGTACTCGAACCCGGTAAACATGGCGCTAAATTACGATGACCTGATGGCTACGTCCGTCGTCGACCTGCCTTTCAGCTATGGCGACACGGAGAGCATGCTGTATGCAATAAGCATCGGCATGGGTCGGGAGGCGGTGAATCCCGACGAACTCCCCTACGTCTACGAACAGGGCGAACCAATGCGAACGGTGCCGTCGATGGCCTCCGTACTGGTGCCCGACATGTCGCCCCCCGACCTTGGCTGGGACTTCAGCCAGGTGCTGCATATCGAGCAGCGGCTGGAACTCTACCGGCCATTGCCGGTTGCGGCCGACCTGCTGATCAACAAGAGGGTTGCGGCCGCCTACGACAACGGCCCGAAACGCGGTGCGCTCGTTCTGTTCGAGGCGGAAGCGCGGCTTGCGAAAGATGATACGGCCCTGTTCAAGATTGGAAACACCATCATGGCACGCGCCGATGGTGGTTTCGGTGGCCCGCGCGGCATGGGCCCGTCACCTCAGCGTCCGCCCAGGCGAGAGCCGGACCTGAGCTGTGACCTCGACACACGCAGCGACCAGGCGCTCCTCTACAGGCTGAACGGTGACCGCAACCCCCTGCATGCGGATCCGTCGCTCGCGAGACGCGTGGGCTACCCTGTGCCGATACTTCACGGCCTTTGCACCTATGGGGTCGCCTGTCACGCGATCCTGAAGACGATCTGCGCTTACGACTACACGCTGATCGCAGGCTTCGATGCGAGGTTTTCGGCGCCGGTGCTGCCGGGCGACACGATTACCACGGATATGTGGCAGGACGGGAACGTCGTTTCTTTCCAGTGCAGCGTAAAGGAGCGCGACACCGTGGTGCTCAAGAACGGCAGGTGCACGCTGGCCGCTTGATAGAGGACGCCACTATTTGGAGACAGGGATGAGTACACGTTTGCAGATCAGCGTTGAAGACCACGTTGCTGAAGTCCTGCTTAACAGGCCCGAGAAGCACAACGCCCTGGACATGCGGATGTTCGACGAGCTGGCCGCGGCCGCTGCGCGCCTGGCGGCGGAAACCTCGGTGCGGGCGGTAATCCTCACCGGCGCGGGCGACAATTTTTGCGCCGGTATCGATCTCGGTATTTTCAGCGATCCCGGCGACGCAATCGATCCCTCATCGATGGCGCCGGGGAAAGACAGCCACGCCAATCGCTTCCAGCGCGCAGCATTTGCGTGGCGCGAAATTCCGGTGCCCGTGATCTGCGCGATACGCGGCGTCGCGTTCGGCGGCGGCGCGCAGATCGCGCTGGGCGCGGACCTGCGCTACGCGGCCCCGGACGCGAAACTGTCTATCATGGAAATACGCTGGGGCCTGATTCCGGACCTCGCGATCTCCGTTACCGCGAGGAACCTGGTCCGCGAGGACGTGCTCCGGGAACTCGCCTACACGGGGCGGGTCGTAAAGGGCAGCGAGGCGCGTGAACTTGGCCTGGTGACGGCCATTCACGACGATCCGCTCCAGGCAGCCCGGGATGCTGCACGACTGATCGCCAGCCGTTCGCCGGATGCGATTCGCGCCATGAAAGCCTTGTTCAACGAGCGCCTCGACCTCGACGCGGAGCGTTCCCTGGCGCTCGAGGCCAGGCTGCAGTCCGGCATAATCGGCCAGCCGAACCAGCTGGAGGCGGTGCGTGCCAACGTCGAGGGACGGGAGCCGGAATTCGGGGACTAGACACCGTGGGGATAAGCGGAACTTAGCGAGGGCCGTGCGACTCAAACAGTACACGGCTAGCGGGCCGATCAGGGCGCATGAGTGCAGGCTTAGATTGAGAAAGATTCTGGCAGGTTTGGTTGTGGCGATCGCGTTGGGGCACGCAGCAACCGCGGTGGCGCAGCCGTCGGGGGGTTATCTCGGCGTCGGCCTCGACTCAAGGACGCTCAACGTGCAGGCGAAAGCCGAAGAGCTGTTCGACCGCGGCGACTACCGGCGAGCACGTATCATCTATCTCAGCGATCTTGCGCCCATCGGTGACAAGTATGCGCAGTACATGCTGGGCTTCATGAGTCTCAGCGGCCTCGGCGTCGAGCAGGACCCCGTGCTCGCGTCGGCCTGGTACCGGCTCGCTGCGGAACGCGGCGAACCTGGTGAGTTCGTCGCGATCCGCAACGACTTGCTGAGCACCCTCGACGCAGTCGACAGGGAACGCTCGGACCAGGTCTACCTGGCGCTCCGCCGGGAATACAGCGACATCGCAATCAGCATGCGCGAAGCGCGCGAGGAATTCGAAAAGCTGACGCAGATTACGACGGGTTCGCGACTCGGCAGCACATCGGCGGCCGTTACGATCGTCGACCCGGGGGGCGGCAACAGCTTGTCGGGAGACGCGCTCGTTCACCGCTCGCAGCGACGCATGCAGGCCTATCTCGATAACATCACGGCGAAACTCGGGATCGACAGGATCGACGCCGAGACCGTCAGCGCCCGGGAGATGGCAAACCTTGAAGAGCGCGTGCGCAATTACGTGCAGCGATTGGAAGGCCGCTAGCGGGCGGCCAGTCCGGCGCTCAGGATTCGCGGAAATTCCTCGAGAATCTTTTCCGCGACTGCCGGATCGCCATGAAACCACTTGGGGATCCAGTTCAGGGATCCCATGATGGCATTACCCGTCATCCTGACGTCGCAGTGCGCGATGCTGCCGTCCGCGATTCCATGTTCCAGGAGTGCCTCGAATGCGGCGCTGTGTTTGCGCGACAGCTCCAGGACTTCCTGGCGGTGTTCCGGCTTGAGCGACGGAATCTCGCTCATGATAGCAACGGGACCCTCGTCGCCCACCATGTATTCAATGTGATAACGCAGGTAGCGTCGCACCGTCTCGAGCCCGTTTTCGCCTTCCCCGATGGCGCGCTGCATGGCCTCCCGGCCTACATCGGCCGCTCTCACGTAGCACAGGTAGACGAGTTCCTGCTTGTTGCGAACGTAGTAATAGAGCGCGGCGTCCGTCAGGCCGAGCAGGTCGGCAACGTCCTTGAGCGAGGTACCGCTGTAGCCCTTGAGATTGAAGCACCGCGCGGCCGCCTTGAGCATGCGGTTGCGTTTGAGTCGGAAGCGGGCGTCGATGGCGTTTTCGGTCCCGGAGCTTCGGGATTGCATGGGCTGTGCACTTGAGTTCTGGATGAATGTGCATTATTTTAATCACCATTAAAATTATTGCAACAGACAAAGCGTTTGATTTAAAAAGATTTTCTGCCTATTTTGGCGGAACGTAGCGCTGTCTTTGCGCCGGAGGAAGGTCATCCATGAGCACGGTTGCGAGTGATCTGCGTGGCACGTCCCGCAAGGTCAGCGAGGCGCCCCTGCGCTTCGTGACCGCGGCGTCCCTGTTCGACGGGCACGATGCGGCAATCAATATCATGCGGCGCCTCATTCAGGCGCAGGGCGCCGAGGTGATTCATCTCGGCCACAATCGCAGCGTGGAGGATATCGTGCGCGCTGCGGTCCAGGAGGACGCTGACGGCATCGCGGTGAGTTCTTACCAGGGCGGCCACAACGAATTCTTCCGCTACATGATCGACCGCCTTGCCGAACTGGACGCCAGCCACATACGCGTGTTCGGCGGTGGCGGCGGCACCATCACGCCCGAGGAAATCCGGGACTTGATGGAGTACGGCGTCGAGCGCATCTACCATCCGCACGACGGCATGGAACTCGGCCTGGATGCGATGATTCGCGACCTCATCGAGCGCACCGAGGCGGCACGTCAGGAGACCGCAATGCCGCCACAGGCCGATCGGGACCACACGATCGACATCGCGGTGACGATCTCCGCGATCGAGGAGGGCCTGCTCGACGAAGCCACGCTGTCGAAGTTGCGCAAGGAATGGCAGGTGAAGGCGGGCAGCACGCCCGTCATAGGCATCACCGGCACCGGCGGTGCCGGCAAGAGCAGCGTCACCGACGAGATTCTCAATCGTTTCCTCGGTTGCTATGCCGACATGCACATTGCCGTGCTGGCAGTGGACCCGACGCGGCGGCGCACCGGCGGTGCGTTGCTCGGCGACCGTATTCGTATGAATACGCTGCGGTCGGACCGGGTATTCATGCGTTCCATCGCAACCCGCAGGCAGCACCTCGCGACCAGCGAAATGCTGGGCGATCACATCCTGTTCCTGAAGTCGCTGGGCTTCGACCTCATCATCGTGGAGACGGCCGGCATCGGTCAGAGCGACAGCGAGATCGTCGACCTCGTGGATTTTTCAGTCTACGTGATGACCAGCGACTACGGCGCCGCCAGCCAGCTCGAGAAGATCGACATGCTCGACTTCGCAGACCTGATAGTGTTGAACAAGTTCGACAAGCGCGGTGCCGAGGACGCCCTGCGCGACATACGCAAGCAGTGGAAGCGTAACCACGTGGCGTTCGATGTCGCGGACGACGAGATTCCGGTCTACCCGACGATTGCCAGCCAGTTCAACGATCCCGGCGTCAGCTGGATGTTCGCGGAACTCTGCCGGCGGGTTGCAGAAAAGCTCGGCCTCGACGCCGCAAGCTGGTCACCCGATATCGACACGTCCGTCCGCGAGCCGCGCGCAACCGCGATGATCCCCGGCAGCCGCATCCGCTATCTTGCAGAAATCGCGGAGCAGGGTCGCGAGATCAACCGGCACATCGACAGCCAGGCGGAGCTCGCGAGCCGCCTGCAGCACCTGTATGAATCGCTGAAATCGCTCGGGGACGCGGCGCTGCCTGCCGAATTCGATCGCTACGCGCAGGATGCGCTGACGACGGGCGGCGACCCGACCTTGCTGGTGCTGCGGCAGCGTTACCAGGAGACGCTCGACGAGCTGTCGGTGGAGTCGATAAAGCTGTTGCGGGAATGGCCAGAGCGCAGGGAATCCGTCACCAGCGAGACCTACAGCTACGAGGTTCGCGGACGCGAGATCATCGGCGACAACTATCGCGAGTCGCTGAGCCACCAGAAGATTCCAAAGATTGCAGCGCCGCGATACAGGGACTGGGGCGAGCTCCTTGATTTCCTGTCGCGGGAAAACCTGCCGGGCGGCTATCCGTATACCGGCGGTGTGTATCCCTACCGACGCCTCGGCGAAGACCCGACGCGCATGTTCGCGGGAGAGGGCACGCCGGAACGCACCAATCGCCGTTTCCACTACCTGTCGCTGGGTCAGGATGCCGCGCGCCTTTCCACGGCATTCGATTCCGTCACTCTGTACGGCGAAGACCCGCACGAGCGTCCGGATATCTATGGCAAGGTCGGCAACTCGGGCGTGTCGATTGCTACCGTCGACGACATGAAGAAGCTCTATTCGGGCTTCGACCTTTGCTCGCCCAAGACCTCGGTATCGATGACCATCAACGGCCCGGCGCCGATGATGCTGGCTTTCTTCATGAACACAGCCATCGACCAGCAGGTGGAGAAACACCTGCGCGAGACCGGGCGGTGGGAGGAGGCCAGCAGGAAGATCGACGCCCGGTTCGAGGGCCGCGAGCGGCCGCGATACGAGGGCGAACTGCCACCGGGCAATGACGGCCTCGGGCTCGGCCTGCTCGGAATTTCCGGCGACAAGGTCGTGGATGCCGAAACCTATGGCCGCATCCGCGAGGAGACGATGTCCTCGGTACGGGGCACCGTGCAGGCCGACATCCTGAAGGAGGACCAGGCCCAGAACACCTGTATCTTCTCGACGGAGTTCGCGATGAAGATGATGGGCGACGTGCAGCAGTTCTTCATCGAGAATAACGTGCGCAATTATTACAGCGTATCGATCAGCGGCTATCACATCGCCGAAGCAGGCGCGAACCCGATCAGCCAGCTCGCGTTTACGCTCGCGAACGGTTTCACGATCGTCGAGTACTACCTCGCGAGGGGAATGGACATCGATGCCTTCGCGCCGAACCTGAGTTTCTTTTTCTCCAACGGAATGGACCCGGAGTACACGGTGATCGGCAGGGTCGCAAGGCGAATCTGGGCGCGCGCGATGCGCGAACGTTACGGCGCCGGCGCGAGGTCTCAGATGCTGAAGTACCACATCCAGACGTCCGGCCGCAGCCTGCACGCGCAGGAAATCAGTTTCAACGATATTCGCACCACGTTGCAGGCGCTCTACGCGCTGTTCGACAATTGCAACAGCCTTCATACGAACGCGTTCGACGAAGCCATCACGACCCCGACAGAGCAATCGGTAAGGCGCGCGGTCGCAATCCAGATGATCATCTCGCGGGAACTCGGCCTGAATTACTGCGAGAATCCGTGGCAGGGTTCTTTCATCATCGATGAACTGACGGACCTCGTCGAAGAAGCGGTCTACCAGGAGTTCGAGCGGATTTCCGAGCGCGGCGGCGTGCTGGGTGCGATGGACACCATGTATCAGCGCAGCAAGATCCAGGAAGAGAGCCTTTATTACGAAAGCAAGAAGCACGACGGTTCGCTGCCACTGATCGGCGTCAATACCTTCCTGCCGAAGGAGGGCCAGGAAGACGAGGTGCAGGAACTGGAGCTGATTCGTTCCAGCGAGAACGAAAAGAACGACCAGATTCGAAATGTGCGTGCTTTCCAGCAGACTCATGCCACGGAAAGCGTCGACGCACTGGGCAGTCTGCAGTCCGTCGCGCGTGAGCGCGGCAATATTTTCGCCGAGCTGATGGAAACGGTTAAGAGCAGCTCGCTGGGACAGATTTCCGCCGCGCTTTATGACGTCGGCGGCGAATACCGGCGCAATATGTAGGACTTGGTGGGGGCAGGAAAATGAGCGATATCGTCAGGTACGAACACGAGGATGGCGTCGCCGTCATAACTCTCAACAGGCCCGACGCAATGAACTCGTTCACGTCGCAGCTCAGCTTCGACCTGCTCGATGCCCTCGAAAAAGCCCATCACGACGATTCGGTACGCGCGGTATTACTGACGGGCGAGGGGCGCTGTTTCAGCGCCGGGGCGGATCTGAAGTCCGGTCTCGAGGGAAGGCGCGTGCACGGCAAGCTGCAGTACGAGTATCGCCCGGTCATGACGGCGGTTGCGTCCATGCCCAAACCGGTGATCGCCGCGGTTCCGGGTTCCGCCGCCGGCATAGGCCTGTCGCTGGCACTGACCTGCGATCTCCTGATCATGGCCGACAACGCGTTCCTGCTGTCGCCGTTCACGACGATTTCCCTGGTGCCGGACGGCGGGCTGAACTGGCTGCTGGTCCGGCAGCTCGGCTATCGGCGTGCGTTCCAGCTCAGCGTCGAGTCGGAGCGCATCGATGCAGACCGCTGCGTGCAGCTCGGCCTCGCCAACAAGGCCGTGCCGGCGGACGAGTTGCAGGCCGCGGCTCGAGAATGGGCGATGACGCTCGTAAGACGGGCGCCGCTGTCGCTGGCGGCCACCAAGAAAGTCATGCGCCTCGCAATGGATCACGACTGGGAGACCTGCTTCAACGCGGAAGCGGAGCTGCAACAGACGCTCGTGGGGTGCGACGACAACGTCGAGGGCGTAAAGGCGTTTTTCGAAAAGCGTGAACCCGAATTCAAGGGACGATAGGAAGTCTGATCGTGGAAAGACTGATATTCGATGAAGAGCACGAGATGTTCCGCGATTCCGTGCGGAGCTTCATGATCAATGAAGTACAGCCGCACGGCGAAAAATGGCGCGAACAGGGCATTGTCGATCGCGAGGCGTACCTGAAGGCGGGTGAGCAGGGCCTGCTGCTGATGTGGGCCGACGAGAAATACGGCGGTGCCGGGGTGCAGGATTTTCGCTACGAGCAGATCCTGATGGAGGAGCTGACGCTGCACGGCGAGGTCGGTTTCTTCCTGTGGCTGCACAGCCGGCTGGTAGCGCCGTACCTCGAGGAATTCGGCACCGAGGAGCAGAAGGAGCGCTGGCTGCCGAAGTGCGTCAGCGGCGAGAGCATACTCGCCATCGCGATGACGGAGCCCGGTGCCGGAAGCGATCTCGCGTCCATCCGCACCAAGGCGGAGGACAAGGGCGATCATTTCCTGCTGAACGGCGCCAAGACCTACATCTCGAACGGCATCCTCGCCGATCTCGTCATCGTCGCGGCACGCACGGACCCGGAGAACCGGCGCGGCATCAGCCTGTTCGTCGTGGAGCGCGGCACGGAAGGCTTCGAGCGCGGCGCCAACCTCGCGAAGATCGGGCTCAAGAGCCAGGACACGGCGGAGCTGTTCTTCAACAACGTCAAGGTGCCGAAGGAAAACCTGCTGGGGCAGCTGAACCGCGGCTTCTACCACATGATGCACGGGCTCGTGGAAGAGCGCTTACTCGCGGCCGTTGGCTTCGTCGCCAACGCCGAGGCGGCCTTCAGCACCACGATGGACTACATCACGGAGCGTCACGCGTTCGGCCAGCCGATCGCGGCATTCCAGAACACCCGCTTCAAGATGGCAGACATGCGAACGGAAATCGACGTGGCGCAGGCGTTCGTCGACCAGTGCGTGCTGCAGCACAACGCGGGCAAGCTCAGCGCGGAGGACGCCGCCAAGGCGAAACTGTTCACGAGCGAACTCGAGGGGCGCGTAACGGACGAGTGCCTGCAGTTTCATGGCGGCGCCGGCTACATGGACGAGTACCCGATCAGCCGCATGTACACGGCGGCGCGGGTCTCGCGCATCTACGCCGGATCGTCGGAGATCATGCGCGAGATCATCGCGCGTTCGATCGGTCTCGATCCGCGCAAGGCTGCGTCGTGAAGACGGCGTTCATCGGCCTCGGCGTCATGGGGTTTCCCATGGCGGGATATCTCGCGGCCCACGGTCACGACGTCGTTGTCTACAACCGCAGCCGGGACAAAGCTGAGCGATGGCTGCAGCAGAATGAGGGCAGAAGTGCCGAAACCCCAGTGGAGGCAGCGCAGGGAGCCGACATCGTATTTTGCTGCGTCGGCAATGACGACGACGTCCGAGAGGTCACACTGGGCGACAACGGGGTTCTCCACGGCATGTCTCCGCGGTCCATTCTCGTGGATCACACCACGGCGTCCGCAACGCTGGCGCGCGAACTCCATGCAGCTGCCGGTGAACGGCAGGTCGGTTTCCTGGACGCCCCGCTGTCAGGCGGCCAGGCGGGGGCCGAGAACGGCCAGCTCACGATCATGGTCGGCGGCGACGAGGCCGTCTTCGAGCGCGCGCATCCCGTCATGGATTCGTACGCGAAGGCGATTACGCTGATTGGGCCGGCCGGATCGGGCCAGCTCGCAAAGATGGTCAACCAGATATGCATTGCAGGTGTCCTGCAGGGACTGTCGGAGGGGCTCCACTTTGCATTGCGCGCCAATCTCGATACCGAGAAGGTAATCGGCGCTATCTCCCGGGGCGCGGCGCAATCCTGGCAAATGGACAACCGCTGGCAGACCATGGTGAACGGGCAGTTCGACTTCGGCTTCGCGGTCGACTGGATGCGCAAGGATCTCGCGATCGCGCTGGAGGAGGCACAGTCGAATGGTGCCCGGCTCGACCTGGCGGAACTCGTCGACCGTTACTACGGCGAGGTACAGGCGCTCGGCGGGAACCGCTGGGACACGTCGAGCCTCATCGCGCGGCTCGAGAAGCCGTCCTCATCCCGGGATGACTGAACAGGCGGATTCGAAGATGCCCGGGGGGCCGCTCTCCGGGATCAGGATCATCGAGATTGCGGGCATCGGTCCAACCCAGTTCTGCGGCATGTTGCTGGCAGATATGGGCGCGCAGATCGTTCGCCTGCGGCGCCCGGCCGCCGCCGATCCCGGTGTGGACCTGCCCGATCGCGTCAACCTGATGAACCGTGGCAGGCCGACGGTCGATGTCGATCTCAAGTCCGACCAGGGCCGTGAGTTCGTGCTGCGCCTCTGTGAAAGTGCCGATGCACTGTTCGAGGGTTTTCGACCCGGCGTCATGGAACGCCTGGGGCTGGGGCCCGGCGAGTGCATGGCGCGCAACGCCCGCCTGGTGTATGGGCGGATGACCGGGTGGGGGCAGGACGGTCCATTGGCGGATCGGGCCGGGCACGATACCAACTACATTGCGCTCGCCGGCGCCCTGCATGGCATTGGCCAGGCCGACCGGCCGCCGCCGCTGCCGCTGAACCTGATCGGGGATTTCGGTGGTGGAGCCCTGTACCTCGTAACGGGATTGCTGGCGGCATTGCTGGAGGCCGGCCGCTCGGGCAAAGGCCAGGTCGTGGATGCGGCGATGGTCGACGGGACCGCCTCGATGATGACATTGTTCTATGGCCTTATGGCGGGCGGCATGTGGACGGAGCGGCGGGAAAGCAATGTTCTGGACGGCGGTGCGCCTTTCGCCCGCTGCTACGAAACCCGGGACAACAAGTATGTTGCGGTCTGCGCCCTGGAAACCGGGTTCTTCACGAGCTTGCTCGACGCCCTGTCGATCAGCGACATTGATCCCGCCGAGCAGTACGACACGGACCAGTGGGCGAGGCACCACGACATTTTCGCCAGGGTTTTCCAGGGCAAAACGCGTGATGAGTGGAGCGACCTGCTGAGCGGCGTCGATGCCTGCGCGACCCCGGTGCTGACGATGAGCGAAGCCGCGGAGCACGAGCACGCAAGGGCGCGTGGCAGCTACGTGGAAATCGACGGCATCCGGCAACCCGGTCCCGCGCCGCGTTTTTCGAGAACCCCGGCGGAAGCCAGGCCGGCCCCGCCGCGGGGCAGCGAAGCGGCGCGCAAGATCCTCTCGGAGTGGGGCCTGGGCGAGGAAGAGATCCGGCAACTGTTATAATGCGAACCTCACAGGGGTGGTCTTTAGACCTGAGATCCGTAACGGGAACCCTTAGAACCTGAACCGGGTAATGCCGGCGTAGGGAGAGGACGATGAAACACAAGTTCACGGCGCTGGTTCTCTGCGCCGTCCCCGCAAGCCTCCTGCTTGTCGTGCCCGCTTCGGTGCTTGCGCAGGCAATCGAGGAAATCGTCGTTACCGCGGATTTCCGCGAGCGGCCTGCGAGCGAGATGCCTGCGAGTGTCACGGTCCTGGACGCCGCGGAGGTCGAGCAGCTCGCGGTGCAGCACTTCGAGGAATTGATCAACGTCGTGCCGAATCTGAACTGGTCGGGAGACGGGCATCGTGCCAGGTACCTGCAAATCCGGGGCGTCGGCGAGCTGGAGCAATACCAGGGTGCGCCCAATCCTTCTGTCGGCTTCCTCATCGACGATATCGATTTCAGCGGAATAGGCACGATTGCGACGACATTCGATATAGATCGAATAGAGGTGCTGCGCGGCCCCCAGGGTACCCGTTACGGCGCAAATGCGCTGGCGGGGCTCGTGTACGTGCAGAGCGCGCTGCCTGCCCCGGAATACGAGGGGCGCGTACAGCTGACGGCGGGCAACGACGATACGCTGGCGGGTGGGGTTGCGTTCGGTGGCCCGGTTGCCGCCAACGAGTCGCTGCTGTATCGGGTAAGCGCCCATCACCATGAAAGCAATGGTTTCCGCGACAATGCGTATCTCGGACGTGACGACACCAACGGCCGTGACGAGACGAGCATTCGCGGGCGCCTGCGCTGGCTTCCCGCCGATACGCTGTCGATCGATCTGGCAACCGTTTACGCGGAAGTGGACAACGGCTATGACGCGTTCGCGATCGACAACAGTCTTACGATGCTGTCCGACAAGCCGGGCAAAGACGCGCAGCGCAGTATCGGGGGCTCGCTGCGTATCGAGTGGTCGTTGCTTTCCGGGGCGACTTTAACGTCGATAACCGCGGTAGCCGATTCGGACATCAGTTTCGACTTCGATGCGGACTGGGGCAACGACGACAGCTGGGCGCCGGTAACGTATGACTATATCTCGCTAAGCGATCGATCCCGCCGCACCGTCAGCCAGGAGTTTCGGCTTGCATCCGGCGAAGCGGGGCGCATCTTCGGCGGCACCACCGATTGGCTCGCGGGTCTGTATTTTCTCGACCTCGAGGACGACCTGCTGACCATCAACCAGGGCGAGTACTTCGACCCGGGATTCGACTTCGCGGACAGCCTCGATGACGCGTTCGGCAGCGCTTACGAGGCGTTCAATGTCGCCGCGTTCGGTCAGATCGACACGGATCTCGGCCCGGCGACAAGGCTGAGTGTCGGGCTGCGCGTGGAACGCCGTGCGACCGAGTATTCCGACACTGCGGGTTTGCGGGCCGATCCGTCGGAGACCATGACGGGTGGAGAAATAACCCTGAGCCACGACCACTCCGGCGAGCTGACGAGCTATGTCAGTCTCTCGAGGGGCTTCAAGGCTGGCGGTTTCAATCTCGGTATCGTGCCCGAGGGTCGGCGTGACTTCGATGCCGAGAGCATGTGGAACCTCGAAGCCGGCATCAAGTCGTCCCTTGTCGATGGCGCCGTCGCGCTGAATGTCTCCGCGTTCTATAGTCGCCGCGACGATCAGCAGGTGCGCACGTCGTTTCAGCTGATCCCGGGCGATCCGGCATCGTTCGTGTTCTTCACCGACAACGCCGCCGAGGGCCGCACGCTGGGACTTGAGGCGGAGCTTCGCTGGGCGATAGGGGATACCCTCGACCTGTATGCGAACGTCGGGCTGCTGGATGCCGAATTCGAGGAGTTCGTGACCCCGCAGGTCGACCTGAGTGGCCGGGCGCAGGCGCACGCGCCGGACTACACGCTGGCCGCCGGCGCGAGTTACCGGCATCCGAGCGGCGTATTTGCGCGCCTGGATGTTACCGCGCGCGATGCGTTCTATTTCGACGTCAGTCATGACCAGGCGTCGCAGCCATACGAGCTGGCAAACGCGCGCGTGGGGTACCAGGCGGACAACTGGTCCGTGCAGCTCTGGGCGCGCAACCTTTTCGATCGCTATTACGCCGTGCGCGGCTTCTACTTCGGCAACGAGCCTCCGGATTTCCCGAACGCGCTGTACACGCGGGCCGGCGATTCGCGACAGCTCGGTGTCACCTTCGATATGAATTTCTAGAGAGGTTTCCGTCATGAAGGTTGCTGTTGACATCAGTCTCTACCCGTTGGACGCGGATTTCATACCGCCGATCAAGGACGTGATCGAACGTCTCAACAGTTACGCGGGTCTGCAGGTCGTGACCAACCCGATGAGCACCCAGGTTCGCGGCGAATACGCGGAAGTGATGGCCGCCCTGACCGCCGAGATCGGCACGACGTTCGAGCGCGTACCCAAGGCGGTGTTCGCGATAAGAATCCTGAACAACCCGGTCGCGGGCTGATACCAGGGTGATTGATTCCTGGACGGCGATCGCCGCGGAAGCGCGGGGCCTTGCGCCGCTCGAGGTCATCGCCGTCGCCGCCGCGGTTGCCTACCTGCTGCTGGCAATCCGTCAGAACATCTGGTGCTGGCTGGGTGCCGCGATCAGCACCACGATCTACGTCTACCTGTTCTTCGTTGCAAAGCTCTACATGGAGTCGGCTCTCAACCTGTTCTATCTGGCCATGGCGGTCTACGGCTGGTCCGTGTGGTACTTCGGGCGTTCCGGAGACGAGGAACTGCCGGTGTCCGTGTGGCCACGGAACATACATGCGATCGCGATTGCGACGATCGTTACCGCAAGTATCCTCAGCGGCTACCTGCTCGAACGATACTCGGATGCGGCATATCCCTACATCGATTCGATGACGACCTGGGGAGCAATCTGGGCGACCTTCCTCGTCGCGCGCAAAGTCCTCGAGAACTGGTGGTACTGGCTGGTCATCGATGCGGCGTCGATCGTCATCTACTGGTCGCGCGACCTGCAGCTGACGGCGCTGCTTTTCGTGGTTTACGTCGTCATGATTCCATTCGGCCTGGTCGCGTGGCGCCGTTCCTGGCGGGAGCAGGGTGTATGAACGCCATTACCGATCCCGCACGGGTGCTTGCAGGCATTCCCGGTTGGCAGGGCGCGTCATGCTGCGAATTGCCGGGAGGTTTGACCAACAGGACACTGCTCGTCGAAAAGGCGGGCCGGCGCGCGGTTCTCAAGATCGACCCATCACCCCGCAAGCCTCCCTACAACCCGCGGCAGGAGGAGGCCACTATCCAGGACCGGGCCGCCGCGCTCGGCAGGGCAAACGGCGTGCTGTACGTGCGCGAAACAGTCCTGCTGGCCGAATGGGCGGAAGGCGAGGTCTGGACGCGCGCACAATTCGACGACGATGCAAATTTGCAGCGGCTTGCAACAGCGCTGCGCGAGGTTCATGGACTCCCGCTGACCGGGCGGGTATTCGATCTGCAGGGGGCGGCCCGCCAGTATGCGGGGCTTCTGGATGCGGCGACACGGGATGCAGCGGCACCGCACCTGGCCCTCATCGAGTCGATGCGCGGGCCGCAGATTCTATGCTGCTGTCACAATGACCTGGTCGCCGAAAACATCATTTCGACGCCGCGAATCCGGTTCCTCGACTGGGAATACGCCTGCGACAACGACCCGTTGTTCGACCTCGCGATCGTGGTGGCCCATCATGGCCTTTCCAGCCGCCAGGCCGGCGTGCTGCTCGATGCTTACTTCGACGGCAAAAGTGAGCGCTGGCGCGAGCAACTCGCCACGCAGATGCGCCTCTACGATGCCTTACACTGGCTGTGGGCGGCTGCCTATGCTTCTCCAGCTCAGGAAAAATAGCACCAGGAACACGAGATCCGCGTAGGCCCACGGTACCCACATCGACGGGATGCTCGTCGTAAACATGTACCAGAATGCCAGGGAGCAATACGAGATCTTGAGTCCGCAGCCGTAAAGAATCAGGTCGCGGTTCCTCACAGGATCCATTGCAATCCTGTAGAACATGATCGCGAACAGGACCAGCAGCATCGCGGGGAACTGTACGTAGGCCATGTGGTTCGGCGGCTCGACGCCGTACATCGCGAAGATGCTCGCGGGTGCGATGATAAAGGCGATGCCGAGGACGCCATCGTAGGCCGCCGCCAGCAGGAAAAAGGGTTTGATCCATTTCTCATTCATGTTGCACCCCCAAGGTACGCTTGCTTGTCTTTCCTCAGTCCTCGCAACGTCCGTTTATAGGCTTGTTGCCGGGCCTTGGTCGCAGTGTCGCTGTACAGGTCCCTTGCCAGCGACACGAATTGCCGTTCCAGTTCGCGGACGTCCATGCGATCCGGCCTGAAGTTAACGTCGAACAGTGTGCAGAGTTCCCACGCGGTTTCGTCGAGCAAGCGGCCCTCGCGCCGCAGCCGCTGGTATAACGGCGTCCCGGGGAATGCGGTCTGGATCGTTATCTGGACTTCGTAAAGGCCGCTGTCACGCACGAAATCGCGCACCTGCTGGAAGCTCTCCGTGCCCGTGCCGTCGAGGCCGAGAACGAAACAGCCGTTTACGCTGATACCGTGACTCTGGATCCTGTCGATTGCCGCCAGGTAAGTGTCCAGTTGCTTCGCTTTCCAGTCCGACTTCTGCTCGATACCGTGCAGTCCTGCCGTTGTCGGGCTCTCGAGACCGATCAGCACCTGGGCGCAGCCGCTGTCCCGCATCAGGGCGAGAAGTTCGCTGTCCCGGGCGATCGATATGTCACTTTCCGTGAACCATCGGATGCCTTCGCCGGCCATGGCGCGTAGCAGGCTTTTCGCGTGTTTCCTGTTGACGAAGCTGTTGTCGTCGGCGAACTCGATGAAAGGCTTCGGCCAGATTTCCTTTATACGCCGAATCTCCGCTATCACCTTGTCGACCGGCTTCACCCGGTAACCGGGCGAGAGGCGAATGGACGCAGCGCAAAACTCGCAGTCAAACGGGCAGCCTCGCTGAGTCTGAACCGTGAGCCGGTTGTATCGTTCCGGGTCCAGCAGTTCGAAACGCGGCATGGGCGCAGCACCGAAATTGAACGGCGTACCGCGCGCATCGTAAATTGCTCGAAGCTGGCGGCGTTTCAGGTCGCGCACGACTGCCGGCCAGACCGGCTCGCCCTCGCCCAGAACGACGCAGTCCGCGTGTTGCAGCGCCTCATCGGGCAAAGCCGTCACGTGCAGGCCGCCGAGAATGACGAGGACACCGGCTGAGCGAAATCGGTCAGCCAGCTGATATGCCTCTTTTATTTGTGCCGAATACGAAGAGATTGCGACGACGTCGTAATCACCCGGCAACTCGTCGAGGTCTGCGATGTCCTCGACTTCCCTGTAGTCGATGTCGACGTCCCTGTCGGTCATGCCGGCCAGCGTCAGCAGGCCGAGACTCGGCAACGAAGCGATCGTCTTGTTGCGTTCGACAAACCCGGGAAGCGTCAGGCCGAGTCGTGTCAGCTCTTCGTTGTGAGCCCGGACACCGCTCATTGCGACGAGGCCGAGTCTCATCCGTACGGCCATCCGAGCAGAACGGGGATAATCCCTGCCAGCACCGCGAGCACCGGTATCGGAAACAGGTGTCGCAAGGGTTTTTTCCAGGCCGTGAGGAAGCAGCAGGCCGGCATTGCAACGACGGCGACGAGAAACCCGGCGGATGCAATGCGACTGTGCAGCGTCGGCAGCGATATTACCGTCAGCGTAAGGCCGAAAAGAAGATTGAGGAAGCCGATCCCGAAGAAAGAGATGTGCCCGAGTCGCATCATCTGCCGCCGAAACGACCCATAGCCGCCGGCCCAGCCCTCGCGATGGAAGAACAGTCCGAGGATGGCGCCGGATACCGCTCCGGACAGCATCGCTACCCACCCCACCAATATGTTCAGGCTGGCAATTTCCATAGCACCTGCGGGTCCGCGTTGTCGCGGACCATCATGTCATATTAACGTGTTGCCGATCCCGCCGGATAAGTTTTTGGGTCAATCCAGCGGCAGGTAGTCAAGCGATCGGCTGGCTTACCAGCTGTTGCGCAGCTCGCGTAGTTTGAGGAATACGGTACGCTCGTCCGGCCGATCGCCGATATCCGGAAAATCGTCTTTCAACCGGGCGATCACGGAAGGGCTGTCGAGCCGGAAGAAAGTGTTCATCTCGCGTTCCTGCGCCAGCGTCGTGACGAGCGCATCGGCCGGATCCTGGTTTTCGTAGTCGAGGATCATCTGCCTCGCGACGTCATTGTCGGGTTCGCGATCGAGCGTGAAGCGCAGGTTGTTGATCAGGTAGTCGTGTCCCGGATAGACGAGCGTATCGTCGCGCAGCTTCGACAGCTGCGTGTCGAAGGTCTCGTACAGTTCAGCGGGGTGGCCACCATTGTGACAATTGCCGGCACCCGCGTTGAACAGCGTGTCGCCGCTGAAGAGCGCGGGTTGGTCGGTATGCGATAGCAGGCAGATATGGCTCATCGTGTGACCGGGCGTGTCCATGCATTCGAGATCGACGGTTGCGCCGACCTTGATGATATCGCCCGCACCGACGCCGCGGTCCATGTTCGGTATACGCGCGCCGGCATTCCTGTGCGCGATAATCTTTGCACCCGTGGCGGCGACCATGCCCTTGTTGCCGCCGATGTGGTCGCCGTGCTCGTGCGTATTCACGATCTGGGTGATTCGCCAGCCCCTCTCCTGTGCCACGGCGAGGCATTTGCCGAAGTCGAGGGGATCGATGGCAAGCGCTTCGCCGGTCTCGGAGCAGGCAACCACATAGTTGAAGTTGCGGTACGCATTACCCGTCCATACCTGTTCCACGATCATCTGCTAATCCTCGCCTGGTGCTTCGTACACGAGCTTGCCGCCGACCCAGGTCTGGAGCACCCGGATATCGTCGATCTCGCTGGCCGGGACCTCGAAATAGTCGCGATCGATGACGATGAAGTCGGCCCACTTGCCGCGCTCGAGACTGCCAAGCCGGTCTTCCTGGCGCGCCGCGTATGCCGCTGCAAGCGTAAACGAATGCAGTGCCTCTGCGCGGGTCAACGCCTGGTCGGCATACCAGCCACCCTCCGGCATGCCTTCCCGGTCCTGCCTCGCGACGGCGGCGTAAAGACCGTGAAACGGATTCGGCAATTCGACCGGGAAGTCCGAACCGCTGGCGATTACGGCGCCGGAATCGAGTAGACGGCGCCAGGCATAACCGCCCTTGATGCGTTGCGGGCCGACCCGGTCTTCCGCCATGTTCATGTCGCTGGTCGCATGCACCGGTTGCATCGACGCAATGACGCCGAGCTCGCTGAAGCGCGGTATGTCGTCGAGCGCAATGATCTGCGCGTGCTCGACACGGTTACGCAGCGGAGATGCCTTGCCACCCTGCGCCCGCTCAAAAGCGTCGAGCGCCATGCGGTTGCCGAGGTCGCCGATTGCATGGATGCCGACCTGGAATCCCTTGCGATTCGCGACCCGTACGAACTCGTCCAGCTGCTCCTGCGTGTAGAACGGCAGTCCGCGATTCTCCGGATCATCGTCGTAGGGCTCGATCATTGCGGCGCCGCGACTGCCGAGCGCACCGTCTGAGTAGAGCTTCACGGACGCAATATCGAGGTGGTCGTTGCCGTAAGCGCGAATTGGTTCCGCGAACGCGTCCAGGTTCGGGCCTGTGTCGCTCAGCATCGCATAGATGCGCATACCGAGCTCGCCATCATCGGCCATCGACATGTACACCTCGGCCTCGGTCTTGTTGATTCCGGCATCGTGTACGCCGGTGATGCCAAGCGCGAGCAGGCTGTCGATTGCGCTCGCGTACGACTCGCGAATGTCACTGCGCGTCGGGTCGGGGACGTGTTTATCGACGAGCGCCATCGCGGTATCGATCAGCACACCGGTCGCGTTGCCATTGCTGTCGCGGATGATCTTGCCGCCCACGGGATCCGGTGTGTTGCTGTCGATGCCCGCGATCGCGAGCGCCTTGCTGTTGGCCCAGCCAGCATGACCGTCGATGCGTTGCAGCCAGACCGGCCGGTCTGCTACCACGGCATCGATGTCCGCGGCAGACGGGAACTCCTGTACCGGCCACAACACCTGGTTCCAGCCGCGGCCCAGGATCCAGCCGGCGCGGCGTCCGGATGCAAATTCTTCGATCCGTTTTACTGCGGCCTCAACGCTCGTCGTACCGAGCAGGTTCAGGCTGACGTTCAGGAAGCCCTGGCTGTAGACGTGCGCATGCGCGTCGGTGATTCCGGGCAGCACGACCTCGCCACCACCGTCGATGCGGTCGTTTTCCGCGATGCCTTCAAGCAGGGACTCGTCACCTGTGGCGACTATCCTGCCGTCGGCATCGAAGACGAGGACGCTGAATTCATGAAGGCCGTCCGCGGTGGACGTATAGCCGACGACGTTGTGGATGGCGGTATCCGCGGACGCGGCGTGCGCCCAGAGGCAGCAGAGTGTCGTCAGCAAGCGGTTGGTTTTATTCACGAACAGGGCTCCCCTGGCAGCGTTCCGATATGTAGCAAAAATACCACAAAACGAAGAATTTGAATCCCGTTTAACATAGAAGCGTTCCAATATATTGACATGAACGGGTACTTCTGCGAATTTGTCCGTGCACTTGCGTCGTGTTTGAACAACAATCCCGCGACGCAAGTACAGCCAGACACCTTCAGGTACGGCTTGGCGGGGGATTCAGGGGGCCAGGTACCACGTACGATACGTAGGTAGCGAAGGCGGTTCCGAGAGGAACCGCCTTTTTTGGTGCTACGTTCCGAACTGGCGACCAATACGGCGAGTTTCGTTTATGGGATCCGACCACGGCAGCGGCAACATGAAGCGCGTCATCATTGCGCTGACGCTGACCGGCACCTTCATGGTCGTCGAAGTCATCGGCGGCATTCTCGCCGGCTCGCTGGCGCTGCTGGCCGATGCGGGCCATATGCTGACCGACACGATGGCGCTTGCGCTCGCGGCCGTCGCGTTTCATGTCAGCAAGCGCCCCGCCGATGCGCGGCGCACCTTCGGCTACCAGCGTTTCCAGATTCTCGCGGCTTTCGTCAACGGCCTCAGCCTGCTGGTGATCGTAGGCTGGATACTCTTCGAGGCGATACGCCGTTTCATTTCCCCGGTCGAGGTGATGGGTTCGACCATGTTGCTCGTGGCGGGGGCCGGCCTGGTCGTCAACGTGGTCGCTTTCGCGGTCCTGCACGGCGGTGATCGTGAGAATCTCAACATCCGCGGCGCTGCGTTGCACGTAGCAGGGGACCTGCTGGGTTCGGTGGCCGCGATCGTCGCCGCAATCGTGATCATCTATACCGGCTGGATGGCGATCGACCCACTGTTGTCGGTTGCCGTGGCATTCCTGATCCTGAAGAGCGCGTGGGCGCTGGTGCAGCAGAGCGGTCACGTGCTGCTGGAGGGTGCGCCGGAGTGGCTCGATCGCGACGAGATGCAGCAGAAGATCGTCGAGCGCGTTCCCGAGGTGACAGGGATACACCACGTGCATGTCTGGGGACTGACGCCACAGGAACTGATGTTGACTATGCATCTCCGGATATCACCGGATGCGTCACACCCGACGGCTGTCGTGCGACAGGTCAAGGCGACCCTGAAGGAAGATTACGGAATCGGCCACTCGACGATCGAGATAGAAACAGACGACTGCGCCGATCACTGATCTTTCGGCTTGATGACCCCGATGTACGGCAGCGTGCGCTCGTGCTCCGCGTAATCGAGGCCGTAACCCACAACCCATTCGTCACCGATACCGAAACCGATGTAGTCGATGGGCACGTCCACCTCGGCGCGCTGCGGTTTGTGCAGAAGTGCAGCCGTCTTGATGGAGGCCGGGCGATGCGACTCGAGCACACCGATCAGGTACTTCAGCGTGTGCCCCGTGTCGACGATATCCTCGACGATCAGTACGTGGCGGTTTTCGATATTGCCACGCACGTCCATCACGAGCCGTACCGCACCCGTCGAGACGCTGCCGGTCGCGTAGCTGGAAACGGCGATGAATTCGATAGTGCGTGGAATACTGAGGCGTCGCGACAGGTCGGCAAGGAAGATGAATGCGCCCTTGAGTACGCCGACGAGCACGATGTCGCCCTTGTCGCTGTAGTCGGCGGAAATTTGCACTGCAAGTTCAGCGACGCGGTTCTCGATGTCCTGTTCGCTGATCAGTACCGGCGGCTGGTTCAAGGCTTGGGCTCGTCGTCTGCGGTCGCTGCAGGATAGGTTATCTTGTACGTGGAAGCCAGACGTGAATGCGGTAAGGTAACCGGAGTATGAAACGGTCCATTGCCATTGCAGGAAATATGGGTGCGGGCAAATCGACACTGGTCGATTTCCTCGCGCGCACGTATGGCGTCATGCCCTTCTACGAGCCGAACGACGAGAATCCGTACCTTTCAGATTTCTACAAGGACATGAAGGGCTGGGCCTTCCAGTCGCAACTCTACTTCCTCGCCAACAAGTTCCGCCTGCACCAGGAACTCGACAGGCAGCCGGGCGTCGTCGCGCTCGATCGCACCATCTTCGAGGATGCGGAAATCTTTGCGACCGCGCTACACCAGATGCGCAAGATATCGAAGCGCGACTGGCAGACCTACCAGAGTTTCTACAACGCGATCCTCGACGCGATCCAGCCGCCGGATCTCATGATCTACCTGCGTTGTTCGATGCGAACTCTGCGGCAGCGGATACGCCTGCGCGGCCGTGCGATGGAACGGGACGTGCCGCTGTCCTACCTCAAGCGCCTCGAGGGACTGTACGACGAGTGGATCGCCTCCTACGACATGAGCGAGGTACTGGTCCTCGAAACCGACAGGCTCGACTACATTCACGACCTCGTGCACCGGCTGGATGTCATGGAGCGTATCGAGGTCATGCTGCCGCCCGAAATGGGCAAGCCCGCGTGCTGAATTACACGGTTCAATGAACAACGGCATACTCGAAATCTCGTTGCAGGGGCTCCTGTACGCATTTCTGCCCGCGCTGTTGGTATTGTTCATTATGTGGCGCTGGGAGGCCGGCGCCGGTACGGCGGTCCACGCGATGCTGCGCATGCTGGTGCAGTTGTTCGTCATCGGCTACGTGCTCATCTATATTTTCGAAAGCGACAGCTACTGGGTCATCGCCGGAGTACTGACGATCATGATCGTCGTTGCCAGCTGGATAGCGGTGCGACCCCTGGGAGGGGCAAAGAGGCAGTCGTGGCCGAATTCCCTGCTGGCCGTCGGTTTTACGAGTCTTGTGATTCTCGCGCTGGTTACCCAGGTCGTCATCGGCGTAGAGCCATGGTTCAGTCCCCGCTACGTGGTGCCCCTCGGCGGCATGGTCATCACCGGCGCGATGAATGCCGTGAGCCTCGCGGCAGAGCGTTTCCAGTCCGAAACCGCTCGCGACGAGCCGGTGCCGGAAGCACGCCGCAGTGCTTTCAAAACGGCGCTGATTCCGATAACCAACATGCTGTTTGCCGTCGGCGTCGTGTCGCTGCCGGGGATGATGACGGGGCAGATCCTCTCCGGCGTGTCGCCGCTGATTGCGGCGAAGTACCAGATAATCGTCATGGCCATGTTCTTCGGTACCGGCGGGATCGCAGCCGCGATCTACCTCGAACTCGAGAGTCGTCGCGCCGTCGTCGACTGAGTATTTTCAATCGACGCGAAAACCCGCGTCCTGGAGCATCCTCGCGCTCGAGTCGAATTCCTGGCGGTCGGCATAGGTCATCACTACCTCGAACTTCCCGGTGCCGCGGCGGAACCAGTCGAGATTCAGCCCGGGTGCCTGCTGCTCGAGGCTTTCGACGAAGGCGGCAGCCCGGTAAGGTTCGCCGAAGGTCACGAGCGTCGACTGGCCCAGCTCGGAATACAGCGAATCGCTTACGGGCTTCCTCGACTCACCATCGCCGAGCACGTAGTTGAGGTGCCGGAATATATATCCGGAATACCAGTTGGCGCCGCTGGGAATCACACCGCCATTGACCGGTATGCGGCGGGGTCCGTAGTTGTAGGCAGCCAGTGCCAGGTGGAGATTGCCGTTGTACCGCGCCAGCAGTTCCTTCAGGTAGCGCGCCCCTGCATCGATATTCGTGCACGGGTCGTATAGCTCGCTGAGGCGATGAATGCCCAGGTGCCTGGCTGTATCCGGCCAGAGGATCTGCATTACGCCGTGCGCATTGGCGCGCGATCGTGCCGTGGCCTCGAAATCGCTTTCGCCGCGTGCGACTGCCAGCAACAGCGTCTCGGGGAGACCGTATTGGAGCGCCGCGGCACCGAAGCAGTTCGCGTACGGGAAGCGATAGGCCGGTTCGAGGTGCGTCTTCGTCGTCGAATAGTCACGCCATGCGGCATCGAGATCCGGCTCGATCGCGTACGCTTCTGTGAGGATAATGAAGAACAGGGCCGGTAACAGCCGGAGTACCGTTGGCAGTTGTCGCAGCAACACGTCAGCCCTCCGGAAGCTGCAAGCCGGTCGCTGCAGAAATCTGTGACAGGTTGACGGTGATTTCCTGGTCGTCCTCGTAGGCGAATGCGACCTCGTAGACACCGGGCTTCACCTTTACGACACGGTAATCCAGGCCCGTGACGCGCTGCAGCTGGTCGACGAATCCGTTTGCGGCAATCTCGCTGCGGAACGGACTCCAGAATGCATACCATTGTGGCTCCGGCGGCGCCTGGGCCGATGGCGATTCGGCCGGGACGGAGGCAGCCTCGGCTTCGGTCGCCGCCGGTTCAGACGGCACGGGCGGATCGGCCGGCGCATCTGCTGCCGCGGCCTGCGCTTCCGGCTGCGCTGCATCGGGTTCGGGATCCTGCACCGGCGGCCCCGGGCGCATCGGCAGCGTAATGAGGGTCTCCTCCGCGACGTTCGATTCGGTC
>Ga0209536_100001187_pt1 | contig 43091 bp, 50 predicted proteins | sample DeeMarSeWOR28_12_FD_187461 | JGI IMG/M metagenome (GOLD analysis project Ga0209536, IMG submission 187461) | Marine sediment microbial communities from White Oak River estuary, North Carolina - WOR-2-8_12 (SPAdes) (version 2) | ecosystem: Environmental > Aquatic > Marine > Intertidal zone >...
CGGTGGGGCGGCTGGGGCTGTTCCCCGGGCGCGAGGGTAAATGCCCCGGGCGCCCCGGCCGGTGCCCGGGCCACAGCGCCGGACCCCAGAGCGGTGCGTAGTAGCGGTTGCCGTAATCGTCATCATCGTAGCTGCGGTTTGCCGCCCGCGCCTCGGCCGCGGCCTTCCTGGCTTCGGCCTCGGCCTGCAGGCGTTCAGTCCTGGCCCGCTCGTTTTCCAGGCGACTTTGCTGCATGCGCTCTGCCTGGTTGATGACCGAGAAATGATCAGCGTCGACAGGGGACTCTACAGCCGGCGGTGTATCGATCTCGATCTGGCGGGTGTCAAGCGAGGCATCGGCTGGCGGGGTTTCGCTGAAATGCGTCACGCCATCGGCGTCCGTCCAGGTATACACCGTACCCGCGGTTGCGACTGCTGGCAGCAGCAGTAGTGAACAGAGGATTGCCCGTAGTGTTGTTTGCATGCCATTCAGTCTCGTGTGGTTCGTGCGGCCATGCTCTGCGGCCGTTAGCCGGTCTTCATTTCAATAGTAGCCAATCTGTTCAGAAATGGCGTGACAGGCTGACCTGCAGGTAATCGTCGTCGCGAAAACCGCGCAGGGGGTCATCCCTGGAAATCTCGGTGAACAGGCGTGATTCCACCTCCAGCAGCCAGCTGTCACCCAGCCTGCGGCTGGCCTCCAGGTTGTAGGTAACGGCATCACCGTCATTGTCGCGAATGATGCCCAGCAGCACTTCAGTCGATTGCGCGTCATTCATGGTAAAGCGCAGTCCCACCATGCTGTCATCCTCGAAGGGTGTCGGCGCCAGTTCATCCCGGTCATCGTAGTGATACTCGCCGATGAATCCGAGATCGGCGCTGCTGTCGAAGGCGCCGACCCAGGTGTATTCAAAGCCGCCGACCGCGGCATAGAAACCGTCGTCCTGGCCGGTGCGTCTCAGGGCCTCGAGCTTCCACAGCCAGTCGCCCTTGGTCGCCTGCACGTCGATGCTGGTCTGGTTGATGATGTCATAGCGCGGCAGCAGTACCGGTTCACCCGACTTCGATATGGCCGGCACCAGCAGCGGGTCACGGCTGGTGCCGCGAAAATGCGCCAGGCCGAAGTCCCAGTCACCGATGTAGTGTGACCAGCGGGCGGCCAGGTCGACATGTTTCTTCTCCCGGGAAGAGTCGTAGATCGGGTTGCTGGTGTCGACGCGCGGGGTGGTGCGCAGGCGGCCTTTCCTGCCGGGGAAGGTGCGTTCACGAAACCAGGGCAGGACAAACAGGTTCACGGTGCCCCAGTCGCGAATCAGCGCCAGGTTGATCATCGGCTGGCCGAGCTTGTCTTCCTCGTCGATGTTTTCCACCAGGTCGGTCTGGTTGATGATGTCCACCAGGTGCTGTGACTCGGCGACACCCCAGAACACCTTGCTGATGCCGGTGCGCAGTTCCCAGTCGTCGCCGACGTGCTGCCAGACCAGTTCACGTACGTCGAAGTGGGTGCGCTTGCTGTCGTTCTCGTCCCAGCGGTAGAAGGGCGTGAAGGTCAGGCTCTGCGTCCGGTCATCCGATTCGCTGTAGTACTCGGGTTCCGCCATGAGCGACAGGTTGGTGCCGTCGTGCTGGCGCGGGTCCAGCGGGTCGCTGCGGAAGTAGCGTGCCTCGCTACCGGCATAACCCGACCACTCCCCGGACGTGAGCCAGCCGGCCCCCGGGCCGGCCAGGCAGGGGCCGGTGGCGGCCAGCGCAAGCAGGCATGCAAGGCCTTGCCGGAGGCGGCGTGCCGCGCTGGCGTGGCCGGAATGAGCTGCCTGCGATGGATTGATTATTGTCAGTAATATCAATTTGATATGTTGTTTATATCATGCCGGGCCTGAGAAGTTTCCGGGCCGGTTAAAGCCGCATGATACGGCGGCCGATACGCCTTTCATAGTGCAGGTATGACCGTTCGATTTCCGGATTCCACACTATTTGGGGGGTGACACATGAGTGTTGTGACTCACGATACCGTTCTGAAGAAGGGCAAGTCCCGACGTGGCCGTCGAAAGGGCGACACTGCGCTGAAGAAGATCAAGCGGGCGCTCGCACGCCGCAAGGTGGAAGAGATGCGCGACGACGAGTTGCTGAAAGAACAGATCTACGACGTACTGGCCGACGAGTAACCGGGCGCGGCCCGGTCGGGCGTTTGGCGCATAGCGGCGATCGCATACAATGCGTGCATGGCTGCGCGTACCCTTGTCCTGTATTGCGACAATTCCATCAGGGAAATTCTTTCCCGTGCCATCCGTGAGTTTGCCCATGCCGCGTATCCCGTTGGCGGCTCCGAGTGCGCGCAGGTCGCGCGCTACACCCTGCTGAACGTTGCGGACGCTATCGATGCCGCGATCGAATCAAATGCCGGCGAGGTTCCTGTCAGCAGGCGCATCAGACCGAATCTGAAGGCGGCGCTGGACTATCACTTCGACCTGATCGATGCCGCGTCGGTCCATGGCTCGACGCGGCAGCGGGAACTCTTCGCCGGCCTGCTCAAGGGGGAGGTGGTGAATGTCGCGGACCTCGAGGCGGCGCGGGCGGCAGATATCAGTGACGGCGCCGAATGACATGTGAAGCGCGGTCGGGGCGTCGCTCATACGCGTTCAGGAGAAAACCCGGTAGGAGCGGCTTCATTCGCGATCACACCATCGGATAACCTCGAGACCTTATCGCGGCTGAAGCCGCTCCTGCGGGGGTAGTTGCCTAGTCCTTCATCCACTTCTGCAGCGCGGCAATGATCTTCTCTGCCTGGTCCCTGCTGGAGATGTTGAATTTCGATTTCTGCTGGTACTGGCCACCGCGTTTCTGATAACGGCGGATGGAGTACTTGTCGGGCCCGTACTCTCCCTTGGCACGGTTCCAGTCCTGGTAGCGGAAGATGATGGTGCACCAGGCGCCCCTGGTGAGGATTTCCTTGTCCAGCTCCTTGACGGTTTCGATGCCGTCTTCCTCGTAGGTGATTGTCAGTTCTTCAGCGGTTGCAGACATGGTGGATATTCCCTTGCTTGGGTGGAGTGCCGTTCAGCCGGCCGATGCGCGGCAATCATACGGATTTATGCCGCCAGCGGAAGGTCTGCGGGAAAAACTCTCCGCAACAGTAACCTGTGGCTGCTGTCCGGCCCTTCAGGCCTCGGGCGGCGTGTCGTCGGGTATCTCTACCGGCTGGCCGGGCGGCATTTCGGGCGGTGGTTCGGCGGGTGTCTCGGGCGGACCCTGCGGAGGCACCCCGGGCGGGATGTCGGGTGGCGGTGACTCCGGCGGGTTATCCGGTGGTATTTCCGGGTCACCGGCATGGGCAGGATATGTGCTGTCGGTTTGCATGGCTATTGACCTGACATGGACTCCGTCTGGTCCTGTTACAAGTCTAGTCGCTGGCCGGCGAACTTGCTCAGGGGAACGAGAGGGCGGCAACGGCATACAGCAGCAGCGCGATCAGCACTACCACCATGAAGCCGAACTGGATCGCCAGTAATGCCGCCAGGATGGCGCTGAGTACCGAGGCGCAGCCATTGATACCCCAGGCCCATGGGGTGAGGCGAGGGGCGTCCGCCGCGAGGCGCGCCATGCCCAGTGGAAAGGGCATGCCCATGCAAAAGGCCAGCGGGGCGATCAGCAGTACCGAAACCAGAACACGCCAGGCGATGGGCAGGTGTACCAGTTCGCTGAACACCGGCCCCAGCGCCAGCAGGTAGAACAGGCCCAGCAGCACGATGCCGCCAACTGCCCGGGCGACGGCGCCGCCGCCATGCCGCCGTGAGGTCCAGGCACTGCCGAGGCCGGCAAACACCAGGAAGGCGGTGAGTACCACGGATACGGCGTACAGCGGGTGATGCAGGAACTGGATAAAACGCTGAATGAAGGCAATCTCGATGAACAGGAAGGCAATGCCGATGGCGAAGAAGTACAGCCCTGTACGCGCGCGACTTACCCCGTGCCGCTGCGGCGACTTGCGCTCAGCAAGTCCCCGCAGCGGCAGCACGATCAGCAGCATGCTGAATACGGCCGCCTGCAGCAGCGCGGCAACCAGCACCAGGTAGCCGGATTCCAGCAGCGGCAGGCCGCCCTGGCCGCGCAGTTCGAGAATTTCGGGCAGGATGCCCCACTTGAAGAAATTGAAGAAGTACGGCCGGTTATCTGTTGCCGGCTCGATATCGAACTTGTAGCGCGCCATGAAGGACTCGCTGCCGGTACCCAGCAGGGCCCGGGCCGCGTCGTAGAAATACGGCTGAGCCAGGATGTTGAAGCGGTTCGCCTCGCCGACGGTCATGCCCGGATACCAGACAGGATCAAAGCTGCGGGCTTCGCAGAATGCCCGCAGGCGGCCGATTTCCTCCGCGCTGAACGGCGTGTTTTTCACCAGCAGGCTGGCGGTTTGCCAGCCGCGTATCATGGCCAGTTGTGTCGCGGGATTATCGTATCCTGCCAGCCGCAGGGCACGCGCGGCCGTGGCCAGAAGTTTCAGGCTGTCACGCGGCGGCAGCTTGATCCAGCGGTTGATGACGAGATAGCCGTCGGCTGTAAGGTGCTCCAGGTAAGTCTGCAGTGCCTCGACCGTGTAGATGTAACTTTCGTTCAGCGCATACAGCCCGGCACCGGACCCGCCCCAGGCATCCAGCTGGCCGATCTGGATCAGGTCATAGCGTTGCGCCGTGCCTGTCAGGAAGCCACGGGCCTCGGCGGCATGCACATGAACGCCGGGGCGCGTGTAAAGATTGCCGGTCCAGGTGGCGTAGTCATCTGCGACCAGGCTGATGATCTGCGGGTTGATCTCGACCGCGTCGATGTGCCGGACCGCGTGGTTGGCGGCCTGCTGCACGGCGCTGCCACCGCCGGCGCCGAGCACCAGCACCTGGTTGATGGTCGACAGGTAATAGGGCAGTGCAGAGGTCTGCATGTCGAGATAGCCGAGCGCCTGCCGGTCAGGGTTGCGGTCAATGGTCGCGGGACCGTCACCGTCGGTGAAGATACCGACCTGTTCGGGGATTGGCGCCCGGTTCATCAGGCTCAGGCCGGGGGCATTGCGAAACGGGATGTCGCGGCTGGTCACGACGTTGATCAGGCCCAGCGGACTGGAACGCGTATCCACAATCTCTGTGCCGGTGATCCGCAGCGTCTGGCTGAGCCCCTTGTAGGGGGAGAGCTGCGGCTGCAGCCATTCGCCGGGCACGGCGGCCAGCAGTACCATGGCCGGCAGGGCGATCGCGAGCCAGGTGCGACGCCTGCTGCCGGGTATTTCGTATGCCGCCACGAGGGCCGCCAGCAGTCCAAGCACGGCAATGACCTTCAGCGCGGTATGCGGCAGCAGTAAAAACAGCAGTGCGATAACGGTCAGGCCGCCGGCGCCGGCGCCAAGCAGGTCGGCGGCATAGGTCAGGGAGACCGCGTCACGGTAACGCGACAGTGCCAGTGCAATGCCGTTGGCGGCGAAAAAGAAGGGCACGGCGTGCAGCAGGTAGAGTGCCAGCAGGTACAGCGACTGGCGCCATTCCCAGAGAATCTCGTCGGCATTGAAGGGTACCTGCTGTGCGGCCAGGTAGCAGCCGACCGACGCGATGCCGAACAGCAGCAGGTTGAGCGGGTAGACCGTATTGAAACGCGGCAGCAGGGACTGCCTGGCAAGCGCAATGAACGTGCCGCTGGCACCGTAACCCAGCAGGGCCAGGCTGATGATCATCCAGGCAAAGTGATGCCACTGGCTGATGGAGAACAGCCGCATGAGCAGGATCTCGTAACCGAGCGCGGCCGCCGATACGAGAGCGACTGACAGGAATGGCGGGCGGGTGGCCCCGGCTCGCGGCATCTAGTGGCTACCCGTCAGGGGAACGAAGCGCACCGGCAGGATCTGCCGGGTGGTGACCTGTCCGGCGTCATCCTTCTCCACCAGCACGAGTTGCTGGACCATGAAGCGGCTGCCCACGGGGATGATCATGCGACCGCCATTGCGCAGCTGTTCGATCAGGGGGGGCGGGATGTGGCTGGCTGCCGCCGTGACGACAATGGCGTCGAAGGGCGCCTGTTCTTCCCAGCCATAATAACCGTCGCCGATGCGCACCTCGACATTCCGGTGGCCGAGCGCGGCGAGGTTATCCCGCGCCAGCAGGCCAAGCGGTTCGATGATCTCGATGCTGTAGACCTGGCTCACCAGTTCGGCCAGGATGGCGGCCTGGTAGCCGGACCCGGTGCCTACCTCGAGGACCCGGTCCGAAGGCGTCGTTTTCAGCAGGTCGGTCATCACGGCGACAATGTAGGGTTGCGAGATGGTCTGGCCGTGACCGATGGGCAGGGGACGGTTGTCGTAGGCGCTGTCCCGCAGGTCGTCAGGTATCAGCCGGTGCCTCGGGACGGTAGCCATGGCGTCCATGACCCGCGGGTCCAGGGACTCCCTGTCCAGGGCCAGGCTGGTCTCCCGGACGTGGCCCTCGATTTCCTTTACCATTGCCATGCGCGCATCGCGGTACGGGTCACCGGCAAGGCCGGGCGAGGCAATGGCAAGACAGGCCAGGCAGGTGATGACGGTTTCCAGTGCCGGTTTCAGGTTCATGGTGTATGCACGGCCCGCAAGCAATCCGGGGACTGTTCAGTGAAAAGCATAGTGCATTCCCGTACAGGCTGCATTTGACCCAGGTCATGTCTTCAGCGGGTATATGTCGCGGACAAGGGTGGATGGCAGTCAGCCGCTACGGCGCTGTTCACCGGAAAATACACGGAATTTCATGATACAGCAGGTAAAAACAGTCCGGGGCAGCATGGGCGCCACCGCATCGGCAGACCAGCCGGCAGGATTCTGGCGGCGCATGCTGTGGGGGTCAGCCGGCCATCGCTCCACTTACTACATTGTCATCGGCCTGTTCCTGCGCCTGCTTGGCCTGATCTATCTCGCCGCCTTTGCCTCGTTCGGCACGCAGGTCACGGGCCTGATCGGCAGCGAAGGCATTCTGCCGCTGACGCAGGACCTTGCCGTGCTGCGCGACCAGCACGGCGACATGGCCGAGCTGCTGTTCCCGAGTGTCTTCTGGCTGGATGCCAGTGACCTGGCACTGCAGGCCGCCTGCCTGGCCGGCATGGTTGCCGCCGTCCTGCTGGTGGCAAACAGGGCCACGCGCCTGATGCTGCCACTGCTGTTCGTGCTCTACCTGTCGCTGGTCTATGCCGGCCAGGTGTTCATGAATTTCCAGTGGGACTTCATGCTGCTGGAGGCGGGCTTTCTCGCCATCTTCCTGCCATGGGGTTCGCCGGTGGTGGTCTGGCTGCTGCACTGGCTGCTGTTCAGGGTGCGATTCCAGTCCGGCGTTGCCAAGCTGATGAGCGGTGACGAGTCGTGGTCCGGTTTTACCGCGCTGAACTATTACTTCGAGACCCAGCCCATCCCGCATGCCGGTGCCTGGTTTGCGCACCAGTTACCGGAGTGGCTGTTGCGTGCCGGAACCGGCTGGACCTTTTTTGTCGAACTGCTGGTGCCGTTCATGGTGTTTCTGCCGCGCCGGCCGCGTTTTGTCGCCGCCTGGCTGACCATCATCATGCAACTGATGATCATGGCCACCAGTAATCACAACTTCTTCAACCTGCTGACGATCCTGCTGTGCCTGCTGCTGTTCGACGACCAGGCCGTGAAGGCGGTCGCCGGGGGGCGCTGGCTGAACCGGCTGGGTGACAGCATTCCGCGTGCCGGGCGCACTGCCAACGGTATCGCCCTGCTGCTGGCCGCGGTGATCGTGTCCACCAGCGCCACCATGATGTGGGCCGTCTGGGGCCAGCGTGACCTGCCGGCGATCATGGACAAGCCGGTGCGCTGGGCGGTGCAGTGGCACCTGGTCAGCAATTATCACGTGTTTCCTGTGATCACCAGGCAGCGTCCCGAACTGGTCGTGGAGGGGTCGGATGACGGCATCTTCTGGCAGGCCTACGGTTTTCGCTTCAAGGCCGGCGACCCGGCGCGCATCGCGCCGTTTATCATTCCGCACCAGCCGCGGCTCGACTGGCAGATGTGGTTTGCCGCGCTGGTCACGCCGTATACGCGGACTTCCTACTGGATAAATGATTTCCGCCAGCGCCTGCTGGAAGGTTCGCCGGATGTGCTGGCGCTGCTCTCGGACAACCCGTTCCCTGACCGGCCGCCGGAATACATCCGTATGCGTGTCGAGAACTATCGCTTCACGACGGCGGATGAACGCCGGGACAGTGGCAACTGGTGGGTCGTCGAGCCGCTTGGCATGTACCTGCCGCCGGCCGGATTGCAGCCCGCGATGCCGTGATGCCATCCCTGCGTGCTGTTTGCGATGCGCGGGGCGGCAGGTAAAATAGCATGGCGCATTACCTGTTCAGCGTGACCTGCCAGCAACTGTCGCCCCGCACTGGTCTGCGGCCGGGCGCAGGCATAACCGGGCAGCGATGCGCCTTCCAGTCCCGTTGTATGCAACTAACAGGCTAGCTGAAATCATGTCAGATTCACTGGTGTACGTGGGTGACAGTCCCATACATGGCAAGGGGCTGTTCGCGAAAGACTTTATTCCTGCCGGTACAGTGATCGGCATCGTGCAGGGTGAGCCGACCCAAACGGACGGTGACCACGTGTTGTGGGTCGACGACGAGAATGGCTTCCTGGTGAAATGCGACCTGCGCTACATCAATCACAGTGATACACCGAATGCCGCCTATTACGACGACCTCGAGGTATGCGCGGTGCGTGATATCGAGCCGGGCGAGGAGATCACCCACAACTACGGGGAGGGGTGGCTGGAAGGTCAGGAGTAGCGGTTGCTTGAAGCAAGTGTCGGCTGAACGACCGGGTTGGGGGTGAGTCCGGATTTAAAACCTGACGCTGTTCGCCTGATCGAATCTGAACCACGATACATAACAACCCTTTTTCATTTCCGCCTGCGCCACCGAGACGGCCAGCAAGGTGCCGCTGACGGCAAGTATGTGTCGCATGGCTCCTCAGTGATTCTTCATGATGATGGCGTGGCGCAAGGCCGGGGCTGGACTGGTTCCAAACAAGGGCCGCGTCAAGTCGTATGGGTAACTTCATGTCAGATATACAGGTTGCCACGCACCTAACGAACAGGACCGGTGTATCATCCCGAGGCTGTTAACCAGTCTGTCGATACCATGCCCAGTTACCGCAGCGCTCCCGTGGCCCAGGCCGGCATGCCCGGCGGCATCCCGTACATCATCGGCAACGAGGCGGCCGAACGCTTCAGCTTTTACGGCATGCGCGCCATCCTGGTGGTGTTTATGACGCAGTACCTGGTGGGCAGCGGCGGCATGACGGATGTGATGGGTGAGGAGGAGGCCAAGGGCTGGTTCCACCTGTTCGTGTCGGCCGTCTATATCACGCCGCTGCTGGGTGCAATTATTTCCGACGGCCTGCTCGGCAAGTACCGCACCATTATCCTGTTGTCGCTGGTCTACTGTGCCGGACATTTCTCCCTGGCCCTCGATGACACCCGCTGGGGGCTGGCCATCGGGCTGGGGCTGATCGCGCTGGGCGCGGGTGGCATCAAGCCCTGCGTCTCGGCGCATGTCGGCGACCAGTTCGGCCAGACCAACCGTGGCCTGCTGTCGCGCGCCTTTGCCTGGTTCTACTTTGCCATCAACCTCGGCGCCTTCGTCTCCAGCCTGGCGACGCCATGGCTGCTTGAGAGATGGGGTGCGTCGGTTGCCTTCAGTGTGCCAGGCATCCTGATGCTGATCGCGACGCTGACCTTCAGGGCCGGCCGGCACCGCTTCGTGCACATTCCTCCCGGCGGCATGCGCTTTGTCCGGGAAGCCTTCAGCAGTATCGGGCTTGGAGCGCTCGGGCGGCTGAGCCTGATCTACCTGTTTGTGGCTATGTTCTGGGCGCTGTTCGACCAGACGGCCTCCAGCTGGGTGCTGCAGGCGCAGCACATGGACCGCCGGATACTCGGTCTCGAGGTGCTGCCGGCGCAGATCCAGGCGGCAAACCCGCTGCTGGTGATGATCCTGATCCCGCTGTTTGCCTACCGGGTCTACCCGGCCATCGGCCGGGTGTATGCACTGACACCGTTGCGCAAGATCGCCATTGGCCTGTTCCTGACCGTGTTGGCCTTCGCGATCCCGACGCTGGTGCAGATGTACATCGACCAGGGTGGCATGCCCCATATCGGCTGGCAGCTGCTGGCCTACGTGGTGCTGACTTCCGGCGAGGTCATGGTGTCGATCACCTGCCTGGAGTTTTCCTATACGCAGGCACCGAAAACCATGAAGTCGTTCGTCATGGCCTTCTTTATGCTGTCCATCTCACTCGGCAACCTGTTCACCAGCGGCGTGAATTTTTTCATCCAGAACCCGGACGGCAGCAGCCAGCTGGAGGGGGCCGATTATTTCCTGTTCTTCACCCTGTTGATGCTGGTTACCGCGATACTGTTCACGCTGGTCGTGCGCTATTACCGGGGCGTGTCCTATATCCACGATGAACAGCCTGCGGAGGCATGACGCACGGATGTTCGTGATGCCCGCGTTGTTGCACGCGGTGCGCGTGCGAAGGTGAACGGCCCGTGCGTATCCTGCTCCTGTCTCCCTACGACACCCGCAGCCACTGCCGCTGGCGCCGGGGGCTGGTGGCGGCCTTTGCGGAGCATGACTGGACGGTACTGACACTGCCGCCAAGGCATTTCAGCTGGCGCGTGCGCGGCAACAGTCTGAGCTGGGCGCTGGCCGAGCGCGAGTGCCTGCAGCGGCCGTACGACCTGCTCGTTGCCACCTCGATGACAGACCTTTCCGCGCTGAAGGGCATGGTGCCGCCGCTGGCCGGTGTGCCGGCCCTGGTGTACTTTCACGAGAACCAGTTTGCCTACCCGGACCGTCGTGTGCAGCAGCGCATTGAACCCGCTGTGGTCAGTCTGTACGCCGCGCTTGCCTCTGCTCGGGTGGTGTTTAACTCCGACTACAACCGGCGAACCTTCCTCGAGGGGGTTACGTCGCTGCTGCGCAGGATGCCGGACCATGTCCCGGCCGGTGTCGCGGAAGCGGTTGCCGACAGGAGTTCCGTGATACCCGTGCCGCTGGAGACGGTCTGGTTCGAGCGTTCCTCACGCCCGGCGGTGGACGCGCCATTCACCCTGGTCTGGAACCATCGCTGGGAATACGACAAGGCACCCGAGCGCCTGTTTGGCGCGCTGGTGAAACTGCACGAGGCGGGGGTGGATTTCCGGGTGCATGTGATCGGTCACCGGTTTCGCGAGCAGCCGGCGACGTTCGCGGCATCGCGTTCCGTACTGGATTCGCATATCGGTGAATGGGGGACAGTACCGGATGATGCCGCTTATCGGCGCGTGCTGTGCGGCTCACATGTCGTGCTGTCGACGGCGCTGCACGAGTTCCAGGGCCTGGCGGTGCAGGAGGCTGTGGCCTGCGGCTGTCTCCCGCTGGTCCCGGACCGGCTGGCCTACCCGGAGTTCTTCCCGCACAGCTGCCGCTATCCCTCGCATCCGGATGATGCTGAACGCGAAATCAGCGATATTGCCGCGCATCTTGCCCGGCTGGCCGAACGGCACTGCCGGGGTGAACTGCCGGCTCCGCCGGAGTTCACCCACCTGGCCTGGCCGGCCCTTGCAGATCGCTATGCCGATGTTCTGGCGGCTACCGCCGGAGGCTAAGGCACTGCCTGGCGGTGCCCCGCGCTGTCACCAGCGGTAGGGGCTGAACCGCGGACCTCCGAAGGGGTCCCAGGGTCCTGGCCGGTAGCGATCGGTGTAGTCGCGCTGCTGCTCGTACCAGTCATCCATGGCACGGCTGCGCTCATCACTCATCCGCCGGATAGCGTCATAGCGGGCACGATTCCACTGGCGGCGATCCTCGGCCACGGGGTCGTTCCACCAGCGGCGGGCGCTGCGGTAGCGCTCCATGGCATCCCTGCGGGCAGCCAGCTGTTGCTGCTGGGCCTTGCGTCGGGCATCAAGGTACTCGTCATGGCGGCCGCGTTCGCGACGCGAACTGTATCGGCTGGCCGGTTTTGATGCTTCGGTCTCTGTCGCAGTGGCCCCTGCTGACGCGGGTTCAGCCGCAGCTGTTGCAGCTGCAGCGGGTTCAGCCGCTGCGGGTTCAGCAGCCGCTGTTGCCGCTGGCGCGGTTGCGGCTGGTGCTGTTTCAGCCGGTGCAGTTGCCACTGGTGCAGCTTCAGCCGGCGCAGCTGCCGTTGCTTCCGCCAGTGCCACTTGCCAGCCACCGGCAACGAAGACTGTCAGCAGGGTTGCCGGTAACAGCAGTCTTGTTGAGCGTCCTGAGGTTGTCATCATCTTCTCCGATAATTATCTGTGTACAGGGCGAGTCGGGCATATCTGCCCGGTCAGCTTCATGCTAAGAACCAGTGGGGACATTGACATTGATACACGTCAACCGTCGGGTATTTTGGTAACGCCAGCTGTATCGGCCGTTCCTTTATCTGCCGGTTAAAACTATATTTATCATCTGGTTAGTTGCGGGTTGCCTCGATGGCTGGCGGGGGCTATGGTCAAGTCATGCCGGCCTGGTTCGCCGGTACCGGAACATGACAGACTCGGTAACAGACACAGGCCACAAGCCCGGCGGGCCGGATGGGCAGGAACGCATGCCGCTGGCATTGCACGTCATGCGCCTGTTGTTTGCCCGCCTGGGCCCGCTGTTTCCGCGTCTGATGGGGCGCTGGGCCTATCAGCTGTGGTTTCGCACCCGACGCTATCCCGAATGGGCGGCCGGCCGGCGTGCCGCGAAAACGGCGGTGCGCGAGACACTGCGGGTGGACGGGATGCCGGTCGCCGTTTACCGCTGGGGCGATGGCCCGATCGTGCTGTTCGTGCATGGCTGGTCCGGGCGGGGTACACAGGTCGCCGCGTTCATCCGGCCGTTGTTACAGGCCGGTTACCGGGTCATGGCGGTCGATGCACCGGGGCATGGTGAAACACCGGGCAGCCGGACCAACATCCTGGAGTGTGCACGGGTGCTACAGGCGTTCGTGCAGCAATACGGGCCGGTACACGGGGCCATTACACACTCCTTCGGCGGCATGGTGCTGGCCTTTGCCCTGGTGCAGGGTCTTGCCGTTGGGCGGGTTGCCTGCATCGCATCACCGGCACGGGTGGAATTTCTGGTCGAGCGTTTTGCGAGCATGCTGGCCATGCCGGATAGCGTGGTGGCGAACCTGAAGGCGCGGCTGGAACGGCGTTTTGACACGAATGTCTGGGAATTGCTGGCCACCGATGCGAACGCAGCAAAGCTCGATATGCCTGCGCTCGTCATCCATGATGTCGATGATGCCGGTGTTCCGTGGCAGCAGGGCAGGCAGATTGCCGAGGCCTGGCCCGGTGCGCAGTTTGTCAAGACGCAGGGCCTTGGGCACAACCGCATCCTGCGGGACCCCGCCGTGATCGGGCGGGTGGTGGCGTTTATCGGTGGCTGACCCGGCTCCGGATGGATAGCGTGGATTTCACTGCGTGCCATCCGGTCTACAATAGGCATAGTTTGTCCAGAAGGATAACCAGGCACCGGATATGAGACTTTATCTCGCCCAGCACGGGGAGGCAGTCGACAAGACCATCGACCCCGAACGGCCGCTCAGTGAGCAGGGCCGCGAGGATGTCTCGGTGATGGCCGGACGTCTGGCCGATGCCGGCATCCGTGTAGAGCGCGTCTGGCACAGCGGCAAGCTGCGTGCGGATGAGACGGCCGCCGCGCTGGCGAAAGCCGTCTGCAAGGGTCGCAGGCCCGAGGCTATCACCGGCATCAAGCCCAATGACGACGTGGCGGCCTTTGCCCAGGATGCCGATGTCTGGGACCAGGATACCCTGGTGGTCGGCCACCTGCCGTTCATGGGGCGGCTGGTGGCATATCTCGTTACCGGGGATGCGGACGCGCCGCTGGTGGCCTACAGGCCGGGCTCAGTAGTCTGCCTGGAGCGTGACGGCGGTGGTGACTGGCTGCTGCAGTGGATGTTGCGCCCCGGGTTGCTCGACTGATGGCGTGGCAGACCGACAGGCAGCACCGGGGACGTGCCGCGACGGGTAATCCGGTGGGTGTGCTGGCCGCGCCGGTGGTGCCGGTACTGACAGACCCCGAACTGGAAGGCTTGCTGGCCGCGGCTCGCGAAGCCGGTGCGGACAGTGCCGGTTAAATCCTCATGCGCCTGCCGCACGAGGTGAAGATGCTGTTCCGGGGCTGGCTGCAGACCCATTACCCGCAGAGGGCGGTGCTTGTCATGAACGCGGTGCGCGAGATCCGCGGCGGACGGGAGAACGATCCCCGCTTCGTCAGCCGCCAGTCAGGCAGCGGTGTGCTGGCTGACATGATCGCCAGCCGTTTCCGGCTGGCCGTGAAACGCCTGCAGTTCCCCGGGCACGACGAGCTGAACTGTGAGACGTTCCGTTCACCGCTGGCACTGCTGCAGCCGGACCTCTTCGGGTCGACGGCATGATAGTGAGGCAACATTGACATGGCGTTGAAAGGCATGGTGCCCCCGGATCCGCAGACGGGCGTTTCGCAGGTGCGCTATGCGGTGATCTTCACGCCGCGCCCCAGCCGCAAGCGCTACCCGGCAGGCTGTGTGGAGATTTTCGCTACCGAGTCGGCCGCGATCGAGGCGGCTGATCCGGGAAACAAACGCCACGCCGCCCGCGTGGTCGGGCCATCCAAATCCTCAGAGGGTCAGTACATCTACTACCTGGTCGAGTGGCTGGGCTGAATGTCCAGAGCCCAAAGCCTGCCGTTCCAAGGCTGCCCCTCTAGGTCCGGGTAGCAACAACTGCTGACATTCACAGGCATACAATAAACATTCGATGACAGTGGTGGACTAGATCAGAGCAGCGCCTTGAGAATGGTGAGTTAATACTCTCAATCTACCAGGAGGGCTTCATTTCAATCCGGAGTAACAAGCGTGCAGGTGCGCTGAGTCTGTCCTTACTGAATGACGCTAAAAGCTGTAGACAGCAGTGGGATGCCGATGCGTCCTTTGCTGTCGGTGGTGTCAATTCGCCGTAATCACCCCGCAGGCGTCGCGTGCACCACCTGCACACCCTTTCTTGAGATCGCTCTCCTCGTCGCAATAGGTATCCTCGTTGGTATGGATGATGAATGCGCTCCCGTCCTCGTCTAGTATGCTCAGCCGGCCAGGCGAGAGGGTGATGCGGTTGGTCGTATGCACAAGGGAGCCCTTACCATTCTTGACCTCAATATTTATGAGGTCGCCCATATGATACGGGTGATTAATGTCTGATGCTGGCACTTCGTCAGTAGCGCTATCTGGTCGAGTTTGTCCAAAAGGCCCGGGATCGTGGTGACCCTTGGCGGCACCACAAGGTTCACAGGCGCCTGTCTCGTGTATGTGAACTGCGTGCTTGCCGTCGGACAGGCCCGCCATTTTTAGATGCACGGTGACCTGCTTGATGCCTTCGTCTGTACTCTCTTCGCTGAGCGTTGCACTTCCGGTAATAGCTGGGTCCGTACAGCCTTTGATGTTGGCCGATGCTGTGAGTTTGGCTGCGTGTGCGGGCAGCGCAAGACAGACCATCGCTGAGGTGGCAAAAAGGTAAAAACAGGCTGATTTTACTTGTGTTTGTATCATCAGTTACTCCTCCATTCTTTCTTTGATTGTTTGATTACTTATAGACTATAAATCGTCGGCTATGTGAGGATGGGGTTGGATCGATGGTTAGTGATTAGCAAATGCTGCTAAACCGCTATTTCCAGCTACGTTCAGGACTAACAATAACTTGCGACGAACGGCGGGTTCGTGGCCGCAACCGGACATCTGACGGTTTGCTCAGGAATTTGTCATTCAGGGGCAGTAATATAATACCCCCCGGAACTCACCATTGCCTGGCCGCCCTCCTGGTTCCTGATTGCAGCAATATCCATCCGATTTTTATTGTAAATATGCAGAATGTTCATTTATGAGCTATGTATTACATCTTATGGAATGAAATGGGTTAACAATGGAGATTATGAAGTTAATTCTACCAGTTACGCTTGCGCTCTTGCTGTGGGCGATTATCGGTTATCTGATTTATTCCATTATTTTAATTTTCTAAGCCACAGCAATCATCTTCGTTGCTAAAACCGGAGCTGACGGCGGATCAGGTAAAGGTCGCCGTTTTTTCTCTCGCAATCTCTATCGTCAATAACGGTCAGGCGGTAGCCGCACTTGCGACCACCAGCCCGAATACGATCAGCCGGCTCCCGCGCTGCTGGCAGGCGGTTCAGCCTGGAACGGCTTCTCTTGTGGCGTCAGATCAGCTGCACCGGTGCCAGGCATCATCTCGAAACCAAGTTCAAAGTGCACCAGCATCGTCTTGAGCTGCTCGTAGGGTTCGCGGTTGCCTTCCAGTTTCGCCTTGCCAGTCCTGATCTGCTCATCGAAAGTCATCGCGCCCATCATGGTCTGCTCGAGATCGGTGCGATTGATGGTGATGGTCAGGTCCGCATCGTCGGCCAGGAAGCCCTCGATATTGGTCAGGGTGCCGTTACTCAGTTCAACGACAAACTGCCCGCCATTATCCGGAGTAACCAGATTGATCTTGAATGCCTGGACCTCGGCCTTCTTGCTATCCAGACGTATACCTAGAAAATCCAGCCACAACTGGGTCGTCATCGCGCGGATCATGTCCGGGCCGGTTGTCTGCGGTGACGCACCGCCTGGTATCCCGTTGCGTAACTCGTAGGCTGCAGCCAGGAAGCTGTTACGCACACCGGGGCTCTCTTTCTGATAACCGATCTGCTCGAAGACATCGGCCAGCATGTCACTGGCCTCCTGGTTCTGTGGCTCGGCATGCACCAGTTTGTTGAGGATCTCCTGCGCATGGCGGTACTTGCCCTGGTCGTACAGCCCCCTACCTTTGGTCAGGATTGGCCTGGCTCCGCCCATCATCCCAACGTATAGCGGCGCGCAGTCCTCCGGTGACAGCGGGATCAGCGTGGTCGGATTACCGTCCCAGTAGCCAAGGTAGCGATTGACCACCGCACGGCTGTTATGTTCGACCGAGCCATGATAGCTGCGCGCCGACCACTGTTGCTGCAGGCTCTTCGGTGCCTCGTAGATATTGTGAATCTGGTTTATCGCCACGCCCTGGTTGGCGAGATGCAGCACACCGTTCCCTGGGATTCTGTGTAGATCGTTATTGCAGCAGATCCTGCCGTACCCGCGATTCTGGGCTTCTGCGGCAAGCAGTCAGGGTCATCCACTCACGTCCTTGGGTTAGAAGGCTAGGGGGATGGAGGAGACGGCGAAGTCGTAGGCGGCGCAGGAGGCGGTGGAGTCGGACCGGCGGGCGAAATGGAGCGAGGTATTGCGTGGGGTTTGTTTAATGCCCGGGTCTGTGCAATTGTCACATTCTCCTGGTGATAACCTCCACGGGTGCAATGTAATTTTCTGTAATATTGTTAATCATATTCTTTATTTTCTCGGCTGTGCTTTCCTGCATCAGCGTGTGCAGGCCAAGGGGAGGAGGGCCGCCACTAGCCCCGGTTTTTGCGCGCAGCTGTTTAAAGAAATCCAGTGCGAAATCACGACGATTGTTCTCTGCGATAATGCAGAATCCGGCATCAAGCAGGGCCTGCCTGTATGTCTCAGGCGTGGCTAATTTGCTTGTGCAGCTTTCTTTTGCCCATGGTACCGGATAGGCCAGTTCGCCGTCTTTGTGCTGCATGACATCGTAAACGCCGAAGTATGATCCCGGACGTAGCACCCGGGATATTTCGCTGAAAAGCAGTGCCTTGTCTTCAATATTCATGCCTACATGCATCATGTAGCCGCCATCGAATGTTTCATCCCGGAAAGGCATGGATAACGCGCTTCCCTGCTGCAGGGTAATGTGCCTATCCAGCTTTACCCATGAGCAAAGGGCGTTACCTGTTTCTATATATTCTTGTGTTAAATCAATTCCGGTAACATGATTCTTGTACTTGTTTGCTGCAAATCGTGAGGCGCCTCCCAGGCCGCACCCTACATCAAGAATGTGGTCTTGCCTCGAGAAGTTCAGTTGATCAAGGAAACGCTCGGTAGCCAGCCGGCCGCCAATATGGAATTCATCAACAGGGGCAAGATCCTCGATTGTTATGCTATCAACGGTTTTGCCTAGTATTTTAATGGCCGTCTGGATCGCTTTGAGCAAATCCCCGTGTGAATAGTTGTCTGACACGACTCTATCAAGTGACATGCTGGAGATTTCCGGTGTATCCAGTCAGGAAAATAACGACAAGGGCCGGCTGGACTGCTGGTAAGATCCAGTGCCGCCAGACAGCGACAATATACAGGCCATGCTCGCTGGTGTAGTTGCCATCGGTTCGCACGGGTTATAGGTCTGCACTAGTCCAGTGCGGGATAATCGGTGTAACCGTGTGCGTCACCCCCGTAAAAGCTTGCCATGTCCCAGTCGTTGAGCGGGGCGCCTTGGCGAAGGCGCTCTGCCAGGTCGGGATTGGAGATATACGGCCGTCCGAAGCTGACCAGGTCGCACAGGCCGGCGTCGATGCGCTCGCGTGCCTCGTCGGCCGAGTAGTTGCCGTTGCCGATGTAGGCGCCACGGTAGGCTTCGCGGATCGCGCGGATGACCTCCTCGGGCCGGCCGCCAGCCGCGTTGCCCTGGAAGGAATCCTCGACGACCTCGATGTAGGCGATGCCACTGCCGTCCAGCTGGCCGGCCAAGGTGCCATAGGTGGCGACCGGGTCGTCGTCGTGCATGTCGTTGAAGGTGCCGGTCGGCGAAACACGGATGCCGGTTCGCTCGCTGCCCCAGACCTGCGTCACGGCCTCGACCACCATCAGGGGAAAACGCAGGCGGTTTTCCAGCGAGCCGCCGTACTCGTCATCCCGCCGGTTGGTGCCGCTGCGAATGAACTGATCAAGCAGGTAACCGTTGGCGGCATGAATCTCGACACCGTCAAAGCCCGCGCGTCTGGCATTCTCCGCGCCGCGGCGATACTGCTCGACGATACCCGGGATCTCGCCGGCCTCGAGCGCGCGTGGCTCGAGCACATCGACCATGCCGGAAGAGGCATCGATGAACGTCTGTGCGCCCTCGGGCCGGATCGCCGAGGGCGCGACCGGCAGTGCACCGTCCGGCTGCAACTCGGGCCGCGAGATCCGCCCGACATGCCAGAGTTGCAGGTGGATGCGCCCGCCGGCCTCGTGCACCGCCGTGGTGACCTTGCGCCAGCCGTCGACCTGTTCATCGGAGTGGATGCCCGGCGTGAAGGCATAGCCCTTGCCCTGGGGTGAGACCTGTGTTGCCTCGGCGATGATGAGTCCGGCACCGGCACGTTGCGCGTAATAGGTCGCGTTGAGTTCCCACGGGATGTCACCCGGCTGCTTCGCGCGTGAGCGCGTCAGCGGTGCCATGATGACCCGGTTGGGCAGCGGCAGGTCGCCGAGTGTGAAAGGTCGGAACAGTGCGTCATTATCACGGGGCATGCTGGTGTCTCCCTGGTGTCTGTTGGAGAAGTGCAGGCGGTGGCCGAATTCCTGCCAGCCCCTGGTCGGGCAGTGGCTGGCAGTGCTGACTTCAATAGCACTGTTTTCCCGTGCTGTCATGATGATTTTGCTGCCGCGTTACCGGGACGTGATGCATGTTAGTATGAAAAAATTCATTTATTACAGTGTGATATGAATTATCTGGCGTGTCGGCCGGGGCTTCTTGAAAAGAACAAAACGATCCCTACATAAGAGGAAGAGACACAAGATCCAGTGTCAGAGAACCTACAGGAGGTGTTTGCGATGTTCGGTTACCAGGGCAGTTTTGAAGGCAGCCTGTTCGACGAGTTGAGGCGAGCGGGACAGGAAATGGACCATCTGTTCGGTTCGGGGGCCTGGCCAAGCGGTATCCGCTCCGTGGCAAGGGGGTCCTACCCGCCGATCAATATCGGCAGCACGCCGGATCAGATCGATATCTACCTGTTCGCCGCCGGCCTGAACACGGAAAGTCTGGATATATCCATACAGCAGAACCTGCTCACCATCGACGGCGAGCGGCGGCCGATTACCGAGGAGGGCGCCGACTATTTCCGCAAGGAGCGTTACGATGGCGCATTTCACCGGGTGCTGAGCCTGCCCGATGATGTCGACCCAGACAAGGTGGATGCAGTTTACCGGGACGGGCTGTTACACATCACGATACAGCGACGCGAATCCGCAAGGCCGCGACGCATTGATATCAAGTGATCCGCAGGAGGGCAACAGTAATGAGTGAGAAACGAGACGTAACAAAAGCGGATGCCGGTGTCGCACGTGAAGCGAAGGACACAGACCAGCCGATGCGGCCGGCAGTAGACATATTCGAAGATGACACAGGCATCACCGTACATGCCGACATGCCGGGTGTCTCCAGAGACCGGCTGGACATCCATGTTGACAATGACACCCTGTCAATAGAGGGCCGCGCGGAGATCCCGATGCCTGAAGGCATGGAGGCGCTGCATGCCGACATACGCTCGACCCGCTACCAGCGCAGTTTTACCCTCAGCAGCGAGCTGGAAGGTGACAAGGTCGAGGCCAGCCTGAAAGACGGGATCCTGACGCTGCGCATACCAAGGCGCGAGGAGCACAAGCCACGCAGAATCGAGGTTCGTGCGGGGTAAAGGGTTTCGGCTGATGTCCGTTGCTTGCTGCACCGTTCCGGCCGGTTCGGGCCGGAACGGTTTTACTCTGCTGTGATGTAGCGCCGTGCGCGCCGGCACAAAAGGTAGCCGAAACTTGCCGGTGCGGATGCGCGGATGCTGTTTGCCGGACAGAGATGTGCCATGCATGTGAATTTCTGCAACAGATCACAAGGAGACTGGAGCTGATATGGAGCCCGTGATGAAAAGATACTGCCTGTTGTTGCCTTTTCTTGTGCTAATCCTGTCGATATCCGCTGCTCCTTTTGCCCAGGAAGGCGGCATCGAGAGTCTGAGGCAGACAGGCAAGGCGTTCGCATCCGTGGCGCGCAAGGTTTCACCCTCCGTGGTTTTCATCCAGGTTGAAAGCATCGAGGAGAGTCCTGCGCATGGTTTTGCCTCGCCATTCAGTGATGACCTGTTCCGGCACTTCTTCGGCGACAGTTTTCCCGGCTTGCCGGACAGGGGGCGGCGTGAGCGCCGGCAGCGCAAGGTTGGGCAGGGATCAGGTTTCGTCTTCTCACTGGATGACGGCCTTTTCAGGGACAGGGCCTATATCCTGACGAACAACCATGTGATCGAGGGCGCCGACCGGATCCAGGTGACCTTCGAGGACGGTCGTGAGCTCAGTGCCGCTATCAAGGGCACGGATCCGCAATCCGATATTGCCGTGCTGGAGGTCGAGGTCAGTGATGTTCCCGCCCTTACCCTTGGCGATTCCGGCACGCTTGAGGTCGGGGAATGGGTGGTTGCTATCGGCAATCCGTTTGGCCTGAGTCACACCCTGACTGCGGGGGTCGTCAGCGCGAAGGGTCGTACCAGCCTGGGCATCAATGATTACGAGGATTTCATCCAGACCGATGCGGCCATCAATCCCGGTAACTCCGGCGGTCCGCTGGTGAATCTGGATGGCGAGGTCATCGGTATCAATACCGCCATATTCAGTCGCAGCGGCGGTTATATGGGCGTCGGATTTGCCATCCCGATCAATATGGCCAGGGGTATCGCGACACAACTGCTGCAGGGCGGGGAAGTCAGCCGGGGCCACCTGGGGGTGGCGATACAGGAGTTGACGCCCGAGCTGGCCGATTCGTTTGGCCTGCAGGGCAAACAGGGGGTTCTTGTGGCGCAGGTCACCAGGGGGTCTCCGGCTGAAAAGGCCGGCCTCAGGCAGGGGGACCTGATTGTGCGTTACCAGGGGGAGACTGTTGATGACGCTGGAACCTTCCGCAACCGGATCTCGCTCACCCCGCCGGGTACCCGGGCCAGGCTTGTGATTGTTCGCGAAGGCAGGGAGCAAAATGTCGACGTCGTCATCGGCAGGCTCGATGAGAGCCGTGTTGTCGCAGGGGAGACGCAGGAAAGCAATAATGAGCTGGGACTCGTGGTACAGGCAATTACGCCGGATCTGGCAGAAAAACTGCGATCCAGGCCCGGTGAAGGTGTCGTGGTTACAAAGGTCATACCCGGTTCGGTCGCCAGTCTGGCGGGAATCGAGCCGGGCGCCGTGATTCTTCAGGTGAACAAGCGGGCGGTCGGCTCGGCAGAGGAATTCGCGAAACTCGTCAATATCGCAAGTGACGCGAAACGCATTTTGCTGCTGATAAGCAGGCGAGGCTCGCCTTACTACGTCGTGCTGCGCTGGTAATTCAGGTCATGCGTAATCCGGCGGGAACAGACTGGTTTGCCGGCGCCAGGCAGGTGTCCCCGTTGACGTTATCAGCGCTGGCCTTGCCACCATGCAGGCAAGTCGGAAATGGAATCCAGAACAGCGGCGGGCTGGATGTCGCCCGTCAGGTCCTCTGGCCTGAACTTGCCGGTCCTGACAAGCAGTCCCCGGATACCCGAAGCCTGGGCGCCGCCGACGTCGCCGCGGATATCGTCCCCGATCATGGCGGCCTGCGCTGCCGTGACCCCGAGCATATCCAGGGCGGCCTCGAAGAAGGGTGCTGCCGGTTTACCCAGGACAACGGCCGTCTGGCCGGTGGCGTGCTCCAGTGCGGCGACGAAGGGCGCAGTGTCGAGGCGCAGGCCGTCCTCGGCACGCCAGTACCGGGTCATGCCGAGGGCGACCAGTGCCGGTGCAGGTTGCTGCATCAACCAGCGGAAGGCGCGGTTCAGCGCCCCAAAGGTCCAGTGTTCACCATAGTCGCCGATTACCACTGCCGCCACCGGTCCCGGTGAATCCATGTCGGCTATGTCGATATCCCCGAACTCAGGCCGTGTGGCGGCAGGCACAAACAGTGCCACGGGGCCCTTTACCTGGGTTGCCAGCCAGTGACTGGCGGCAACCGGTGGAGTCAGGATCTGTCCGGCATCCATATCGATTCCGAGTCGGGCGAGTTTCTCCTGCAGGGCGGAGCGGGGACGGGATGTGGTGTTGGTAACAAACAGGTGCGGGATGCGGTTCGAGGCGAGCCATTCAAGGCTATCGCGCGCACCGGGTATCGCTTGCTCGCCCTGGTACAGGACACCGTCCATGTCGATCAGCAGTGCGCGGATTGCATCTGACATTGTCGCCCGGGTAACGACCTGGTAACCGTGTCCTCAGTATAGCCGGGTTTGGCGCCGGTCATGTGAAACGCCGCGCGATTGCTCATGCCGGCCCGGTGATTCCAGATTGGCGTGCAGTGACACGCCGTGAATGCGCCGGGCCGGCGCTGTGTCCCAGCGCCGGCTAGAGGCTGGCAGCTGCCGGCAGTATGTTCTCGCAGGTGGCCGTGGCGAAGGTTTCGAGCTTCTCGAAAAAGGTCTTGTGATCGATGTAGTGGGCACCGTCGCAGGAGAACGTCATGCCGATCATGCCGTTGATCCGGTTGATGGAAGCGTTACGCAGGTAGATCGTTTCGTCGGTGGTGCGCAGTCGGTGAAATTCGTCCAGAATGGCGCGGCCGTCTTCCTCGTCGATCACGGGCTGGAGATGATCCAGCGAGAAATCGCGGAACTGGTCGATGAAACCCGGAGCGAGGACCTCCTCCCTGACATAGACGCGGTAGCGATAGGCATCATCACTGAACCAGCAGGTCAGCTGGCTGGATGAGTAGTGGACCTTGACATGGAAAGCGCCTTTTCGGGTCAACAGGAGCTGCACAATCTGGTGAATTCGTTCCAGCTCGCTGTCAAACAGACTCTCCACCCGGGATTGCTGGAAGAGGAACTCCCTGACTGACGGATCTCCCTTAATCTGCAACCATTTCTGTGGCATGGCGATATCTCCTCTGTCGACTCATTATTGAGTCTTATTGAGTCCGGGTCGTCTGACCGACCTGTTGCCTCGGCCCGCGTTTCCCGAACGGTTTGCCCCCGCAAACAATTCCTGACTAATTTAGTCAGGAATTAGATTCAGTATATCCATGAATGCGTCTTCATCAAGTATTTTTTCAGGAATAGGGGGAAAGCCATGCCGGGGATGCCCCGAAAAACAGCATAATATTCTGTTTCATATGAAATTTATTTTCCTGTCGCGCTTGGTGCCTGCCCGTGTGGCCGGGTGTGGTGGCACATTGATCCCGCCATTCAGCGGGGCTGTGAGGGGCATAACCAGGGGAGGCGATACAACGGCATGACGCGCGATTCCGGGGCTCGACCGCCTCGCCGCTAGGGGTACGAAACGGCCGCCGGAACGGCCTTCAGCTTGACTGGCCTACAAGCCCGCGCAGGAAATCCTGGTACGGTTTGGTGTGCCACTCCCTGCCGCCCAGTACGAGATAGCGCAGGTGACCCTCGGGGTCGACGAGGAACGTGGCAGGCAGTCCGCGCGGCTGCCAGGTCTCGGTCGTCAGGCCGTCGGTGTCCATGAGTGGCATGATGTCGGGTGCCACGATGCCGAGAAAACTGAATACTTCATCCTCGGTTTCCGCCGTGTTAACCATGACGATCTCCAGGCGGTCGTCCTGCAGTGTCTCCGTCAGCTTCTGGATGGTCGGCATTTCACGCCGGCATGGACCACACCAGCTGGCCCAGAAGTGGACGAACACCCAGTGACCGCGGCTATCGGCAAGGTCGTAGGCTTCACCGTCGAGGTTGTCGAGCTTGAGTGCCGGTGCCGGACGGCCGTCCATTGCCATGACGCCGGGCGGCAGGTCAGAGGCCTGGGCGATGACGGGCGCGAGCAGCAGGATCGCTATCAGTGTGAGTCGTTTCATGGTGCCGGCGGGTCCTCCGCGCAATGCAGGTTCTCGAAATCCACGCTTATCATGCCCTGGCGCCTGTTGGCTCCGGTGTGGAAGTTTGCCCTGATGTTGTAGGGCCTGCCGTTGCGCGGCAGGACGATGTTACCACCGATCGGTTCGGTCGGCTGCAGGTCGCGAACATCCGGTAACTGGGTCCAGCCGAAGGTCGAACGCTTTGCCTGCGGCAGATCGATTTCATCCCACACGCGATTCCAGTGGTCGCGACCCAGGCGGCTGACCGGAACACCGTCCTGCGTGATGCGCCAGTTGGCGGTTTCCAGCCACAGCACCTCGCTGCCCTTGTTGTCGACATGTACGGTAAAGAAACAGGTCGCACGGATGCGCTCGAGTGCTTCCGGCGGGAATCCGCGCGCCTCGTAGAAGGCCGAAATCTGTTCCGGGGTCTGCAGGCGCAGCAGCATGAACAGCCGGTCATTGTCGATGTACGGGCCTGGCGGTGCTTCGCCGTCCTTCCAGGGCGCGGCCGGCAGGGCTCCTGCGGCAAGCAGCAGGGTGGCAAATAGCAATAGTGTGGGCCTGGTGATTTGCATGAGTCTTGAAATCTGCCTATTGTCTTCCAGGTGATCTGTTCGCCTTGTTCGTGGAGAGAGCCCGGCTTACGTATCAATCCGGATTGCCGCATGCAGACTGAGCCGTGGCCTGGTCCGCGTTTTTGCTGGAATATCGCCTAAATCGCCCGGGCGCTCCATGACAGATCGAGTGTGCCGTCTTTGCCTGTGGAGGACAACTGATGAAGTCTGTGGTTTCCATATTACTGGTATTGTTATTCACTGCAGTCCACGGGCCCTTGCTGGCAGGCGGCGGGCATGTCTCGTCGCTGCGACCTGTGAATACCTACTCCATCGTGGCGCGGGATCCGGCGACGGGCCAGCTTGGTGTGGCCGTGCAGTCGCACTGGTTCGCTGTCGGCAGCCTGGTGCCATGGGCACAGTCAGGCGTTGGCGCCGTGGCGACGCAGTCGTTTATCGACGTGCGCTATGGTGTCGACGGATTGCAGCTGATGGCGCAGGGCAGGCCGGCCGCTCAGGCCCTGAAACAGCTGCTGGCGGCAGACCCCAACCCGGCGGTGCGACAGGTCGGCATGATCGATGCCGACGGTAATGTCGCCCAGCATACCGGTGACAACTGCATCCAGTATGCCGGCCATCTCGCCGGCGACAATTACGCGGTGCAGTCCAATCTGATGGTGACCGAGGGCGTGCCGGAGGCGATGGCGAGGGCCTATGAAAGCGCACAGGGGCCGCTGGCGGAACGGCTGCTCGCCGCGCTGGAGGCGGCTGAGGCGCTGGGCGGAGACCTGCGCGGCAAGCAGTCCGCGGCGGTGCTGGTGGTGAAAGGCAAGCCCGGCAAGCATCCCTGGGAAGACCGTCTCGTCGACCTGCATGTCGAGGACCACCCGACGCCCCTGCTGGAGCTGCGGCGTCTGCTGACACTGCACACGGCTTATCGTCTGATGAACCTCGGCGACCATTCCCTGGAGGCGGATGATGTCGATGGCGCCCTGGCGCATTATGGTCAGGCCGAAGCGCTGGCGCCAGACAACCTCGAGATGAAATTCTGGCATGCCGTGTCGCTGGTCAATGCCGGCCGGGTCGACGATGCCATGCCGCTGTTTGCGACCGTCTTCCGGCAGGACCGCGACTGGCAGACGCTGTTGCCGCGCCTGGCCGCGGAGGAGCTGGTCAATGCAGATCCCGCGACACTGTCGCGCATCATGAAGGTGAATCCACAGGAGGCATTGCAATGAGGAAACTGACGGGTATGACAGCTGCACTGTTGATGGCGATAACCGCGCCGGCCGGAGCAGAAGGGCTGGTGCAGGCCAAACTGCTGTCGCTGGACATGGCGCGCACCATCGCCGGGGCGGCGATCGAGGCATGCCGCGAGGACGGCTATCAGGTTTCAGTCGTGGTGACTGACCGCAGCGGTGAACCGCTGGTGGTCATGCGCGATGTCTATTCCAACCGCTACTTCACGCAGCTGGCGCACGGCAAGACCAACGCCGTGATCATGGCCAACACGACATCCGCCGAACTGCGGAAGAACCGTGCCGACATGCTCAACGAGCTGAATCTTCTGGACGGGGTCATGGTGCTGGCCGGCGGTGTGCCGGTGCAGGTAGCCGGTTCACTGGTCGGCGCGGTCGGTGTCAGTGGTGCGCCGGGCGGAGATCTTGATGAGGCCTGCGCACAGGCAGGTGTCGATGCCGTGCAGGAGGAGCTGGATTTCGCGGACTGAGCTGCAGCACGTCTCTCACCCCGATCGGCCCTGAGAGTCAGGGAGCAAGCTACAGGTGCTGCAGGATGGGCTATCCAGGCCACGTCCTGCTGTCGCTGGCGGTACGCGCTCGTCCAGAAGCAGTTCGCATAGTGACGTGAAGGGTCCTGGGCCTGTAATCTGCTCATGCCCTGTGACAGGAAGAAACCATTGGCGAACTGCTGTGCCTTTACCAGCAGCCCGCGATAGCCGTATTGCCGAACAGCCGTTCGGCGCAGCTGAAAAGTTCACGCCCGATACCCTGTCGATGCCATGCAGCAGCAGCGCCTTGCGACCGCCTGGCACGTCCACGGTGTCGGCTTCGGCTGTTCGCGAGTTAATCGCATCAGCTGGCCTGCTGCCACTCGATGCCGTCATCCGTGGCATGACCGTAGTCCTGTTCCATGACCGGCGTCTTCATGGTCACCAGTTCCTCGGCACTGGTCGGATGGATGGCGATGGTGCTGTCGAAATCGGCCTTTGTCGCACCCATTTTTACCGCCACGGCGAAACCCTGCAGCATCTCATCGGCGTTCTCGCCAATGACATGGATGCCGACAATCTTTTCATCCCTGCCGGCGCAGACCAGTTTCATCGCCGTGGTCGAAGGGTGTGTCGACAGGGCATGACGCATGGGCGTGAATTCGTTGCGGTAGATCTTTACGTCCTGGCCATAACGGCGGCGCGCTTCATCTTCCGTGAGTCCGATAGTGCCGATCGGCGGGTGCGAGAACACCACGCTGGGGATGTTGTCATAATCCAGCGTGTGGCCGGCCTCGCCCCCGAACAGGCGTTCGGCGAGTCTGCGTCCGGCGGCGATTGCGACTGGCGTGAGCGGCAACCTGCCGGTAACGTCGCCGATGGCGTAGATGCCGGGCACGCTGGTGTTCGCGTGATCATCGACTGCTATTGCCCCGTCGGGCAGCACCTCGATACCGGCCGCCCCGGGATTGAGGCCCTGTGTGCAGGGGCGGCGACCGACTGCCCAGATGACCGTGTCGAATCCCGCTATCGTGCCGGAGTCGGCGGACATCACGCCGATCTCGCCGGCGTTGCCGGACAATCCCGTGACCCGGAAACCGGTCTGTACCCGAATGCCCTGGAGGCGCATTTCCTTCTCCAGTACCTCGCTGATCATGGGATCAAAACGCTCCATGAGTCGGTTCTCCAGTGCGACCAGGGTGACGCTGGAACCCAGGGCGTTCAGCATCCCGCCCAGTTCCACCGCGACGTAGCCTCCGCCAATCACGGCCACCTTCCGTGGCTGCACCCGCAGCCCGAAAAAACCGTCCGAGGTGATGCCCAGCCCAGCACCGGGTAACGGCGGCACAATCGGCTCGCTGCCAGTGGCGATGACGATGTGATCAGCCGTGCAGCGCATACCGTTGACCTCCACTGTGCCGGCATCCACGAACCTCGCGTGGCCCGGGATGCGCTCAATACCGCTGTCAGCAACATAGCCGTGCCAGTAGTCATTGATTTTTCGGATGTACTGATCGCGCCCGGCCACCAGGGCAAGCCAATCCGTGTCGGCGCGCCGTGCAGGAATACCGAAGTCGCCGGCGTTGTCTGTCGCGTGCGCCAGGCAGGCGGCATGCCACATCACCTTCTTTGGCACGCAGCCATTGTTGACGCAGGTGCCGCCCAGGCGACCTGATTCGATAATGGCCACCTTTCTGCCCGCAGCGGCCGCTTTTTCGGCAACCGCAAGACCGCCGCTACCGCCGCCGATTGCGATCAGGTCGTAGTGTTCTCGTTTCATGGTGTTATCCTCATTTGCCAGGCGGGTCCTGTTGCCAGGACCCGCTCGCTGCTTGTCATTGCGTCAGGCTGCATTCCTGGTCTGCCCGGCCAGACAGGCCTCCAGGTCATCGGATCCGCCGATGCATTCGCCGTTGATGAATACCTGTGGCACGGTGGACTGTCCCGAGACCGCACGCAGGCTGGCCTCGCTGAAGTCACGATTGAGTACCAGTTCCTCGAAGCGAATGCCGGCATCATGCAGCAGGCCCTTGGCGCGCACGCAGTACGGACAACCCTCGCGGCTGAATACCGTCACGTCCAGCGGCCTGGCGGCTTCGGGCGCGAGCCAGGACAGCATGGTGTCGGCATCGGAGACCTCGAATGGGTCGCCCGGGACATCCGGTTCGATGAACATTTTCTCGATCACACCATCCCTCACCAGCATGGAATAGCGCCATGACCGTTCACCAAAACCCAGATCGTTTTTCCCGACCAGCATGCCCATCGCGCGGCTGAACTCGCCGTTGCCATCCGGCAGGAAGGTAATGTCGTGTGCCTTTTGTTCGCGCTGCCATTCATTCATGACAAAGGCATCGTTGACTGATATGCATACCACCTCGTCAACACCCTGCTGCCTGAAAGCGGGCGCCAGCTGGTTGTAGCGCGGCACATGCGTGGATGAGCAGGTTGGCGTGAACGCACCCGGCAGGGCGAACACGATTACAGTCCTGCCACTGAAGATGTCGCTGCTGGTGACATCGACCCATTCATGATCACGGCGGGTGCGAAATGTGACTTCCGGTATTTTCCGGCCTTGCTTATTCTCGAACATCTCTAGTCTCCTTTTGGTTGAATTGCTTGCCTCAGATCTGTTGTGCCGCATGATTCGAGGCGGCTGACCCTGGCTGCTGCATCCGGCTCCACATCTGCTCGTGAAAGTGATACGCGATGGTATTGATGACAGGCTCAACCAGTGCTATCGCACCGCCTACCAGCAAACTGCCGCTGAGCAGGTAAGCAACGGAAAATGCAACGGTGAAATGCACAACTGCGAAGCTGAAAGTCTTGGTCATTGCCGCGTTCTCCGATCAGTCAGTCTGAAATCCGGCTGCGGGAGAAATTATCGGTCAGGCAATGTAATAGATATAATCGTTTATAAAAATATAAACGATAGATTAAAACGATCAATCAGTAACTCCTGTCACGACCGGGCAGGAAGAGGGGGTTTCAGTGACTGCGTTTTTTCCTGCCGGACTTGCCGGGCAGGGCGCGTTTGACGGTGTTTGGCAGATGGTCGAGTACAATGCCCGCGAAAGCCTGCAATGCCGCGCGCCTCGGGAAGCTGCGGCGGAATACCAGCGACACCCGACGTGAAGCGTTCGCGCTTTTCAATGGCTGCGCCACCACTCCGCTGCCGCTGGTCCATGTGCCACGCATGGCCAGTGCCGGTACCAGCGTAATGCCGTAACCCGCCCCGACCAGCTGAAGCAGGGTTTCCAGACTTGCTGCCCTCAGGTCTGCCATTTCTCCCGGGGCATGCCGGTCCTTCATGTGGCAGACATCCATGGCTTGCTCGGCCAGGCAGTGTCCCTCGGCCAGCAGCAGGATGTTTTCCTTGTCCAGATCGCGCTGCGTGATCCTGTCCTTTTCATACAGGCCGTGATTCCGCGGGTAGGCGACCCAGAACGGCTCATCAAACAGCGGCAGTGTTTCAATGTCCGGCGCATCCACGGCGGTTGCGAGCAGGGCGGCATCGATTTCGTGATCATGCAGGCGATCGAGAAGGGTATCCGTGAGCTCTTCAGAGAGCACCAGCTTCATCTGCGGGTGCTGCTTTTTCAGTGGCTCAAGGATCAGCGGCATCAGGTAGGGGCTGAGAGTGGGTATGGCACCGATCCTGAGTGGCCCCGCCAGTGGATCCTGGTGTGTCCGTGCAGTCTGGAGGATGACATCCGCCTGTTCCATCATCCTGCGCGCGTGGGCGACAATTTCCTCGCCGACCGGGGTGATTTCCACTGAACGGTTCGTGCGCTCGAAGATGGCGACTCCCAGTTCATCTTCCAGCTTTCTGATCTGCCCGCTCAGGGTCGGCTGGCTGACAAAGCAGCGCTGCGCAGCCTTGCCGAAGTGACGCGTTTCTGCCACTGCAATAATGTATTTCAGGTCGCGCAGGTTCATGATGCCCGTATGGACGTACTTATTAATAGGATATACCTATTATTTGTTCAATAATAAACGATTTCAAGTATCTATCACGATCCTCTAGTGTGGCCTTGCGTGCAGTACAGATCGCGCCATACAAGGCTCGGGTAGCGACCCGGGATCTGTTTCCGCAGAGTTCCCGTATTCCGAGGGAATGGCACCAGAGGGCGCCGACGCCTGTCGGACTCATCAATTGACGAAACAGGAGTCACCGTGATGAGGAAAATAGATATCGGTATCAACGAACAGGACCGAATCACTATTGCCGAAGGTTTGAAACGCTTGCTGGCAGATTCGTACACCCTGTATCTGCAAACCCACAACTTTCACTGGAACGTAACAGGCCCGCGTTTTCGGGACCTGCACCTGATGTTCGAGGAGCATTACACTGAGCTGGCGGTTGCCGTCGATGACATTGCAGAACGCATACGTACACTCGGCATAGCGGCACCCGGAACCTACAAGGCCTTCGCGGAGCTGGGTTCAATCGGTGAAGTCGAAGGCGTTCCCTCGGCAACGGCAATGGTCGAAATCCTGACCGACGGTCACGAGCAGGTGGTAAAGACCTGTCGTGCGGTCCTTAAGATTGCCCAGGGCGCTGATGACGAATCCTCGGTAGCGCTGGTGTCAGACCGCATGCGGATCCATGAAAAAACAGCCTGGATGCTGCGCGCCCTGCAATAGGGACTACCGGTAAGCAACAGCAACGGCATTTACCTTGATAGCGGGTTTGAAACCCGCTCTTTTTTCACAATCACAGCCCGGGACCCTTCTCGCCACAGGATGCCCGGGAATCTGCCGTTCCTGTCTGCAGACGCAAACAAGGCACAGGCAGAGCGCAATATGGAATCAACCGCTGTTACCCCGGCTGATGAGCATCTGATATCCGGGAGTGATTGCTTATCGGTTTGCCATCAGGCGAACGAGTCTGCTGCCAGGCATATATGTTCGGCATGTGGCGCGCCTGGGATGGATGCCATGTTGCCGGTTTCTGTCATGATCTGGTGCTTGTCGATTCGTTGTTAGTTATACGGGTTAACAACGGACTTTTCGCGCTGATCCGTGCCGCGAACTCATGGTACGACTGATGTTCGCCACTGGCATTACCGGTCATGTCGCAAGCCCGCGCACCTGAACGGGGGGCACGACTGCAGGACAGGGGTGATCTGATCCGGGCAAGTGGTCGTAAGCATATGTGAACGCATCGAGAAGTCTATTATCACTCCTGGCGAAACTGTGCTCAGGCTTGCCAGGGAGTTAGCGACAGAACTCTGTGCGTCAGTGCATGCCAAGGCGGCAACGCATCAACAAGACACAACAATCCGAGAGGAAGATGATATGAAAAATTCACTGTTCGCAGCATTCGTTACATTATCACTGGCTGTAACCACAGCCTGGGCAGGCCCGACACTTCAGCTTAACGGCGGCAAGACCACGGTTGATCTGTCGCCCGGTTTCGTCGATGCCCTGGTTTCCCTTGGAGTCACGCCATCCAGAATCAAACCGGGAGATCTAAACCTCAGGAAGGGCACGGCGGTTTTCCCGATCTCCGGCGGTGCAGTCGACGGGGAGAGCCTGGCGGGAGACATTTTTCACACCGGCGGCCTGACGCTGGCTGTTCCGGGGACCGAGGTTTTCCTGCTCAACTTTATCATTAGCACTGTTGGCGACGATGCACCGGTCCTGACCGGCATTGCGTCGGTCAACGGCGATGTCGTTGCCCGCATACCGCTGTTTAACCTTGATTTGTCAGCGCTCATGGTGGATGCGAACAAGAAAAAGGTGAAGCTGGGTAACGTTGGCCTCACGCTGACGGATGTGGCTGCGGCCACGCTCAACGAAGTGTTCGGTACAGATGCATTCGTTGAGGGCTTCGAGATTGGAACCGCCTCCGTTGGTGCGAAGATCAAGAGAGCGCTGGGCGATACCAGCGATTGATACAGGGGAAGCGGGTGAGTTGTCCGAAAACGGTGAACAAACCCAATCATTCCCGCCCCGGCAATTGCCACGAGCAAGGAAGCTCACGGCAATTGAGCGGGTTTCACCCCTGGCAGGTCAACCGCGGAGTGCGCTCGGAAAGCGGTACTGACCTACCTCGCCATGTCAATTGGCGCCATGCGAGGCCCTGTTGACCGGGCATGTGCAGATATGCAGACCCTGATAGCTTTTCCTGAACGTGCATGACCTGTCGTCCCTGCAGATGAGAAGCTGCACCTCCCTGTCTTCGTATGGCTCCACGTTGCATACGCCTTTTCCAGACAGGCATTCGTGATTAATGTCGCACTGTGTGTTGTTGAGGATTTCAGGATCAATATTCATGCTTCTTGTCAAAGTCATGGTCTTGCCCCTTTCCCGCTATGGCACAACCCGAAAGTACATGAAATCCGGAAAGCCCTCTATAAGCCGTTCCGCTGATAAAACTGATTCCAGTTCGCAAAGGATAGCCGCAAATTCTCTATCGATTGATTTGTTTGTATTTTTGCTGCATGCAGTGATTGTAATTATTTATGCTCCATCATTCTTTTCTATGAAAAACGGGCCATTTTTGGCTGCTACGGGCGCCTGATGCGGCAGGGAGGTCCAGTACCTGGCGTTGTATGGAGGATTGCCGTTTGCCGCGAGGAGTAATGGTGCAGTGCTGCTCGCTATGCAAAAGAGCGACAGTCACGTGCCTGATAAACGGCCATCGGCCCCGGTGCTTTGCCCGGGCGGCATGAAACAAAAGCGCTGTCTTGTTGTGTTTATTTTCTACACAACCAGTACCAGTTTGCCTACGGTCTGGCCGGACTCCAGGTCGCGGTGGGCATCCGCGACCTGCTCGAACGGGTAGGGCGTTACCGACGGGGGCTGCAGCTTTCCTTCATCCAGCCACGTCAGCAGCTGCTGCAGGCCCTGCTCCATGATCTCCGTTCTGTCGAACAGGAAGCTGAGGTTGAATCCAAGCACGCTGCGGTTGCGGGTCGTCAGACTGAAGGGACTGAAACGCGGCGTGCGCCAGTAATCCCAGGCAAGACGCAGCTTGTGCGGGATGCCACCGCGCCGCGGCAGCATGCTGTGGAAGCCGTACACCACCAGCTTGCCTACCGGCGCCAGGTGGTTGTAGCTCTGTTTCAGTGTCGACACGCCGTTGGCATCGAGCACAATATCGTAGCCGCCGGGTGACAGGCGCTCGGCTTCCCGCCACAACGGCTGCGTTGACTTGTCGATAACGGCATCGGCACCCAGCGCCTGCGCGGCCCCGACCTTGTGGCTGGCGCCAACCACGCCCACCACCCGGCAGCCGGCCACCTTGCCGAGCTGTACCAGCATGCTGCCGACGCCGCCGGCGGCGGAATGTACCAGTATGCTGCTGCCCGCGTGCGGGTGGGCCAGTTCGAACAGGGCGAACCAGGCGGTCAGCGAGACCCCGGGGAAAGCCGCGCCCTGTTCCAGGTCGAGGGCGTCGGGTAGCGGTACCACCTGGTGACGTTTTACCGCCAGCCGGGTGGCGTAGGCACCGAAGCGGGTGATGGCGATGACGCGGGACCCGTCGGCCAGGCCATGCACGGCACTGCCGCTGCGGATGACGTGGCCGGCGACTTCAAAGCCCGGGGTGATGGGATAACCGACGTAATGTCTGGCCGAGGTGTACAGGCCCATGCGGGTCACGCAGTCGGCGTAGTTCACGCCGATGGCGGCCACTTCGATCAGGACCTCGTCAGGTCCCGGTACGGGGTCCGGGTGTTCCTCGATTACCAGCCGGTCATAGCCACCGGGCTTGTGAATGACGATCTTCTTCACGGAGGCGGGCGCTTGCCGGCGGGCCGCTCAGGTCAGCCTTCGTCGTTGTCGCTGTTCTTGCCGGGGACGTCGAGTGTGACAACCACGGAGGACGGCGTTTCGTCCCTGAATCGCGGGCGCAGGTTCTGCGGGCGTCCGGCCGCCTCGGCAAGCTCGTGCTCGCGTGCCGTGATCAGCGCAAGACAGTCGCGCATGCCCTTGATGGTGTCGTCGGTCAGCGGGTGACGAAAACCGGGCTTGGCATAGGTGTCCTTGGCGACATCGGTAAGGACGCGTTTCATGATGCGCAGGATGCGTTCTTCCTGCGAGAGTTCCTGTTCTGACATGTTCTGGCCTGCGTTGTATGGAAATGGCTGCGCCGCGCATTGTCGCACAATCCCCCGGTCCGGGTCAGGCGGCCACGCCATGCCTCGGCACGGTTCCGGCAATGGCGGTGTTAATCGTTGACATACATGTAGTTCCAGCCGCAGTCACTGAATGCGGCCAGCGACGCCAGCAGGGCATCGACCGGCACGGCCTCGGACGGGTGGATGCCCCAGACTTCGATGAAGGTGCGGGCGAAACCGCCGTGGCGGCGAAAATCGAGGTCGTGGATGTGGCCGGCGTAGCCGCACCGGTCACATTGCCACTCATCTGCAGCCGGCGCCCGGTGCCAGGCATCTATTGTCTGCTGCCATCTGCCGACGGATTTGCGGCAGGACGGGCAGCGCGGCGGCGGGATCTTCCCGCCGGCCCGGAACGCCGCACGGGTTTCCGATAATGCAAGGCTGATGTGGCAGAACCCGCCACGGTCAGCTACCGCCTCGCGTTCGTCGGGGTCGGCAGGTGGCTCGAATTCGATAGCGGGTGAGCAGCCGAGAAAGGTGATCAGCTGCAGAAAGTCTTCACCCGCGAGGTGGCGGGTTTCTCCCCGAACCGGGAAGCCGCTACCCGCCAGGCCGATGTCCCGCAGGTGGGCAAGCAGCGCCGCCGGGTCGGCCGGGCTGAAATCGGGGCTGGCAGGGTAGAGCAGGAGTTTGTGGGCTGGCATGCGGCGACGTCGCGGTGTGCAGGTTGGAGAAGGCGGCTGTTACTGCCGCTCACGATCCACCATAATAAAGAATAACGGCACTGTCTGTCACATGAGGTCTGGATTATGACGCCTGCTGAACCCTTCTCGATCCATGCCCTGGAACTCGGGCCCATGGAAAATTTCGTTTACCTCATCCATGATCATGCCACGGACCGTGCTGCCGTGGTGGATCCTGCATGGGATGTGCCGGAGGTCCTGAGGCTGGCCGCGGACCGTGGCGTGCGCATCACAGACATCCTGCTGACGCACAGTCATCATGACCATATCAACGGTATCGAGGAGGTCCTGCAGGCGCATGATGCGCAACTGCACCTGCTCAGGGCCGAGGCGAAGTTCTGGGGCAGCTATATCGACCTGCCGACCCTGCATTACGGCGGCGACAGCATTGTGCTCGGCGAAACGCCGATCCGGGTGCTGCATACACCGGGCCATACACCGGGTTCCGCCTGCTACCATGTTGGCGATAACCTGATTACCGGAGACACGCTGTTCGTCTTTGGCTGCGGTCGCTGCGACCTGCGCGGCGGCGACCCCGAGCAGATGTTTGTCACGCTGCGCGACATGGCTGCGCGATTGCCGGGCGGGACCGTGATCCACCCCGGCCACAACTATGCGGAGAAGCCCGTGTCCACCATGGATGAACAGGTGGACGGCAATCCCTTCATGCACTTCGACACCCCCGACCGCTTTGTGCATTACCGCATGCACTACCATGACAGGCACCGCGCTTCACCCTACGGGCCGGTCTGCAGGGGCCATGAAATGACTGACGCCTGACACGGGAAAGACGATGCCCAGTCAGCTGTTGATTTCCAGACCTTCAGGAGTCGCCGGATCAATGTCTCCATCACTCAGCATGGTTCAGGTTGCGAACCGGAAGTCCGTAAAGACCCCGGCCCGGTCCGGGGCCGTGCCCCCGCTTGCGTCAGGCAGGGTGCCCGGTTTGCAGGCGGTGTTCCTGCTGCTGTCGCTGACAGTGGCGGCCTGTGCAACGACGGCTATCTACCAGGATCCGCCGCGCGTCACACTGACAAGTATCCAGCCAAAGGACATGACCCTGCTGGAGCAGCGCTACAGCCTGCAGCTGCGCGTCATGAACCCCAATGACGTGGCGATACCGGTGGAGGGCCTGAGCTATGCGCTGGAGATCAACGGTCGCGAGTTTGCCTACGGCGTGAGTAATGTCACGGTGTCCATCCCGCCCTTCGGCGAGGCCCTGCTCGACGTCGAGGTCGTCAGCAACCTGCTGAATATCATGCAGCAGGTGCAGGAGATGCAGGGCGAGCAACATGACAGCCTCAGCTACCGGCTATCGGGCAAGATCAACCTCGATAACAGCCCGGCCCGGCTGCCCTTCGAGTACGAGGGCGAGCTGAAGTATCTGCCGGCCACGACTGAAACCCCCGCGCCCTGAGGTTCCTGCCGTGGCCGACTTTCGTGCCTACCGGATCCGCGAACGGGATGGCGTTGTGCAGGCCGGGTTCGAGCGGCTCACCCTGGATGACCTGACACCCGGCGAGGTCGTGATCCGGGCACAGTATTCCAGCATCAATTACAAGGACGCACTGGCCGCGACCGGCAGGGGCAGGGTCCTGCGCCGCTTTCCGCTGGTTGGCGGAATCGACGTCGCAGGCGTCGTCGAGTCATCGTCGGATGCGCGCTTTGCCGCCGGCGATGCCGTGCTGGTGACGGGCTGCGGCCTGGGCGAGGACCATGATGGCGGTTACGCCGGGCGGGTGCGCGTACCCGCCGACTGGGTAGTGCCGCTGCCGCACGGACTGACGCAGTTCGATGTCATGGCCATCGGCACGGCGGGTTTCACCGCGGCACTGGCGCTGGACCGCATGGAGCAGAACGGGCAGCGGCCGGGTGATGGCCCGCTGCTGGTGACCGGCGCGACCGGCGGGGTCGGCAGCCTTGCCATCGACCTGTTCAGTGCGCAGGGTTACGAGGTCGTGGCGTTGACCGGCAAGCCCGATGCGGAGGACTATTTGCGGGAGCTGGGCGCAACTGCCTTGCTCGACCGCCGGCAGCTTGAAATGGGTACGCGGCCGCTGGAAAAGGCGCAGTGGGGCGGGGCGGTCGACAACGCTGGTGGCGACACACTGGCCTGGCTGACACGCAGCGTCAGGCCCTGGGGCAGCATCGCCAGTATCGGCCTTGCCGGCGGCAGTGAACTGCATACCACCGTGATGCCGTTCATTTTGCGCGGTGTCAACATCCTCGGCATTACCTCGGCGAACTGCCCGATGCAGCGTCGCCGCCATGTCTGGCAGCGGCTGGCGACTGATCTGCGGCCACGGCACCTCGACGTTATCGTCGAGGCAACCATTGATTTCGATGAGCTTCCCGCTGCCTTCGAACGCATTTTCTCCGGCAGGCATTGCGGCAGGACGGTGGTGAAGGTCGATGATGCTGCGGTGTGAATTCCGGGCCGGGGTGGCCGGGTCTGCAGTATCCGGGGCGCTGGCCTGTTGAATACCGGTTTCCGTCATGCGATCGCGGTGACTGCGGCCTTTGTCCTGCTGCTATGGCTGATCGAACTGCTGGACCAGTCGTTCGGGCTGAACCTCTCACGCCTCGGCGTGTATCCGCGCGAATTGCGGGGCCTGCCGGGCATCCTCGCCGCCCCGCTGATTCATGGTGGCTGGCTGCACCTGGCCTCCAACAGTTTTGCCCTGCTGGTCCTGGGTACGGTCATGTTGTACGGCTATCCACGCGCGGCGCTGCCCTTGCTGGTGCTGGTCTGGCTGGGCGCGGGTATCGGGGTCTGGCTGTTTGCGCGCGGCAGTTATCACTTCGGTGCGAGTGGCCTGACGCATGGCCTGATGTTCTTTATTTTCGTCAGCGGCATCCTGCGCCATGACCGCTTGTCCATCGCGCTGTCGATGATCGTTTTCTTCCTCTACGGAGGCATGGTGTGGACGGTCTTTCCGAACGAGCCGGGCGTATCCTTCGAGAGCCATTTCTTCGGTGCCCTCATGGGTCTGACAGGCGCCTTCCTGTTCTTCGGGCGTGACCCGCTGCCGCCCGAGAAGCACTATGACTGGGAGGAGGAAGACGAGCCGGATGATGGCGAGTCACGGCTGGCGGATCCTGACCGGTTTACCGGGGCCGACCCGGATCAGTCCTCCAGATCCTCATAGGCCGCGGCGGTAAAGCGCGGCGAGCAGATCGCCAGGAACACCAGGTCGCAGGTGCCGGTATTGTCGATCCGCTGCGGGCAACCCGGCGGGATGAGTACGACGTCACCGGGACCAACGGCAGCTGGCGGCTGTCCGCCGATCTCCACCTGCCCCTGGCCTGACAGGATGACATAGCGTTCGCCGGTGTCGGTCAGCCGGTGCAGGCGGGTTGTTACTCCCGGCCCGACACGGGCGCGAGCGATCGAAACCGCCGGATCACCCGGTGAGTTGGACAGCTCCAGGATATGGCAGCCCTCGTCGGTGAGGTATTCATCATCACTGTCCGGCTGCAGAATGCGTGGCTTGTCCGGCATGACTACCTGGTGGCATGGCCCATGATGTGCGGGCTGACCCAGGGTGGGGCGGGTGGCCGCGGGACGCGGAACTCCTCCAGGTGTACCGTGTTGAAGCCGGCGGCACGGATGGCGGTGCCGGTATCGCGGTTGATGCAGCAGCCGTCACCGATCACCTGCCAGGCCGGTCGAATGAGGTTCTGGATCAGTCGCAGGCCCGTGCCGCGCGCCGCGGCGACATGTTCAAGGAAGATCAGGCGCCCGCCGGGCTTCAGTACCCGGTGTATCTCGGTCAGCGCCTGCGGCAGGTCCGGTACCGAGCAGAACACCAGTGTCGAGATCACGTAGTCGGCGCTGGCGTCCGCCTCCGGCAGTGCCCCGGCCACGCCGGCGTGCAGTCGCGGCTTGATGCCAGCCGCGTGTGCCTTCTGTCTCAGCGACTCATGCATGTAGGGGTTGGGTTCGATCCCCAGCCACTCGATCGTCGCCGGCAGGTGCCGGAAATTGTTGCCCGTGCCAGGACCGACCTCGATGACGCGGCCGGAAACGCCGCTGAACAGGGTGCGCTTGCGTGCCTCGATCCAGGCCTCGTAGTCCGCCATCATGCGATCGTAGAAGCGTGCCATCATCCGGCGGTAGAGGCCGCATCTCGGTCGGGCGACTGCCTGCGGGGTGTTCATGTCATCAGCCGATGATGCCGCGCTGTCTGAGCAGCCGGGCAAGCAGGTCGAGTCTGCGTGCCGGCAGCCGCAGGCCGTAATCGGCTTCCAGCCGACGGCCGATTTCCACTGCAGTGTCCGGCGGCGGACTCATGCGCGCGATAAAGCCGCTGAGGTCCTCGATGACGGCCCAGGGGTAGATCATCCAGCGCCATTTCACTACCTTGCGGGCAATGAAGTCCGGCTGGTATTTCGCCGTGGTCTTGTGCAGCAGCACGGCTGTGCGGATTTCTTTCGGCTGGAATTCCTCCAGGTGGCTGATCGCGGCTTCGTAGGTGTCGCCGGTATCCGAAACATCATCGACAATGAGTATGCGCCGGTCGCGGATATCGGTGCATATGGAGTCTGTCACGCGGGCCTCGGGCCGCTTGCGGGCGCCGCTGGCGTAATGCACGACCCGGATGCTGGTCAGGGTATAGAGGTCGAGGAAATCGCACAGGATACGGGCGGGTACATAACCGCCGCGGGCGACGGCGACAATCACATCAGGCCGGTAGCCGGACTCGATGATCGCCAGAGAAAGGCGTTCCGCCAGGCGGTAGACGGTGTTCCAGCTGATGAGTTCGCAGCGCATGCTCCACGGTGCCGGGTGTTAGGATGACCCCGTGAGATTGGCAGTATCGCCGCGGGTTGGCAATACCGCCTTGCCGGTCGATGGCTGGCGCCTGTCTTCATGTCGCAACCGGGAGGACGTTTATTCATGCAGCCCGATCACACCCTGCCTGACTACCTGCGCCCGGGGCTCGATATCGTCTCCATTGGCCTCAACCCGTCGCTGCCATCCGTGCGCGAGGGTATTTATTTCGCCAATCCGCGTAACCGCTTCTGGCGCGCACTGAATGCGAGTGGCCTGGTGCCGGTTGATCTGGTACCGGGTGTCGAGGCCATGGAGATTCTCGTCAGCCAGCACGGCATCGGTTTTACCGATGTGGTCAAGCGGCCCACGGCCGGCGGCGCTGAACTGCGGGCGGCCGATTACCGTGTGTGGGCGCCGGTCCTGAAACAGCGGCTGCTCGACTGTGCGCCGGCCATTGCCTGGTTCCATGGCAAGCAGGCCTTCGGCAACTACCTGAAATATGCCGAGGCCATGCAGCCTGCCATCGAGTGGGGCGAGCAGGACTACAGGATCGGCTACTGCCGGATTTTTGTCACACCCAACCCCAGTCCGGCGAATGCGGTCTTTTCGCTGGATGACCTGGTGGGCTGGTACCGGCGGCTCGCGGCTTGCCGCGACGCGCTGCCATAGCGGCCCGCCAGCCATGAACTATACTTTGAAATGAAACTATTTAGTGGAGGGGAAGATCATGGCAATTGCATCAACCGTGTCACATTACCTGGCCGAACATGATGTGCCCTATGACGTACTGACCCACCCGCATACCGCAAGCAGCGGTGAAAGTGCAGAGGCATCACATGTTCCGGGCAACCGGCTGGCCAAGTCGGTGGTCCTGGAAGACGAGCAGGGGTACGTCATGGTGGTGTTGCCGGCAAGCCGGCATGTTGACCTTGGCGAGCTGCACCGGCAGTTGAATCGCAACCTTGGGCTGGCAGCGGAGAGTGAACTCGGGTCGTTGTTCGCGGACTGTGAAATCGGCGCCCTGCCGGCTATTGGTCCGGCCTACGGCATGGAAACGTTCATCGATGACACCATCGCCGAGCAGCCGGATATCTATTTCGAGGCAGGCGACCACGAGCAGCTGATTCATGTCAGTGCCGAGGCCTTCGAAACCCTGATGGGCGAACGCGTCCAGCGCGGTCACTTCAGCCACTAAGGCCGGGACTGCACTTGTCTATCCCCCCTGGTCAGGGGGGGAGGGGTGTTTTTATTTTTTTACAGCAGTAACAATCAGATACCCATCGCTGTCGTGCCCCAGCCGACGCCGCCCACGGCCGCCTCCGGGTGGTGCCGATGCACCCGGTTCTCGATATCGGCCACCCTGGCCGCAGGGACATCGACCATCAGCAGGATTTCACCATGGGAAAGGGCATCCCGAAATTCGTCCAGGTGGACATTCGGCAGGCGCGTAAACCGCAGTCCGGCCAGGAAACTGCCCAGCATAATGCCCAGCGGCAGCAGCAACCAGGCCGTCAGGCCGTTGATCATCCCGAGTGTCAGCAGTGCGCCGAGTGCCAGGCCGAAGACCACCAGGTTGCCGTCCCAGAGGACGGTTTCAATCCGGCGTGCCAGGTCGTGCCGCTGTGCATCGGTGGCTTCCGGTAATCCCTCGAGTGAGATCTGCCGGCCCGCCAGGGTGTGCATGTCCTCCAGTTCGAGGCCGCTCCTGGCCAGTTCGTTCACCACGGACAGGGCGTGTGTCCGGTCCGGCAGCAGGAAATACAGTCTTCTGTTCATGGGTTCGGCCTCCCCAACCATATGAATAAAAAGGTTAAATTTCAGGTTTGGGTGTTACCTGTATATGTATAGCCGATTCTTTCGCAACAACAAGCGGCGGCAGACCGGCATTCGGTTGCCGGTGGCGAGAATTTTGCCGCCACATGCCATTTTCGGTGCTCGATGCTGTTGACAGCCAACAGTACCTGCAACACAATAGCGGGCTTGCATTTTGGAGGGGTTCCCGAGTGGTCAAAGGGATCAGACTGTAAATCTGACGGCTCAGCCTTCGGTGGTTCAAATCCACCCCCCTCCACCATATATACAGGGATCGCCGTGTGTGGCAGGAGGTCCTGCGGAGTTGAGGTGCTGAAACGCGGGTGTAGTTCAATGGTAGAACCTCAGCCTTCCAAGCTGATGATGTGGGTTCGATTCCCATCACCCGCTCCACATTCGATGCGGGTGACGACGTAACAGATTTGCCCATATAGCTCAGGCGGTAGAGCACTTCCTTGGTAAGGAAGAGGTCACCGGTTCAAGTCCGGTTATGGGCTCCAGAGTCAATTTGGTGTTTTTTTATCAATCTGCAGGTGTAATAAGGCATAAACGCAACGGGAGACAGGCGCAATGTCCAAGGAAAAATTTGAGCGAACGAAGCCGCATGTAAACGTGGGAACGATTGGTCACGTGGACCATGGGAAGACGACGCTGACGGCGGCGATCACGA
>Ga0209536_100001188_pt1 | contig 43007 bp, 45 predicted proteins | sample DeeMarSeWOR28_12_FD_187461 | JGI IMG/M metagenome (GOLD analysis project Ga0209536, IMG submission 187461) | Marine sediment microbial communities from White Oak River estuary, North Carolina - WOR-2-8_12 (SPAdes) (version 2) | ecosystem: Environmental > Aquatic > Marine > Intertidal zone >...
GGAGGACTTTCTCTGAAGCGGTTCGCAAATTCCGATGTGATGAACATGGTAAATGAAGAACTGGTTCCAAAGGATCTCACTAAGAAATACACCCAGAAAGAGATTATGGAGATTGAGAAGAAGTACTTAGCACCTGCAGTGGCACATTACTACGAAGACCCCGTTCTTTTCGTTGATGGAGAAGGCGCTGTCCTGAAGGATTCAGCTGGTAAGGAGTACATCGACCTCTTTGCAGGTATCTGCACAACCATCACAGGTTACAATCATCCCAAGTATGTGTCCACAATCCAATGGCAAGCAGAGCGTCTTGTGTACACCAGTTCTCTTTATTCTACGGTTCCCTATGCTGTTCTGATCAAACATCTTGCCGAAATCGCACCCAAGGGACTTACACTATCATACATTGTAAACAGTGGCTCTGAGGCAAACGAAGCAGCACTCACAATGGTTCGCAAGCACACTGGGAATCCATACATTATTGCTTGTCAACGTGCTTATCACGGTCGAACAACACTTGCTCGGGAGCTCTCGAGTGCAGGTTGGCGTACCGTTGCAGAAGCTCATCCCTCGGGAGTTCGTTTCACTCCCTATGGTTATTGTTACCGTTGTCCATTTGGAAAGGACCATCCTGGGTGTGATATGGAGTGTGCTCACTATGTGAGAGAAGTGATTCGCACTCAGACAAATAGCAAGATTGCTGCATTCATTGCTGAGCCCATCCAAGGAGTGGGCGGAATCGTTCAACCACCAGCTGAATATTTCCAGATAGTGAGTGAGATTGTGAAGGAGTACGATGGTTTCTACATCTCGGATGAGGTCCAGACTGGTTTCGGTCGAACTGGAGGTAAGTGGTGGGGAATTCAACACACTGGTGTCGAACCCGACATAATCACAATGGCAAAGGGTTTTGGCAGTGGGATACCAATTGCTGGTTTCATCACTCGTCCTGAACTATCTGACAACTATCTCATAACGGACGCGTTTGCGACTTTCGGAGGAAACCCCTTGTCTTGTGCTGCTGCAGTAGCAGTGATAGAAATAATCAGAGAGGAAAATTATCTCGAAAAAGCTGGAACCTTGGGCGGATATCTCAAGAAGAGATTAGTAGAACTCAAAGAGGACCACAAAATCGTTGGCGATGTTCGTGGTCAGGGTCTCATGTTGGGTGTCGAGCTTGTTCGAGACCAAAAGACAAAGGAGCCAGCGACCAAAGAAATTCTGACGGTCATGGAAGTAAGTCGTGAGAAAGGGCTCCTCATAGGAAAAGGTGGACTCGATAACAACGTTCTTCGAATCCAACCGCCATTAGCCCTCACTAAAGAGCAAACTGATGCGGCTTGTTCAACCCTAGATGAGGCCTTTACTAAGGCTGAGAAGGACTTGTGATTTCACAACTTGGTAAGATCATCGTAACTTTCAGGTCTCCGGTCTCTGAAGAACTGCCAAGTGTTTCTGACCTCTCGAATCATGTCTAGGTCAACATCACCAACAACAAGTTCCTCCTTGTCCCGGGAGCCTTGGACAATCATCTGACCTCTTGGGTCCGCTATGTAAGAACTACCATAGAACATACCAGTTTGCCAGGGTTCTTCACCAACGCGATTGATCGCGGCCATGAAGTAACCATTCGCCACTGCATGGGCTGGCTGCTCTATACTCCATAGATGTTCGGAAAGACCTGCTACGGTAGCTGAGGGATTGAAAACTATCTCCGCACCGTTTAATCCAAGTACACGAGCTCCCTCAGGAAAATGACGGTCGTAGCAAATGTATATGCCAACCTTACCGACAGATGTGTTGAAGACGGGATATCCCAAGTTTCCAGGTCTGAAATAGAACTTCTCCCAGAATCCCGGATCCAGATGAGGGATGTGCATTTTTCTCATCTTCCCGAGAAGTGTCCCATCAGCCTCAATGATGATGGCTGTGTTATAGTAGACTCCTACTGATTCCTCCTCGTACATAGGAGCAATCAGGACTAGATTGTTCTCCTTTGCGAGCTTTTGCATTCTTTTAGTAAGAGGACCTGGGATTGGTTCAGCGTACTTGTACCACCTTCTGTCCTGTTCAGCACAAAAATACGGTCCGTAGAACAATTCTTGGAAACATAAAATCTGGACATCCTGCTGTCTGGCAATGGTAGCAAATCCTTCATGCTTTCGAATCATTTTCTCGATGTTTTCCTCAATGACAGCTGTGTCCGAGACATCTCCGTCCCAAGTTGCCTGGACCAGACCAACACGAACGTTTCTCAATCCTATCACTCCTTAGGGAACTGTACTTCCAATCTTGCAACTAATTAGCATTTCCCAAATCGATAAATGGCATGTTCTCCTTCAGTCTACGGAGGACTTCTCATGTCCGAACTAGATCTCATTGTCAAGAACGGGAATATTGTGACTGCGGTTGATACATACAATGCAGATGTCGGAGTCAAGGATGGAAAAATCACAGTCCTGGGATCAGATCTTAGTCCAGGACCTGACACCAAGGTGATTGATGCAAAGGGGAAGTATGTCTTTCCAGGTGGAATCGATGTTCATGTTCACTTTCAGCTACCATTCTCAGGTACAGTATCTGCTGACGACTTCGAGAATGGGACAAAGGCAGCAGCCTGTGGAGGGGTGACCACAGTCATTGATTTCGCAATTCAGACGAAGGGACATCCAATCATGGAGGCTGTTGAAGCCCGGAGAGCGGAGGCTGATCCAAACGTCTGTGTTGACTATAGTCTTCATGCGGCAATAACTGACTGGAACCCACAGACACAGGCTGAGATTAAGAAGCTCATCGACTATGGGATTCCCACCTTCAAGATGTTCATGATCTACAAGAACGAAGGATGGATGGCTGATGATGGGATGCTCTTCAACGCTCTTGAGGAAACCTCCAAACTAGGAGGTCATATCGGAGTCCATGCCGAGAGTGTCGATGTATTGGAAATGCTAGTTGAGAGATACGCCAAAGAGAAGGAGAAGTGGGGAGCGTACGGACATACCTTATCGAGACCGTGTTATACTGAGGAAGAGGCCATCATTCGTGCTATCAAATGGGCTGAGGTCACAGGAGGTAGGTTGTACATAGTACACATGTCGACAGGCGAAGGTGCTGATGCAGTTTCAGCAGCCAGAGACCGTGGCGTGGATGTGTATGCCGAGACCTGTCCACAGTATCTACTTCTGGATGATGAAGTCTTCAAAGGAGCGAATGGCCACCTCTATGCTACCTGCCCACAGATCAAGAAACCTCACGACAGCGAGCGTCTATGGAAAGGGCTTGCGAATGGTGAGGTGCAGATTGTAGCAACGGACACCTGTACATTCGACACAAAGCAAAAGGCTGCTTGGAATGGGGACTTCAGGAAGATACCGTTTGGTATGCCTGGTGTGGAAACCATGGTGCCCCTCATGTATACTGAGGGTGTTGGGAAACGCGGATTTTCTGTGAATCATCTTGTTTCACTTGTCAGCACCAATCCGGCCAAGCTATTTGGAATGTATCCCGAAAAGGGTACTATAGCCATCGGGACTGATGCAGATCTTGTTGTCTTTGACCCAGAAAAGAAAGTCACAATCAAGGCTGAGAACCTTCAGACGAATTGTGACTGGAGCCCGTTTGAGGGTTGGGAACTCAAAGGATATCCCGCTGTCACCATCTCAAGAGGCAATGTCGTTGCTGAGGATGGGAAATTCGTTGGAGAGGTTGGTCATGGCAGGTTCCTGAAGAGAAAGCCATTCGGGAAACTCTAAGGTAGGGAATGAGTAACATGCGCTTACCGACACGCCGAGCGTACCACGTGATATACGACGACTCTCTTGAAGATGCAATTAGGTATGCTGCTGCAAATGATTGGAACGGAATTGTACCTGACATTGGAGTCCCAATCTTCTCTCCCGAAATGATATCCACAGACGAGAGAGCTCGATTGAGAGAACTCTCAAAGGAACTTTCAATTGAATGGGGATTTCATGCACCCGGAGATGACGTGAGCCTGTTCAGTACGTATCCTCCTGTCCGAGAGGGGATTCTCAAATATTTCAAACAAGTCATCAATCTGGCTCGGGAAGTGAGTGTGAAACCGACCAATGTCGTTGTGCATGCTGGTACTCCCCCGTCGTTCCGAAGAGCTGGTGTGGAAAAGGATGGGTTCATTGAATCCCATGCTGAAGCATATGCGACAGCTCTCCGAGAGAATCTGATTCAACTGATTGAACATGCCAGACCACACGTCACTATTGCACTCGAGAATGTCAACTGGACTCCCATGGTCCGTGATGTCATTCAACGTCTTCTTCCAACAGGATTGAAGCTCTGTCTTGACATTCCAAAGCTCTTCGAAGTGAACTTCAGGATAAACGAATCTGATTGGAGTTTCTTCCAACAACACAAGAGCTCAATCGGGGTAGTCCACATACATGACTCTCACCCTGTACTCAAAAGTCACCAAATCGTTGGCGAGGGGATCATAGACTTTGAGAGAGTCCTTCGTGTTCTCGCTGAACTTCCAACCAAACCACAGTACGTCTTTGAAGTAAGGCCCAGAGAAGCCGCACATCAGAGCCTCATAAACTTGGGAAAACTCATGGGAATCCTGAAGTTGGACCTATAGGACTAAAGCATTCCTGCCATCATCATGTATCCTATCAGAGCAATGACGAATAGGATTATCCCAAGAACGACGACAACTATTCTATTGAGATTCACACTCTGTCACCTCCATTATTTCCTAGGTGCTCGAAGCTCATCTCTGATCTCCAGGAAGGCTTGAAGCGTCCCTTGATTGAATATGCGCTTCCTTGTAACATGGTCCCTACTCAGAACACTTGGTATTGGCTTAGTTGTGAATCCGCGTAGTTCTCGAAGGATGAAGTCCCGCAGCTCTTCATGAAACTTCACGCCTTCAATGTTCTCTTCAGCAGTTCCACCACTCATGAGTCGCTGCAGGATTAATGCAATCAGTCCTCCTCCCTCATGAGCTATCTGAGATTTTGCTGCTGTTTCTATCTGGATTGTACCGATTCCGAACAGTCTGTCAAAGGGGCCGCGTGTTGTCTTGACATGTGTAATATTTCTGAATGGCACGTGTTTTTGGGTGACCGTAATGATTCCCTTCTTCACGTATATCTCAGGACTCACTTCACCTTCCCAGCTCTTCAGTGAATAGTCTATTCGTTTCACATAGATATACGAGTATACAACCCAGAGAATGAATACCCCTGAAACAAGAAACCAGTACCAAAGACTGATGGTGAAACTCCCAGCTTCGATAATGAAATCAGGTAATTTTGCTAGTTCCTTAACGATGAAAGTCAGGCCTGGGTGACTGAAGAGGGCCACCAATATGACAATCCAGATGAAACATAGGACAATGAATACTCTCAACCACTTCTTGTAGAGGAACGCATTGTCCGGATGGAACACTCTACCACTGGTGACCTGTTCAAAGGGCGGTTTGATCACACGCCCCTCATTCCCAGACATGTGGTTTCTTCCTCACTCTCTTTCTCTTCTCAGTAGATCCCGAATCTCTCTGAGAACCAAGAGGATCTCATCCTCAATTGTTCCTGCTATTGGAACCTCACTATCTTCATATTGACGTGATATCTCTGTGCCAGTCACATAGGGATCCTTGAACTTCCTCAACTCCATCAGGATGAAGTCTCTAAGTTCCTCATAGAATGTCAGTCCCTCCAGCTTCTCCTCAGCGGACTGGAACGAGCTCCCCGATCCACCAGCAGTTTCTACCTCAATAGAGCCGATACCAAACAGACGGTCGAAAGGCCCTGCTACGCTTTGAATGTTAGTTATTGTACGGAAGGGAACATGTTTCCTTGTGATGTTGATCAAACCCTTTTTCACATACACTTCTGGCATCGTTTCTCCTGATTTGGCCACGACGCTGTACTCGAAAGATCTGATATAGATCGGAAAGATGATGAGGTAAGGTATGAGGAATATACTAACAATGAGCCAGTACCAGAAGTTCAGCGGCACCCATAGTATGTTGAACGTTGATGTTAGATATCCCGGATTCCCACTAACCATACCGACTAACCAGAAGATTCCAAGCATTACGCCAATGATGGTGACCCATAACATCACTACACCGGCTATTCCCAAGAACCAGTTCTTGTTCCTGAAGTATTTCGATGGCTTGAACACCTTTCCTCTGGCAATTTCTTCCATTGGGGGTTTGATTACCTTACCTCTACCTGACATGATTATCTTCTCTCCTCGTCCATCTTCTGGTCAATTCTACCTAATACATCCCTTATCTCACGAAGTGTTATGAGTATCTCGTCATCCAGTGAATCAGGCATTCTGGGAACTGGTTCATCGACTGGATGCACTACCTCAGTGCCCACAACATATGGGTCTCTGAAACGTCGAAGCTCTTGAAGGATGAAGTCTCTTACTTCCTCAAAGAAGGTTATTCCTTCGAGTTTCTCCTCTGGTCCGGTCTGTCCTCCTGCACCCCCTGAGTATCCAGCAGTCTGTATTTCGACTGTTCCAATGCCCAGAATCCTGTCGAGAGGACCGGCTCGAGAAGCGATATTAGTAATTGTACGGAAGGGAACGTGCTTCCTGGTAATGTTGAGCAATCCTTTCTTGACATAGATCTCTGGCATGGTAGTACCGGCCTTAGAGATTACACTGTACTCGATATTTCTTATGTACAGAGGGATTCCTATCATTGCGGGAAGCCACCAGAACACCATAGAGATACCAAACCAGAAGTTGAGTATAGGCAACACATCGAAGACGATGGCATAGAATGTGGCCCATGTAGATCCAGTAAGGTCCATCGTATGAATCCAAGCACCGAGTAGTAGGCAACCAAAGGCCAACAACCAGAAGAAGAACGCCACAAAACAGGCGCCCAGCCACTCCTTGTAATAGAACCTTCGGTCTGGTTTGAACACTCGGCCTGCAGTCACATCCTCCATTGGAGGTTTGATTACTATTCCTCGCCTGTCATGTTCCATTTAGATCAACCTCTTAGTCTTTCTTTCCGTTCTACTCTCCTCCAAGAATGCGAATCCACCAAAGAAGAAGACAACCCCGACTCCTTCAAGAAGGCCACCCATGAAATAGAGAATAGGTGGACCTCCAAGTGTGCCTGAGAGGATTCCGACTATCTCGAGAAGGATGATGAAACCTCCTATTGAAAGACAAACATTAGCTATCTTTCTCTTCCTCTCAGACATCTTACATCACACCCCAGTACATCAGTAGTAGGATGATGAAAAGGACAGTCGCAATCACTAGACTGAATATCTTGACAGCCAGTCTAGTTGTACTTACCATTTCCTTCTCGCCTCCTAGAGTTTAGTTCTGAGAATCTCTCGGATGTCTCGCAACGCTATCAGGATCTCGTCATCCAGAATGTCGTTTCTTCGTGGGACAACATCATCATCCCTTGGACTTACGACTTCTGTTCCCAGTGCGTAGGGGTCTCTAAACCTCCTTAGCTCACGTAGGACAAACTGAGCAAGCTCTCTGTAGAACCTGATTCCTTCAAGTTTCTCCTCGGGACCTCCCTGACCAGTCGGTCCACCTGAGTAGCCCGCAGTCTGAATCTCTACAGTCCCAATCTTGAACAATCTATCAAAGACACCAGCTCTGCTTGCGATGTTCGTGATTGTCCTAAAGGGTACATGCTTTCGAGTGATGTTGATGATGCCCTTCTTCACATAGACCTCTGGCATCGCAGTTCCAGACTCGGAAATGACCGCATACTCGATTGATCTCACGTATACGACTACACCAACCAGTGCTGGGACTAACCAGACTATATTGGCTATCCAGGTCCATTGACTAATCGTTGGAATCCAAGCTAATAGCGCGAGTCTCTCAGCTGACCCGAATCCATCAAAGAATCCAATCATCCATGCAATCCCATACATAGTGAGGATTGTCACAGCCCAAGTCACAACTGCAAAAGAGATGGTTATGAACCACCACTTGTTTCTCAAAGCCTTTGAGGGCCTGAATGTTCTCCCAAAGGACACATCCCTTGGGGATTCCATAATGCCTTGTAATCCGTTCTCTACTACCAATTAATTATCACCTTCGCTTGTTTCACGTTGGTAGCGAGGAAGCGGCTTTGTGCCGAGCTTGCCAAAGATTCTGACCGACTGCTCGGTCATGTACATGTCTTCTTCCTTTGGATTAAGCTTCAGATTGTATTCGTTCAGGATTGCATCAAGGGTTTCTCTGCACTCCTCTCTCTTTGGACAAGGTGACTCGTCTGACTTCTGCTGAGAATTATATGGTGACCCATCACAGAGTTTGCCACCATAATTCGTGTGCTCATACCAGACAATGACACCATACCCAAGTGTGAATACTATGTACACATTCGTGTTCGCTTGATAGTCGAAACCTGTTAGAATTCCCGATTCGCCATCCACAGTTTCTATATCCAGTCGATGGCTATTCGCATGTTGCTTGAGCGATTCCTCGATCTTCGACTTCGCTCTGCTTAGGACTCTAGAAACATAGGCCGAGCTTGAGAACTCGATTTCTCTAAGCTTCTTCTTCTCTTCCTGTGCTTTCTTACCACTGAATTTCTCATCAATCACTCTACTGAGGACTTTGAAGACGTATTCAGGGATGTCCCTTGACCCCTCATACTCACTGAAGATTTCTGAGGTGGATCTACCATGGTGGTATTCCCACCAGACGACTGCTTCATGGTTTGAGAGTAGGCCCATAGCATGTTTCCTCGCATGCGCAGCTTTTAACTTTTTCTGGTCAAATTTTACTGCGCTCTGGTAAACATTAATAAGCATTTGAATATAAACTTTTACCATAACGCTGTAAACTTTTACAGCGGAATCGAAGGCAAAAAAAAATGAAACAAAACGGGATTGTTATTCGAACAAGCGGCCTGAACAAGAGATTCGATACTGTTCACGCCGTCAGAGATCTGAACCTAGAGGTTCGATCTGGTAGTAGGTTTGGCTTCCTGGGCCCCAATGGTGCAGGAAAGACAACTACAGTCCGGATTTTATCTGGCTTATTGAAACAGACTAGTGGCGATGCTGCAGTATGCGGTTATGACGTCAGCACACAGCGCGATGAGATCAAAGCTGTGACTGGTCTGCTTCCTGAGTCTCCTGGACTGTACTCAAAGCTATCAGCTGTCGAGTTTTTAGAGTTCATAGGAGCACTGAATGGAAGGAATGGTTCGGCATTGAACAGGCGTATTGACATCATGTTAGGTATGCTTGGTCTTGAGGGTCGTCAGAACGACCTTCTGGAGTCTTACTCTTCAGGAATGAAGCAGAAGGTTCTCGTCGCGTCAACACTGTTGAGCGAACCAAAGCTTGTGTTCTTGGATGAGCCAACCTCGAGACTGGATCCAGCTGCAAGTGCACTGGTGAAGGACCTCATTCTGGTTCTTGCACAAGAAACTGAGACTAGCTTCTTCATCTGCTCCCACCAGACATCCTTCGTCGAAGATGTCTGTGATGTAGTGGGAATCCTCAATGAGGGTGCACTTGTTACTCTTGGCTCTCCTCAGGAGATTATCGAGACCACAGGTGCAAAGGACCTCGAGGATGCATATCTGAAGATAGTTGGTGGACACGTGGACAGAAAAGCTCTGTTGGCATGGAGGTAATGCTGATGGTACGAACCTGGTTAGCGATAGCAAAAGCTGAGTTCCAGGTGTTGTCCTCAAGCCTGAGGGGTAACCGTAGGCTCTACGTGGGAATACTCTACGTACTTGCCCTAGTATGGGCGACAGTCATCACCCCAATGTTGTACAATGCCATCCTCAGCGCAATCTTCCCCATGCATGTCTTGAGACCAATGCTCATGGTGATGTTCCCCGGGATAATGCGAACGATAGGACTGTTCCTCTGGCTCCTCTTACTCCTATTTCCGCTATCATATGCACTACAGGAGATCAAGATTGGACAATGGGAAATCTTCCTATCAAACAATGTCAGAACTAGGGACATCATGGCTGGAACCTTCATTGGGAAGCTTGGTCTCTATGGGCTGATCATAGTCTTCGTTGCACCTCTTGTGATCACTCCCTTTATGCTGGCATTCGAAGTTAGCATCATTGGTCAACTATTGGTCTATGGTGCAATGACAATGCTGACAATGGGAACCATCTGGCTCTCAAACTTCATCACAAGTGTGGTTCAAAACAGGCTTGGTGATTCATCACGTGGGAACGACATTGCAAAGGCACTTGCAATGGTAGTTGCCATCGTAGTGATTATTCCGATGTACGGGCTGATGTTCTTCCTCCCGACCTTGTCGGACATGATGGGAATGAACGCATTCCTAATCCTCCCATCAACTTGGTTCTCAGACCTAATCAGCTGGTTGGCAATATCATTCAATGGTATTGGCCTAACTAACTCTCAGATACTAGGCTTCTCAAGTGTACTACAGGTTGACATGGTATGGACTTCAATCCTAGCAATAGGATTCACCCTAGGTACAGTTGGTCTTGCATTAGGTGCAGCTGACAGGGTTTTCACCATTGAGGCTGGAGTCCGAACAGAAGTTGTGACAACAGTAGGCAGAGATAACATTTTCCTCCGAGGGGTCAGGAGAGTCAACTCAGGACCATTTGGATCACTGATGGTCACAAACTTCAAGGACTTCCTACGCAAGGCTCAGAATCTGTCAAAGATTGGATACGGGTTGATCTTGGCAATAATCATGCCAGTCATCATGACAGCTATGGACATCGAGTACTTACAGTTTCGTGAAATGTTCATGATGCTGATAATCATGATGTCATTGATTGGTGCTATGCCATTCGCTGGAACTGGATTCCTAGAGAGCAAAGACCAGCTCTGGATAATTCAAGGGGCTCCAAATGGAGCATCAAGATATGTCAAGAGCAGGATTGTGTCACAGGCAATAATCGGCATACCACTGGCTATTATACCATCTGCGGTCATCTACTTCATGCTAGAGATGACATTCGTAGAATTACTCCTCCTCCTCGGAATCGGATATTTGGCAGTTGTCGGTGGAATGTTGATGGCTACAGGTGTGACAGCACGGAATCCAAACTATGAGGATACGAAGTCACCAGCCCATCAGGCAAACATGATGACTTCAGTCATGCTTGCAGAATTCTCGATCATCGGAGTTCTTTTCGCAGACATATTCCTCACCATTGGTACTGGTATAGATTTCTTTGGAATGATAATGAGTATCTTTGGTCCTGGTAATATGATGATTGGTGTGTCAGTTCTCGGGCTTATTGTCCAGTGGACAATAGCTATCCTCCTGGTCTGGTCAGGGATTAGGTACCTCTCTAGGCCTGAGGTCTAGAGAGAGTGGTGAAGGTGGAGTATCTTTGGTGTTGGTGACTCCACCTTCCCACAGATTTTTTGAAGGAGGACAATCATGAAGATGAATCGAAACAGTATCAGTGTGATCTTTGCACTAATCATTATACTGAGTATAGGAATCTCAGTTGGGTCATCAAGTGAATCAACTGTCATATCATATAGCATCGACCTATCTGATACAGCTATAGTAATGAACGTGCCATATGTCTGGCAGGAACTCAATGGTTTCTGTCACTGGGCTGCATACTCTATGATTTTGCAGTCTGCTGGAGTACCACTGGACCTCTATGGTGTGTTTGCTGCTAGTGGGATTGGTTTTTCTTCCAGTTATCTCAGATTAGACACAAACATGATGCTTCTACCAGGAGTATTTTTCCCTCAGATGGTTAGTACATTCGCTGTCGAAGAGATATACGATGTCAATGTCACAATGTACCTTGATGGAACTACAGTAACAAATGCTGAAATCGTCGCCAGTAATCTGGAATCAAGGGGTATCGAATTCACCAAGGTCACAGGATTTGATGAAGCCCTTGAGATTTTGAAGGATACCATTGACAGTGGCTATCCTATTGAGGTCTGGACAGATCCTTATTATCTTCCACCTTGGGATTATGACATCTTAAGAGACCTTGGTATTCAGTATGATAGCTCAGGCTCAGCAGGACATGCAATTGTTGCAGTAGGCTACAATGAAACTGCAGGTATTGTTCACATTCTCGATCCAGGTGTTGGAGCATTTGGGGATGTTGCTTATCCTGATGATGGACGGTACTACTATGACCTGAATATGACCCAACTAGATCATGCTTGGAGACCTCTATTCTATGGCTGCTTCACAGCAAAGCCCGGCGAAGGACTTCCAGCTGATTCTGATACAAGACTCACAGACCACATCCTTGGACGAATGCGAGGGGAGCGATCATATCTCTTTTCAATGGAGGATGCATTCTTCTGGGTACTAGGGTCTAATGCATTCAGAGGTCTATCATACGACCTCACTGCAACGGGTCTGTCCAGCTATCTCGAAGAGTTTGGAACACTTACCCTGTCACAAAAGGCTCAGGTCATTCAGGGTCTTGGTTTCTTCATAGAGGGATCTCTTGCCTTACAACATCTATCTTTTCTAGGTGCGGTTCAAGCACTTCCAGAGATGCTGCCCGAGTTTGACCTCGATGAATTTGTGACCGCCTGTTCTGTAGCCATACCGCACTTTGAAGCAATCAGTGACGATGCATCATTAATCAACATAGCCTATGCAGGCGGAGCCTCAGTCACTACTAACACGTTCAACAGAATCGCATATGATTGTCAGTTTACCTATGGTGGCGATGTTCAAAGTGCTGTTACAGATAGTGAAGAAGATCTGGATACTCTCCGAAATCATCTCCTCGCTATCGCTGATGCTTGGGATGTCGCAGCTGATGCGCTTGATAGAGCAGTCAATGGAGATGTCACAGCACTCATCCTTGGTATTGTAGGAACTGCATCATTTGTCAGTGTAGTTTCAGTTATTGTGTATAGACGAAGAAGGGTCTAGTCTATCTCCGGGAGTGGATGACTATATTTCGATCATCGCTCCCAACAAAGAGCGACTCCGAATAGTCTGAATAGAACTTCGTTTCTTGGAAACCTGCTTGAGCCAGAGAACGAATCATCAGGTCTGAGTTCAAATTTAGGACCTTCTGGGTTGAAACAAATGAGGTCCATTCTCCTTCTTTCTTCACTTGAGCAGTCATCACAAGAGTTGATGAGTTTGGAGGGTCTGTGTGGTCATAGAACCTTGAGAACACAACATCTTCACCTGTGCTCAGTTTTCCCCCCTTTTGAGGAAAAAATCTGAAACCAGTACGATGAATCTCTTCAAAATTGAGGACCTGTACGACAATTACTCCTTCGTTCACCAATGAGTTATGAACTGCTGAAAGGACTCCATCAAGTTTAGCAAAGCTATCAAGGAGGGCAAGCGAATTTCCCAAGCAGATCACACTGTCAAAACTACCCGATGTCAGAGACCGGAATCCATCCATTTCTCCAAGAATGAACTGAGGATTGACTCCTAAGGAGACTGCATGTTCCTTTGCCCTTGATAACATGCTTTCACTGTTATCAATCCCAACAACCTCTACGCCTCTCTGGGCAAGAGCAGCGGCATGTCTTCCTGTTCCACAAGCCAGATCTAAGACTCGTTTTCCTTCGGGCTTTCCAAGACGCGAAACAATGAAGGGGATCTCCCTCGCGAGTCTTCTCTCCCAGTCTATTGCCTCATCATAGGCAAGTGCAACATCATCGAACGAGCTCATTTGAAACTTCAACTCACAGTACCGTCACAACTTCAATCTTGCGAAACTCTAAGTGCCTTCACGTAAATATGTAACCAAATGTTGGGCTTCGTGATATTCGGAATATTGGTCATTATTCCATTGATTCTGCTCATTATCTTCAGAGGTAGGAGGTCACAGGGAGAATCCACACCTAGAAAGCAGGTCATGCTGTACGCACCGGGTTCAGAAGATGTAGCAGGGGGTGCTTATCATTCTGCTCGCAAGACTGGTGCAATGCCTTTCCCAGTTGGGAAGAAAAAGGAACGTAGGAAGACAGAGACATTTCGAAAACATTCTGATGAGGATTGACACTATCTATTATCTGCCTCATCTGGGGTGAACAAGACACGCCCCTCCATCCCGCCTGCAACAGTTATTGTCTGCCCGCTTACATGCCCCGCTAGCTTGTCTGATGCTAGATACAGGATCGCTCCTGCTATGTCCTCGGGTACTGCAGTCTTACGCATAGGGATAGTCTGATGAATACGTTTCACCATATCTCGATCGGTGAGTGCCTTCTCAGCCATAGGTGTCATAGTCCAACCTGGATTGACAAGATTGACACGACCTCTTGGGGCGAGATGGACTATCTCGTTCTTGAGACTCATCAACATTCCATGCATCGCAGCCTTTGATGTGGAATAATCGACATACCATGCCTCACCAAAGAGTCCAGCTGTTGAACCCACTAGAATCAGGGATGCTGTTTCCTCAGAGTGTTTCTCTAGGTTTGAAAAGAAGAACTTTGCACAGAGGAAAGTTCCAGTAAGATTCACTCGGAGGGTTTCATCCCATCGTTCTAGAGTCATATCTTGAATGGATTGTCCTTCTGGATCAGAAATGGCTGCATTTGCTACGAGTACATCGACCCTTCCAAATAATTGACAGGCATCATCAAACAGACTTCGAACCGCAGACTCTGATGTCTGGTCTACTCTGATTATGTTCAACGAATCGGGATACTCAGTTTTGAGCTTCTGAAGTGTTTCTTCTGAACTCTTGTACGTTCCAGTGACTTTGGCTCTCTCTTCTAGGAACATACGTGCTGTGACTATACCTATCCCTCCAGATGCCCCGGTGATTAGGATGTGTTTTCCTTCAAGTCCAAAGTCCAATGAGGGGACCCCCTACTTTTCTAAGGTGTCACTCTTCCATAGAATCTTATGGTATCTTTCAATCAGTACTTCTGGCCAACTCCCAACAGACCTGAGAAGAAGGTTTGCGGTCAGTGAAACATCATCATCAATATTGAGTTCCTTGAGACTTGGACATTGAAAAAGAGGCGAAAGGTCGATTCGTTTCAGACTGTTTTCAGAGATTGAAAACTCTTCGAGATTAGGACAGGAGCCTAGTGGTTCGAGGTCGATCTCTTGAATACGATTGTGGCTCAACCGGACTGCCTTTAGATTCCTCCCTATCTTCTCCAGCGGCGAGAGGTCGATTTCAGTGAGGCTATTGCTTCTGACACTGATTGATTCTAGATCTTCACACCAGATGAGGGGTAAAAGATCAATCTCTGCAATGTCTCGGACATCAAGATTGATTCTTGTTTCATCAGTGTCATAACGCACAGACTTCTCTAGTCCACTTGTCGTTACATATCTGATGAAGATTTCAGCAGTCACACTCACTGACCTCCCTGCTATCTCGCCTAGGCTACAACAAGAAAAGGTTTCCCTAAAAATCAATAGACCTTTCAGAAGTCGCGTAAATGAGCATATTTAGAAAGGACATTCAGGGCATCATCTTTGGTGCACCTCTTGGAAATCGTATGGCCAATGTCTGTTTACAGATTTCTGAAGATTATTGAAACTACAGAATTAGAGAGAAAGATTCTCGACTGTGGTGCAGGAGGTCCTCGACCCCCTCTCGCCCTGTTTCGAAGTCGTGGTTTTGAAACACATGGAATCGACATTTCAGATGCTGCTATCAAGGCCTCAGATAAATATGCGAATGAGCAGAATCTTAATTTGAACATAATACGAGGCGATATGCGTGAGATACCATTTGATGAGTCATCGTTTAGTTTTGTGTTCTCTCAGAACTCGGTCTGCCATCTTACCAAGAAGGATGTCATGAAGGCCATCAAAGAGATGAGTCGCGTTTTGAAGCCAGGAGGATACATGATGGTGGATTTTATGTCCACAGAATCCTCATACTATGGTAATCCAACTTTGGGAGATGAAGTAGGGCCTGGCGAGTATCAATATGTCGACGATGATGGTGACGAAGTTCTACATTGCTTCCATGATGACAATGAACCTGACCAGTATTTCTCTGGACTCAAGATTGTTCGCAAAGTTAAGACAATATCAGAGAACCTACTCAGAAGCTTAACTGATGTTGATGTTAGACTGGATTATTATGTGACAAAACCAATCTAATCGGATTGTCTAAATAGCGGAATCTCTACAAGTCAGTCTTAACAGTTAGAGGAGTTTAGTGATGATGTCAAAGAGAAGTCATCCTTCAACATTCTCCATCGTTGCTCGAGACCCCGGAAATGGGGATCTTGGCGTAATTGTACAATCCAAGTTTCCAACGGTTGGCTCTGTGGTTCCTTGGGCTAAGGCTAATGTTGGAGCTATTGCCACACAGGCTTGGGCTAACGTCGGTTATGGACCAAAGGGACTGGTTCTACTTGAAGAAGGAAAGAACGCATCTGAAACCCTCAAGATTCTACTTGATACAGATGATGGACGAGAACATCGGCAGATTGGAATCGTAGATGCCAAAGGAAAGTCTGTTGCACATACAGGGAAGGAATGTATGGACTGGGCTGGACATCTCATTGGAGAAGGTTATACTTGCCAAGGCAATATACTTGCTAGAGAGGCTGTCATTGTTGATATGGCCAGTGCATTCGAGAGGACCGAGGGTGATTTGATTGACAAACTCTTCGCAGGTCTCAAAGCAGGACAAACAGCCGGTGGAGACAGGCGGGGTATGCAGTCGGCTTCTATATTCGTGGTTCGAAAAGCGGGCGGGTATGAGGGTGGGAATGACCGATATGTGGATGTCCGAGTGGATGAACACCCAAGTCCAATCGAAGAACTCGAACGCATTTTCAAGATTTATGACATGACCCTCCTCAGTAGAGAGAATCCAGACACTCTGATTAAGATTGACGGGAAAGTTGCAAAATTAATTCAGAAATCTTTGATCAAGCTTGGATTCTTGGACAAGCCTGTCAGTGATGAGTTTTCGGAACGAGAAAAGGCTGCTCTTGAGGAATGGACTAACACTAACAATTTCGAGAACAAAGCACGCGACGATGGCACAATCTGGCCAAGCGTTATAGAATACATGCTGAAGGATGCCAAGATTGACGATCGATGGTGAAACTCAGTTCGGTTCTTAGAGCTTTTCCAAGTTCTTTTTCCATGCACGCTCAATCTTTTTTTCACGATTGTAGTGCCCCATCTCTCCTCTGGTGTGAGATGCATTACCGCTATGAACAACAGAACCTTCAAAGAATGCAAGGACTATCGCAGGGATGAGGGCGGTATAATCCATTGCTAGAATCATTCCTACGATCCACGTTAAAAGTGAGGTGATGATAGTCCACAAGCCTGCGAAGAAGAAGAACCATTTCCTCTTCCAGGCTGGTGTCTCGAGAAATGTCACATAGTCGATTTTCACAGTTGGTTCATAGAACTCGTCTCTACACATTCCTTCAAGTTTGATTCCCGCCCATTTTCCAGCAATAACTCGACCAATTGGGTAAAAGAACGCGATTATTCCAAACACGAAGACAAACCGTAATCCGAAGTTTCCCCATTGTATGAGAGTCCATGATGGGATGGCATACCAGTCAAGAGGGGATTCCAGTGCCCAGACATATCCCCAAAGCATCAGTAGTCCAAGGACAATCAGTAGGGACAATACAGGCCATAGAGAGAACGTCCTCCCTCTGTTTGCTTCAAACAGTATGTTCCTGATTTCAGCTGCTTTGAGAACCTCCTGCTCATCTGGTTTGGGATCTCTCTTGATCTGGCGAACTAACTTCCAGAACAGTTTCCTTGTTTCAGCAGGGGCCTCCTTTGGATTCTGTATGACGATATTGTAGATTTCCTCTAATTGAGCCAAACGCTCAGTCATATTCAAACATCCCCACAGTTGTTGGACAGAGTTCTCACTTAACAACTTCGGGAGATAACCTGTCTCTTGATAAGATGGCAGAGTATCTTTCACAACCCTCTGGAGTTCACGATGGTTAGTTGAAGTTGAAATAGAAGTATGGCTACCTGGAGCAATACCACCCCCTAACCCAGTGTTTGTGGTGTTTGTGGGTGTTGGTAGGAGGTAGGGGGAGACACATAAGCGCTACAGGAAACATAAGCACGATGAGCTCTGATGTTATTATTGGGCGAATCAATGCCCTCTCGAAGCATGATCTAGTGGTGAATCACTATGATCTCGGAATCGATAGTGATGATAGACCACAGATCGAAATTGACCATGCCAGTTATCCTGGAGTCGAAGCTCACCTCTTCACCATAGCCGACGCATCTTCTTGGGAGCCTGAACTCCTCGCATCTGGTGACGTCATTCTATCTGGACCCTCTAACCAATCTGACAAATCGGGATCTTGGAACAAGCTCTTCACAACATTTGATGATATCATGTTTTCACTAGTAAAATACAGACAAGGACTGATGCATGGAATCATACCCACATCACATTGGGTCTATCACGAGATCCGGTGGTATCGAAAGAACTGGGAGGGACCACCACATGAGCTAATACCAGTTGAATCGATTCTCCACCTTGTCGATGAATCAATCAGACCTCATATCAAGGAATTGAATGAACTTGGATACCAGACAACCCAGAGCTGTTCTGGACTCGCCAGAGACCACTCCGACAGAGAAGCATATCTGCCCTATGTCATGTTCGATGAACGAGTCTATCCAAGATTGTCTGCTCACTTGTTTACATTGGCTGACATGAGTGGCTGGGTTCCAAGCTATGGTCCCCACAATTTTGACATTGAACTAAGATTGACATCGAGTGATGATGCAGAGAGATTCTGGGACAAGCTCGTGGAAACAGCAAGAGTCCTGACCCCTTTGTTGGAGGACTATCGGTCAAGAAATATCAAGTTTCCACAGTCTCTAAAAGGAGCATAGTCTGTGATAGTGTTGTGCCAATCGACAAAACCTTCCGTGATACATGGAGAAAGATAGGGCAACACGAAGGACATCCAGTATGGCAATCTGTTGAGGACCCTTCATCTGAAATCCATGGTATGATAGTTGGAGTCGATATGACATTGTGTTTTGGCTGCGAGAAATGCATCACTGCCTGTCCCACGAATGTCTTCATACACTGGGAGGATCGAAATGCTGTGGACCCAGTACGCGAGTCTGATTGCATATTTTGTCTAGTCTGTGAGATTGTCTGTCCTGTAGATGCCATTTCTATCAAGAGGGAGGGAGGTTCTCAAGACACCCTCAAGGCTTTATTACAGGATAACCACTAACCAGACTGAGAGGTCGGGTAAATGTTTGATGTTTTACTCAGTGAAGAAGAAAGAGCAGTCCGTGAAGAAGCACGAGCTTTTGTCAGGGACAAGGTAGACCGAGAGCTAATTCTTGCCATGGATGGAAAGACAAAGGAATATCCCTATGAATTCATCAAGGCGGCAGCCAAGGAGAATCTCCTTGGTCTCCGATTTCCGAAAGAGTACGGAGGTAGAGGTCTCGGATGGGTTGCTGAAATGGTTGCCCTCGAGGAGGTTGGTGTTCTAGGCATATCTTTGGGATGTGCATATTCCCTTCCAAGTATTATTGGAGAAGGAATCGAGAAGTTTGGAACTCATGAGCAGAAAAAGGAATATCTTCTTCCAACCCTGCAGGGCAAAAAGATTGGCGGTGAGGGACTCACTGAACCAAGAGGTGGATCTGACTTCTTTGGCACAAACACAACTGCGGTAAAACAGGGTGACAACTTTGTTCTCAATGGCGAAAAGCGGTTTGTAGCTGGTGGCGTAGGTGCAGACTACTTCCTAGTATATGCAAAGACTGACTTCGAAGCAAAACCGCATGAATCATTGAGTGCATTCCTCATTGATCGAGACATGGGAGTTAAGGTTGAAGAGGAGTATGACCTCATGGGCTGTCGTGGCATGGGGGCTGCCCGGATTGTGATGAAGGACATTGAGGTTCCAGAATCAAATCTTGTGGGTGACTTGAATGACGGAAATGCAGTGTTCAATGCGATGATGGTCCCTGAGAGACTGACCTCCGCCGCAGGTGCTATTGGCTTGGGCCGTGCAACCATCGAAATTGCAGTAAGATATGCTGACAAGAGAGAGGCATTTGGTCGACCAATCAAACGATTTGAGGGGGTCAGTTTCAAGGTGGCTGACTGTACCACCCAACTAGATGCTGCAAGAGGGCTGGTCTATCGGGCTGCTAAGAAGGCAGATACCGGAGAGTGGTGCAGAAAGGAGGTTTCCCAGGCGAAGGTCTTTGCAACAGAAGCTGGTTACTATGCAGTGCATGAAGCAATGCAGATCCTTGGTGGGATTGGTTATACCGATGTCTACCCTATTGAGAGACTGTTCCGAGATGCCAGGCTTGCTACAATCTGGACCGGAAGTAATGAGGTCCAAAGGCTAATCATCCAGAATGAGGTCTTCAGAGAGATTCTCTCAGAGGACAAGTCAGCAAAGAGGGACATTGAACTTGACACTCCTGGAGCACACAAGACAGAGGAGAAGGTGTATCGGGAAGCCCCTGACAAGTACTATCCAAAATGACCTACTCAGTCCACAAAAATGTCGTTGACGATGTTGTCAAGGATCACAAAGTCCGCAAAGTTGCCCTGACCTATCTTCATACCATCTTTGTAGACCTCTTCAACTCGTTCACGAAACTTCTCTAGAAGTGGTTTCACCTCTGGAGTTTTATGAGTGACTAGTGCAGTGAAACCTGCGAACCATCCTAGTTCGTGAACCATTTTGAGCTCACCCGCCTTCAACTTCACTGGGACCAGGTTGCGATTCTTGTCCAACTCTTTGTCAAAGAATTTCGAGTAGAGTGGTAGACCAGTGTCCTTGTCCAGAATGAGACATGCAAGAATGTTCGATGCCATCATCGAACTAGTGAACTTGGTGGGATAAGGTTCTTGCCATAATAACAGAGGGGACTATCAAAAATGTTAAATATAGTTAACCCATAGTTCGATTTGAATTGAGTCTTTGACTCGAAAGGTGATAATTAATGGGACAATTAGTATGTCCGAAATGTGGAACTGAAGTTTCAGTACCAGTCCACTGTGGAAAGGAGATGCACATCGAAGGAGACCAGCTAGTCTGCTGGATGGGTCCAGCATGTGGTCATCAAGACATCCCTGAACACTGTGGGACTGTAATGGCTATAAAATAGCAAACCAATGAAGATTATGTGGGGATTATTTTGATTCTAGAGGAAATAAGGAAGCGACGAAGTGGACGTGCATTTTCAGACAAACCAGTTTCTGATGAGATGCTTGAATCAATTCTTGAGGCTGGTAGATGGGCTCCATCCTGCATGAATAAACAGGCTTGGAACTTCATAGTCCTAAAAGACCCTGATGTCCTTTCCGAAGCACATGAAGCTCTGAGCAGGGGCAATGCATACGCAAAGGCAGCACCTGTCATGATTCTTGTAGCTGCGAAGGAAGATGGAGGATGTCCGGCACATGGACTGCCGTACTTCATGATGGATGTTGGACTTGCAGTCGAGAACATGCTGCTTCAGACAGTACATCTCGGATTGATGGGCCATCCAACAGCTGGATGGGACGAAACCAAGCTAAAGGAAATGACTGGCATACCCGATGAATACAGAATTGTGACTGTGGTCTTCATCGGGTACGAAGGTGATCCTGAGATGCTTGACGAACGTCTGCAGGAAAAGGAGAGAGCACCCCGAACCCGACGAGAACTTTCAGAGATAGTTCATTGGAACGGTTGGTGAACTAGCCGGCTCACGAACAAGTCTTTATGCGTACTACACACATAAAGAACCATAATCGGAGGAGAATGGATGCAAGCACCGCCAACAATAGATATGGCCATTCTCGGAGTTCCCGGAGTAATCATTGGTCTAGGTCTTGGCTATTTCTTCGGAGGATACGAGAGATTCAGAGCAATAGATAGGATCGGAATGGGTATCATCTCGAGCATCTTTGCAGGAGTCATCACTGCATTTCTCATAATGTACGTCTGGATACCTCTGACAACTTTTGAAGTGATCTTCATAGTCCTCTCATACTTTGGGGGGTATGCTCTTGGAGCCATTTCAAATTGGGCTCCTACGCCTGAAAAACCTCGAAAGAGTCACATTATCTATGAGCCAGACGACGACGATGAGTCTTTTGACAGAGAAATTGAAGACGCATTGTCAGGCGAATACAAATCCAACAACAGTTAAAGGCATAGTCTACTGAGATGCTCTAGAGTCGCGCCTTGAGGAGGTACTAAACATTTGAGAAAGACACTCCCACATCTACTTGTTATGTTCACAATTACATGTCTTCTATGGTCAGCAAGTCTGACCTCAGTCCAGGCTGCACCCCCTGCAGGATGGAGTGGAGACAACAGCCTTGGCTTTCTATTGGAGGTCAATGGAGTAAACGCTGCTGATTCTGATCTAGCAAACCCAATCCCCCTGCTAGACCTGTCCGCTGATCTCACACTCGAACTGACAATAGCCACAGGCAACAGTCTCTATCTACGGTCAGGACAATTTACGATGGTCTATATGGGCTTCCCCATAATCAACCAACCATTTGATTTGAGTGCTATTCCACTCCTCCCAGACAATCATACAGAGAGTCTTCTGAATGCATCAATTCCCCTAGGTTCGCTTCTTGGTTATGGCAATCTCAGCCTGATCTCAGGTACAATCATTGGTTCCTTCTCCTTCACATATGCAAATGAAACAACACCAACAGTGAATGGAACCGTATCAGAGAATTTCGTCCTTCAAATCGGACCTACAGGTCCAGCGGCAATCATGTCCATCAGCGGTCTCATCACAGTCGGTTTCACTGCAATGGCCGCCTTTTCATTACTCATGTCGCTTGACGAGTTCCAACAGGGAATTGTGGCTGGTAGCAAAATGAGAAGAGGAAAGAGTGCATCAGGTGTTGGAATCTTCCCACGAGCTGTAGTTCTTCGAAGGAAACCCAAGAAGGGTGGAGAAACGATTGACAAAGAAGAGCTCAAAAGACGAGTGAGTGAAGCGGCGAGCAATTCATGGGATAAGAAACGCTGTCCTCAATGCGGGAAGAAATGGAAGAAGGACGCTCCAAATTGCGGAAAATGCGGAATCGACACCAGTGGTGCCATTCAACACTTTTCAGATGACATTGCAGAGTACGCTCCAAAGGCCATGAGTGTCGTAAGACCCAAGTCAAAGGTCACTGTTGGTCAGCTGGGTAAGAAACTGCGGCTCAAACCGGACAAGGCTGGAGCACTTGCTGCAGCACTCGTTGATATGGGTGCACTCCAGACCAAGACAGTGAAGATTCCTCTGAAGAAGGTTGCATTCTCAGGAATGACTATAGCTGGTGCTTACTGGTCATTCATGCAGATGTTTAGCGGCGCTACCCCTGATTGGGTGACAGTATTCCTTTCGACGGTCGTTGGACTTGTCATTTCGGTCTTCGTTGGATATTTCATGGCGTGGCTTGCCAGATTCGATCCAATGGGATACGATTGAGAACATGTGAAAATGAGCTGAGTCCTCTTCGACTCAGCTCTCTCACGTCTGTCAAGACATATAACATCTGTAGTAGGAAGATGTGAATGCAATGAACGATTTGACCAAGAACTTCCGGTCTGAATGGGAGAATGATGAAGTCAGAGTTGAGATCCCTTTCAGTGCTGCAGGAGTATCCACTACAATTGTCTTGACTTCGAAGTTCACTGGGAAGATGATGATGCTCGATGTTGGTGATGGTGTTCTAAGAGACTTGCTAATGTCTGGAAACACCAATTTCGTACATGAGATTGATCCAATAGCAATTTCCCACGGTCACTTCGACCATGTAGGTGGTATTCATTCACTCTTGGGATTCATGCAGATGTTGGGTCGAAAGGAACCGCTCAACATCCTGATCCCTAGTGATTGTACACAAGCAATCGGTCTTATCAAGGGATTCAGAGAGAACTACAAAGTAACTCTTCCATACAAGATTTGGTACCACGAGATGTCAGAGGGGTCTGGTTTTGACACCGACTTCTTCAAGGTGAAAGCAGTCGAGGTTGAGCACTACTCACTTGAAGCGCATCCAGATGCGGAGGTCCTAGAGCCAGCATTAGGATTCAGGGTACAGGTTGGTTCCACAGTGGTTGCTTATACTGGTGACACACGTCTTTGCCAAGGAGCCGAAGATGTAGTACGAGATGCTGACTTGGCAATCATTGAGGCAACACGGAAGAAGACACCATCTGGACCTAGAGTTCATCTATCTATTACAGAAGCCGAAGAACTTGGGAAATTGGCCAAGAACTATCTCTTGATTCATAAGATTCCTGAGATGCCCCGTTGAAAGGGGTAGCAACTTTCCTAGAAGAATGGTGCTAAACATGCGAAAAGAATGACTCCAAAGATAGCTGATATTGGCACGGTAATCACCCATGAAATTAAAATGTCCTTCACTTGATTTGTCTGAACAGGGGTCTGAGCAACCCATCCAACTGCAATGAGAGCAGCCACCAAAACGTGGGTACCACTGAGTGGGAAACCCATGTATGTTCCTATGAACATCACTAATGCTACAGATATCGATGCAGCCAATGCTGAAGTGGGTGTCAATGTTACAACCTCTGTCGCAAGAACTCTGATGACTTTTCGACCAACAACTATCAGACCAATAGCCATTCCTAATCCGCCCACAAACAAAGGTACCACGATTCCAGGTAGGATGATTGGACCGAGGTTTATTGGAGCTGCAAAATCGGGTAAGGTTACTAATGGTGCAACAGCATTTGCGACATCATTTCCCCCCCGACTCAAACTTGTAATAGTCAGAAATAGGGCGAGTCCATATGATGCTATCCTTTCCTGTCTCTCTCGTCCAGCAAGTCCTGTGACTCTTGTTTGTAACTTTCTTACCAACCAAAAGACAGCAGCAGCTATAAGGAATCCTATCACAGGAGATACAATCCATCCTGCAAAGACCTCTAAAACCACATACCAAGATACAACTTCGATTCCCCAGCCTGATTCGCCAAGAAATGGTGCAACTATTGCCACTCCGATTACAGAACCAACTATACATTGCGTCGTACTTATTGGAAGTCCTTTGGTAATGGATGCAATTAGCAACCATATTGTCATAGAAACGAGTACTGCAAATACCATAATCGGCGTCATTGCTTGTTGGGAAACAAGATCCGAACCTACTTTCTCAGATACTCCTCCTCCAAGAGTAAGAGCTCCGATAACACTAAACAAACCGCCTAGTAAGACAGCTGTGTTAAGGGAGAAAATTCTGGCGCCTACTGCAGGTGCCATTGCCTCATCGTTTCCACCTATCGCAAATGCCACTACGAAGCCAAGGACAAGAACAGCTAGGATTAGTAGGGGTTCCAATGAAACAAATCCCCCTTCTAGGAATATTTGACTGCCAGTTCTCTAAGGAAATCCCCTGTATCCTCAGCTTGGACAGCTACCTTTACAATCCAGTGTGAGGCCTCGCTGAATAGATGGACCTCTTGAGGCTTATACTTCGAATCGGTGTAGAGTTCCTCTAGAATCTTGAATTGAAGGTCTCTTGCCTCTTCTCGCACTTTGTCAACCTTTCGAGTATATTCCACACATTTTTCGAAATCACTGTAGAGGTATTTGACAGCATCTTGAAGTAAGTCTGTACATTTCCAGACAAGTTTCGCCAATTTCGCAATGCCCTCTGGTGGTTTCATATTCCGCCCTATCCACATCACACGTACTGCATGCTCTGCTGTGTCAATAACACTGTCCATCAACCTAATGAGCTTATGACGTTCTTGGGTGTGTTGAGGAAGGTAGGCATGCTTGGCAAGCACATTTTCTATCAATTCTTCCTTCTTTGCATCCATATTTCGTTCTACTCTGATTATCTCATCCTTGATTTCTTCTAGAACATCTGTCTTCCCATCGACCCACTCTTTTGCCCCAACACACAATTTGGCACTGGATGACTGGAGTCCTTTACTGATTTGGAGTAACAACTCGTCAGCTCGTTCTTGAAGGTTCTTATCACCTGAACCAAAGAATCTGGAAAATGTACCCATATTACTCACTAACCTTTTTCCGTTTGTAGAGTGTACGTTCTCTTAGAGAATGAACCCCCATATGAACTCTCGGCAAACTAGTCTTCAAGAACAGCTCTTATCCTCATAAGACCTGATCCGATACTCTTCTGTTTGACAATTCTGAATCTCTTCAAAACCCCTGTATGTTCTACATGTGGGCCTCCACAGAGTTCCATGCTAAAGTCGCCTACAGAATAGACGGACACCGTTTCTCCATAGTTTTCCTTGAAGAAAGCCAGTGCCCCTTTTTCGATTGCTTCGTCATAAGGCATGAACTGTTGCTTCACCTCAATATTCTGGCCAATTACTTCGTTCACGAGTCTTTCAACTTCTTCTACTTCTTCTGGAGTCAATTTCCTGGAGAAAGTGAAGTCAAATCGAAGACGTTCTTCTGTGATGTTACTTCCATTCTGAGTCACTTCCTCTCCAAGGACTCTTCTCAGTGCTTCTTGGAGGAGATGGGTTGCAGTATGGAGCATCACGATTTTCTCACTGTGCTCAGCTAGACCACCCTTGAATTTGCCCTGTGTTGCAGTTCTTGATATTTCACGATGCTCTTCAAACTGCTTTGTGAACTCATCAAGATCTATCTTGATTCCTTTTTCTTCTGCGAGGTCTCTAGTCATCTCAAGCGGTAGACCAAAACTAGTGAAGAGGAGAAATGCATCTCCACCTGTAATGGTGCCATTTTCATTGTAGATTTTCTCGAATCTCCTGACAGCTTTGTTGAGCGTCTTTCTAAACTTCGCTTCCTCATCTTTGAGATTGCTCATGATGAACTCCTTATTACGTTCGACCTCGCCATAGAGGTCTTTGAACATGTCAATTACAATCTCAGCAAGCGAACCCATGAATCCCTGGCCAATACTTAGCCTGTCTGCACTATGAATTGCTTTTCTGAGGAGCCTTCTTACAATGTACCCCTGTTCTACATTTGACGGCCCAATCTTTCTATCATCTGCCATGATCATGACCGCAGACCTGACGTGATCCACGATTATCCGAATAAGCTGACCATCCTCTTCGTTGAACTCTTCCAGATCTGAAAGCTCCTTGACACGTTCAATCAGAGGAATGAAGAACTCGGTATCGAAAACTGTCGGCACTCTGTTTATCATGGCAAGAGTTCTCTCTACACCCATTCCTGTGTCGATACTGTTCATCTTCAGTGGTTCATATGAACCATCATCGAGTTTTCGATAGCTCATAAAGACGTCATTCCAAACTTCAACAAAGTGGCCGCAGTTACATCCTGGTCTACAGTCGATGCCACACTTTGGGATTTCATCTACTTCAATGAACATCTCTGAGCATGGTCCACAAGGACCTGTGTTTCCTGCAATCCACCAATTGTCCTCTTTTCCTAGGAAGTAGATTCTATCATCCGGAATCCCAACACTCCGCCATGCAACTGCTGCCTCCTCATCCCTTGGAGAGTCCTCATCACCTGCGAATACAGTCACTGATAGCTTCTCCGGGTCAAATCCTAGATATTTCTTGGAGGTCAGGAATTCATAGCTCCAAGTGATAGCCTCTTTCTTCCAGTAATCCCCAAGACTCCAGTTCCCAAGCATCTCAAAGAATGTGAGGTGAGTTGTATCGCCAACTTCTTCAATATCAGTCGTTCGTACACATTTCTGGACATTTGTCAGACGTTTTCCTTCAGGATGTGGTTGTCCTAATAGATAAGGTACCAATGGATGCATGCCCGCTGATGTGAACAACACAGTAGGGTCATCCTCAGGAAACAATGATGCTGAAGCTATGACTGAGTGTTTCTTGTCTTTGAAGTATTTCAGGTACATTTCTCTCAGTTCTTTAGCATTCATCATAGGTCACCTCATTGCTGACACAAAAGGGTTGGAAAAGCCAATTCCTGACTGATTTTAACCGTTTCGAAGAATACCAGATTTCTAAACAAGAATCAGTCCCGACGGTGTCATTCTGTATTTCTTCAATCTAGACGCTATCCATGGATACTTGTCTCTCCAATCAAGGAATCGGTCGTTAGATACAATGTCTGCATCATACTCTTTTGCCAACTGAATGATCTTGAGGTCGTCAGCAGAGCCTCGGGGTGACTCGATGGCTTCAGCACTCAACATGAACTCATTCAGTGAAGAGGGATTGTCAATCTCGTGTGGCAAAGCTGGCGATACGACAAATATCGGTCTGAAGCCAGTACTCGTCAGACTTCTATATGCCAGAATGAGATTCTTTGCACTGGGTCTCCCCTTGGTAGACATGTGGTATGCAACATTGTTCCCGTCAACAATGACTATACGACGTTGGCTAAGCTTCCTCTGAACCTTACTTTCTCGAGTTCTACATTTGGCAATATGGCCGTCGAGAACATCGCGATTGAACAGACGATCGCAATGTGGACAGCGCGCTCTTTTTGGCAAAGCTTAGACCTCAGTTCTCTCACTCGTGAGAAATGAGTCCTCGTATAAACCTGACCTCATTCAAACAACTGTCGATAACCAAAGACATTTATTTGATTAAAACTGAAGGGATTTGGCGTCTCGTTTCCGCGGTGTCGTCTTCCCGGCGGTCATATGACGGAGGCGGGCGCCTCCTCATTCTACGGTACTGGAATGACCAAACCCAGCAAGAATAGCCATCCTGTCCCAATAGCTAGCATCAGGATTGCTAGTGGAGATGCAACCTTCGCAAAATCTTTCATGGTTATTGGCTTCCTCTCTTTTTCTGCAAACACGAGAGCGAGGATGTTTGCAGGAGCTCCAATTGGCAGAAGGAACCCACCCACATTCACAGCGAATATCAGAGCTATTGGAAGAATCGGGCTTACTCCAGCAAAACTTCCAGCAATGGGAGCCAACACTGCAGAAACTGGTATATTGTCAATGACTGCGGAAAGTACTGCTGGGACCCATGTCATGAAGAAGATACCAAGAAAGATATTATCTCCGATTAAGGTTCCAATAACCAATCCCAGGTCATCAATGACCCCTGTAATCTCCAACGCACCAACGAGTCCAAAGAGACCCACTAGGAAGAATATGGTGCCCCAATTCACGCGCTTCAGGATTTCATCCACCCATTCTCGTGCAAGTATGAGCAATGCAGAGGCTACGGTGATTGCAATCAAGGCTGGCTGAAGTGGAGTATCTAAACCTGGACCAAGTGTGAATCCTAGAACTAGAATCAGCATGGCAATTATTGACATATAGAAATCTGACCTTGAACGAATCATGTATTGAGGATTGATCAGTAACATCTGAGATACAAGTTCTTCTTCTGATGGTTGCAGCTGTTCTTCAAAAATGCGTAGGAGAATTGGTATCGAAACTGCAAACAAGATAATAGACAGAGGTAGCAGGGTAGCCAGAAGAAAGCCTGGATCAACCTCTGCTTGCTCCGCGATAAGAAGATTGGGTACAGCGCCAACTATTGATGGAACTGAAGCAAAATTACATGTCACAGCCTCAGATATCAAGAATGGTCTAAAGTCTATATCAAGAGCCTTACACAGCTCAATTGTCAGCGGACCCATAATGAGCATGGTCGACGTTGTGTCAAAGAATAGAGAAATTCCGAAAACGAAAGCAAGCATGGATACAAACAGTTTCTTTGTCTGACCCTGAGTAGGTCTTGTAAGATTCAAAGCCAGGTACTGAAACATTCCAGATGAAGCTGCTATAGTGACTATCACAAACATCGAAGTGACAAAGAGGATTGTCGACCAGTGTATGTGACTTACGACTTCTGAGAATTCCCTTCTCTCAGTTATCCAAAGGATAATTCCTACGACACCCATTCCAAATAATGCAGTGGCAGTCCTGTTCACCTTCTCAGATGATATTGCTATGTATGTAGCAACGAATACAAGAATCACCAGTTCTGCAGCCACTGTTCATCAAATCCCAAATAGAAGTTGAAGCATAACGAGATATGCGCTTCCTATCGCTAAGTGAATGATTCCAAGGATTGTACCTATCTTCACGAACTCCATGAAAGAGATAGGATCATGCTGTTCCTCGGATAATCCAATTGCGACCATATTAGCTGGGGATCCCAGGGGTGTGAAGATGTAGCCTCCGATGTTTACTGCGAAGACAAGTGCCAATGGGTTTCCGAATGTTGATGCAATAGGAGCAAGCACCAATGAAACAGGCAGATTGTCTAGGAAAGCTGACAACATCGCAGGAATCCAAACAAGAAACACAGTGGCAAAGACCTCGTCTGTTCCAATGATTGCTTCAATCACATCTCCCAACTGGTCGATAAGCCCTGTGATATCCAATGCGCCGACTAGTCCGAAAAGTCCTACAAGGAAAAACACAGTTGGCCATCCGATTCTGTTGAGAAACTCGTTCGCTCTTTCGTGAGCAAGCAGGAGCAAGAATCCTGCAACTAGAAGTGCAGTCATTGCAGGGGTCAATCCTAGGGCAGGACCAAAGGCAAATCCCACAACTAGACCAATGATAGCCACAGATGAGATGTTAAAGTCCCATCGGTCCTTAATCATCGTCGCCGGGTCTATAGAGAAGACCGTATCTGCTCTATGTTCCTCTGTAACCCCAAAAGAAGCGCCATACCACCTGAGGAAGATTGGTAGACTGACTAGAAACAGGATTATGGATAGAGGCATGAATGTTACAAAGAGGAATCCGACATCCAGATTGGTCTCACCCGCGATGACAAGGTTTGGGACAGCTCCTACAACTGATGGGATGGATGAGAAGTTACAGACAATGGCTTCTGAAACCAGGAACGGCTTGAAGTCAATATCCAAAGCCTTGCATATCTCTATAGTGAGGGGCGCTGCAATGAGCATTGTTGAAACTGTGTCGAAGAAGAGACTGATGCCTGATACAAAGACCAGAAAGATGATGAAAAGCTGTCGGTGATCACCCTCGCTTCGTGCAGCAATTCGGAGTGCAATGTATTGGAAGATGCCTGATGCTGCAGCTACTGATACGATGATGCTCATTGCTATGATGAATATGATTGTGTCCCACTCAACATGCTCAATGAGTGTAGCAAAGTCTACTCCACCAGGAATCTCAAGACTCGCTGCAACATACAATACCACTCCTACCAGTGCTACACCAAGAAGTGACATGGCCGTCCTGTTGATTTTTTCAGTTGATATGAGAAGATATGTGCCAACGAAGATGACGAGAACTGCCACAACTAGATTTTGATAGAAGATAACCAAGAAGAGGGCTACCGCTGTCATAATCACTACGAAAACAGTTGCAATGATTTCCCATCTAGTCCTCTCCATTAGTCACACCATGTACTGCAATCTATGATGATTCTCCAATCATCTGGTTTGACACCTTCTCCTACTCATTAATGTGTCGTCAACTTCTTGAAGAATATACGAGTCCTATACGAATGTCACCTCTACAGCAGTGTCGTGCTTGAGTCTAATGACTCATTAAAATTAAAGCCAGATTGCCCTACCAAATCTTTGATATTTAAGAAATCAACTCGCGGAGATAGGAGAACGAAATTGACGAACCGTATTATTGCTCAGACTTCCGAAGAAGTAGATCTTACAGGGGTCAAGACCATTTCAGACCAAGCTGAGATTACTGACACTTACGCCTTGTATCTTGATGATGAGAGTCACTCGTTTGATGGCAAGGCTGACAAGATTATATTTCCCACAAGTGAAGCCGAAATTGCTACTATCATGAAGAATGCATTCGCAGATGGCATACCTGTCACCATTCAGGGAGGACGCACAGGACTCACAGGAGCAGCAGTCCCAATGGGAGGTATCGCCTTGAATCTTGAGAAGATGGTCGATCTGAACTACATGCTCTATGACGAAGCAGAGGGACTCTACTCAATATCTGCTCAAGCTGGTGTAACACTTGAGGATCTGGTCAGTGTTGTAGAATCTAAGAACCTGGACAAGTTGCAGGACAAAGGCACTACAGAGCAACAGAAGGCTTTAGAGAGATTTCTCCGTGAATCCGACATGTACACTTTTCCTGTCGATCCGACAGAGATGAGTGCTTGGCTCGGGGGAATAGTAGCATGTAACGCATCAGGTGCTAGGACCTTCAAGTATGGTGCAGTGCGACCCTGGGTTTGTCGCCTTCGTGTGGTCCTTGCTAACGGTGACATTCTTGATATCGAGCGTGGAAAGGTGAAAGCCGATAATGGCAAGTTTGTCGTCGTCCTCAGTGATGGCTCAGAAGCTGAAGTCACTGTACCAACCTATACAATGCCAAAGACCAAGAACGCCGCAGGGCTCTATGCAACACCTGACATGGATCTCATTGACCTATTTGTAGGATCAGAAGGAATCTTAGGAGTAATCACCGAGGTTGAGCTGGGACTCATCAAGCTTGATGAGAACATCATGACCGTGATGGCCTTCTTCCCGAGCATCGATGATGCAGTCAGCTTTGTGACTGATGCCCGAAAGCCTGACTCTCCAGTCAAGATGGACTTCATGGAGTATTTCGGTCCCAATGCCATAAAGATGATCAGGGAAAAAGCAAGTGGCGCTGGAATCAAAGTTCCTGCAATGAAGGATGACACAAAGGCCATTGTCTTCTTCGAGTTCTCATTCACAGAGGAGAACATGGAAGAGTTGGTCATGGGCCTCGAGGAGATGCTCATGAAGAACAACACCTCATCCGAGTCGAGCTGGGCTGGTATGGACCGATCTGAACTAGCGAAGATGAAGACGGTGAGACACTTTGTCCCTGAAACTGTGAACGGGATAATCGCAATGCGGAAGGCCCAGTATCCAGAGATTCACAAGATTGGTACTGACATGGCAGTACCTGACGAGGCACTCAAAGGATACCTCGACTACTACATAAAAACCCTGGACAAGCAAGGGATGGAATATGTGATGTGGGGTCACATAGGCGACAATCATATCCACGTCAATATGCTCCCAAGAAACAATGAAGAGGTCCATCAGGGCATGGACAACTACATGACCTTTGCGAAGAAAGCTGTTGAGCTAGGCGGAACTGTGGCTGCTGAACACGGAATCGGGAAACTGAAGCGAGCGTTCCTGGAAGCCATGTACGGTGAGGGCGGCATCAAAGAGATGCAGGCTGTCAAGAAGGCCCTCGATCCCAAGTGGTTGGTCAATCGCGACAATATGATTCCTGTACTCGTAGAATAAAATCAGACTTGTGCTTGGACCTCTGCCTCAGTCATCTTGGCGCAGAGGTCTGGCTCTTCCTCACAGAGTCGTTTCATATCTCTCACACCGATTATGTGCCAGTATTCGCGTAGTGCCTCTTCACGGGACATTGCCTTATCACGTCCATTGCACTGTACTATGACTTCTCGAATACCAGCTGCAAGATCCTCTACAGTTGATTTCCTGATTCTTACTCTCCCCCAGTAGTCGCATTTCTTGCCACGACAAGGACCCTTGACCATCACACAGTATGCCATGAATCAACCTCAACTGAGATGGAGGAGTCGAAGTTCTACATATCTTAAGGATTGTCGTAGAACAAAGTTTGTCTATAACAGATGCTTCAAATAGAATGTCCCTTCCTGAGGGGAGAACTCAGGAGAAATGGAATTGGCTGAGTCTGGACCTGTCATCGCAAAGGAGAAGGCAACCCTAGAGAAGATGATTCACATCTACTGTGAGAAGAAGCATGATCCATCTGGAGTTCAGCTGTGCACGGCATGTCAGGATCTATTACAGTACTCTCACCAGAGACTGACCAATTGTCAGTTTGGCGAGGATAAGCCTACCTGTCGGAAATGTCCAGTCCACTGTTACAGACCTACTATGCGTGATGAAATCAGACGCGTGATGCGCTTCTCAGGACCCAGACTGATTTTCCGTGCACCGGTGGAATGGATCAAACACAAGATCCACGACAGAGAGGATGTTGAGAACGAAGAATAGAGTTGAGTGGGTGCGTGAAACACACCCACAACTTTTGGACTATTTGTACACTACTTCCACAAGATGTGCACTACAGCTGATACAGGGATCATAGGCACGTGCAATCATCTCAAAATGAAGCCTGATATCTTGGGTTTTGTCACTGGCGAGTAACCGCTCACCACCTGTCCTGATGAACGCCTCAATGTCATCAAGGAACATAGCAGTTGGAGTGATGAAGTCAGCCGCTGAAATCTTACCATCCTCCACCTCATAGTGGTGGATTAGGGTTCCTCGAGGGGCTTCTACAGCACCAGTACCAATACCAGTCTCCTGTTTTGGCTGAGCAATTGTAGCCTTTTCTCCTGAGAGAATCTTGTCAATGACCTCAATTATTCCTTCTAGAGAGTAAACCTGTTCGATTGCCTGTGCATGGTTGTTGAACAACGGATTTCGGTTCCAGCGCTCATTGACTAGTTTATCATAGGCTTCCTTTGCCTTGCCCTTGAGTCGTTCTCCAATCAGAAGAACTCTTGCTAGAGCTCCAACAGTGAATGGTCTGTCATTGTACATACTACGCTTGGCAAAGCTGTGACTGACTACCCGCTCTCTAATGACACTCTTGTAGCTTTCAACCGGATGCTCCTGACCATCAGAAGTGATGAGTAGATCACCATAGTAGCCATAGTCTTCACCAGGTGGCTTGCAACACAGGAACTGAGTATCACGCTCCATGTGATCTGGAATCTTCAATGTTCCAAGAAGGTCTATTGTTGCAACTGCGAAGTCGAGAAGTTCTGTAGCCTCTTCCTTGATTTCACGAAGCATGTCTTCGGAAGGAAGTTTACTGAATCCCCCGATAACAGGATTCTCCCCATGAATCATTCGGCCTCCCATCATGCGCATTATCTTATTCCCGAATTTCTTCATCTGTAGGGCCATCACAACAGTGTCGCCGTACTCTTCAGCCATTGCTATAGCATTGTCGTATCCCAGAAAATCTGGTAGTGCCAGGAAGTAGATATGCAGACTATGACTCTCGATCATTTCACCATGATGCATCAGTTCCCTGTACAGGTGAGTTGTATCATCTATTGACACACCAACAGCCTTCTCCAGTCCTCGTAAGGCTGCATATTTGTGGGACAGGTTACATATGGCGCAAATCCTTGGCACAATGCTGAGGTCTTCCTGGGGCGTCTTTCCCACAACAAGCTCCTCGAAGAGGCGAGGCCCCTCCAGAATTCGAACCTCGACATCACTAATCTTATTGTCCTTTATCTCGACTCTGATTCCTCCATGGCCTTCAACTCTGGCTAGAGGTTCGATACTGATGTTCTCGTCTGCCATTTCAATTGCCTCCGTCTATGAGGTACTTGATGATTTTACTTCCCCCGAAACCTCTGATTCGTCGCAGAATCTCATCTCGTGTTAGTCCGAAACTCTCTAGGAGTTTGAGATGTTGACTGAAGTTACCATCAGGATTTGGCCCCCAACAACCAACACATGGCACTCCATGGTTTGGACAGGCTGAACCACAACCTCCCAGAGTGATAGGTCCAATACAGAACTTATTGTCCAGAAGCAGACATCGGTTCTCGTTTAGTTTACACTCATGACACACAGGGTGTGGATAGGGTTCTGGAGCAGCTCCATGAATCAATCGCGAAATAAGAGCGAATGTCTGTGGTTGGCTGATGGGACATCCTGGTAGATAGTAATCTACGTTGACATAGGCATCGAGAGGTTTTGCCTCGACTGGGTCTGTGACGAACTTGACACCCTCGCCATAAACCCTCTTCAGACGCTCCTCATACTTGCCATCATCAGTATACATAGCCTGAGGACCACCATTTGTTGCACAGTTCCCCATGGCAACAAGGATCTTTGCCCGTTTTCTAATCTCATGGAGATGTTCTATCTCCTCCTTTGTGCTGACACTTCCCTCTACAAATGCAACATCGAGTTCGTCTTCAGTGGGATTACTTGAGGCCATCACAAAGGACTGAATGTTAGCTGCTCCGAAGAGATTGAGTATCTCGTCCTCTGTGTGGATGATTAGAAGCTGGTCTCCTGCACAACCAGTGAATCCATAGATTCCAATCTTTGGTTTCTCTGTCGATGTCATCTTAGATCAGCTCCCTGAAGTGCAGGGTGTCCCAGTACGTGAACACAGGTCCATCCATACATGTGTACAGGTGTTCAATAGCACAGTGGCCGCATTTACCAATCCCACATTTCATCCTCCTCTCTAGGGAGAGCTGAATCTGGTTCTTTGGAATCTTCAGCTTCAAAAACTCGTCAATGACGAATTTGTACATCACAGGTGGACCAACAACAACCGCGTTGGTTTCTCGTGGATCAATCTTAGGAAGATCTTTGAAGAGTTTGGTTACAACACCAACATTCTCTGTCCACTCATTATCTGGTTTATCAACTGTGTATAAGCACTCGATGTCATCTCGCTGCTTTATCTGGAAGAATTCTGTTTTGAATAGGAACTCACCCGGAGTCTTTGCTCCATACATGAAGAAGACACGATTGAACAAGTCCCGATTGTCTAGGACATAATAGAGAATTGAACGTAAAGGAATAACCCCTAAACCACCTGCAACTATGATGAGATCCTTGTTGAACATCTTGTCTAATTTGAAGCCGTTCCCATATGGCCCACGCATGTATACTACATCGTTGTCCCTCTTCCGAAACAATGCTTCTGTTAATTTTCCAACCCGTCTTACTCCCAGTTCGAGAATACCAGGTCTACTTGGTGTGGATGAAATCGAAAAGGGGGCTTCTCCAATACCAGGTATTGACAGCATGACGAATTGACCTGGACTGTATGTGAATGACATTGCTTTCTTCATGTCTATGTGTCGAATGTGGAAGAATCTGTGATTTTTGATCAGATCATATTGTCGTACAATCCTGACAGCATTCGGTCTGTATGGATTTTCAATTGTTTCAGTCACAGTCATTGGTTTGGCACCTCCTTACTTGTCAAAGCCTCGGATATAGTCAGGATATTGATGTCTACTGGACAAGAGTCCACACACCGACCACAACCAACACATCCCGGAAGACCATAATCTACTCCCCAGGACTTGAGCTTATGACCATACCATAATCTCAAACGATCCGCACGAGCAGCTCGGAAATTATGATTTCCTGCAACCAGACTATAATCTACAAACATACAGCTATCCCATTGCCTGTTTCGATGCCCAACTGTATCATTGGTAACTTCAAGAACATCAGTCACATTATAGCAATTACACGTGGGACAAGCCATAGAACACTGACCACATGACAGACACTTGTTCCCAAAATAGTCCCAAATCTCACTATCGTGATTCAAATCCATGATATCTGGCATGTTATCAGCTGGAAAGCTCTTCTTGAACATGCTGTTCCTTTTCTTTCGCCATTCTACATACTCTCGTATATCATCATGAGAAACATTCTCTTCGAAGAAGTCCTCTCTCTCGTGAATCATATCGTAGCCAAGGCTTGAACCTATCCATACAAGATAGAAACCTTCGAGTTTGACAAAGAAGAGATCGAATCCTTCCTGAATGATATCAGTGTCTGTGGACAAACAGAGGTGATTCTCCAAAGGTAGACATGAAAAACCAATGATTGCTGTGCTATCTCTCAGACCGGCATAGTATGGGTCTGCAGGATCTCTAAGGAACACTTTGTCTAGTTTGAGAAGACTGTGAATCTCGCATGGATGTACTCCAAGCACCACCCTCTTCTCGATTACAGAATAGTCTGGTTTGAAACCAGTTTCATCGAAATGCATCATTGTGAACTGCATTGGATGAAAGAGCTTCTTGATTGGAATCATGGGGTGTTCGTCTGTGAGGACGAGATCCGATATATCGTTCAGACGGTCATAAGACAACACACCATCCTTTTGTTTGGGTCCGTATAAAGCACCAAACTTGTCCAGACTCTCGAGAAACACCTCGAGGAATTTTGCTTGCATCTTCAGTATGCGCATTTTTAGAGCCTCGCTCGAGAGGAGTTTTGAACCGCCGTCGTGGGCAAGGAATTTACTTTTAGATTTTTTCTACTAGCAATGTTGAAAGTATAATATCGTTCTTTGAACTGTAACGTTTCTGATAGCGAAATCCTAATTCAGTAGTCAGGAAACCGACCCACAGCTTCAGATTTCTTTGCAGTTGCGACAAATAGTTGTTCAAAGCTGTTTTTCACGAATAGGACATTTTATATAGTGATGTACGTAATACTATTACGTGAAAAAGAATTATAAGATTTCATGTACAAATCTAATATGAGGTGATAGAAGTGCCCGACACCAAGGAACCAGTACAGATGAGTCTTCGAGAGCAACTTCTAGGCCGTCTTTCAGAAGATGACCTATCAAAGAAGCGCGAGGTCTCAGTGATGACCCGAATGAGCGGTGACATCGTTGAGATTCTTGATGCATTGGTTGAACTCGAGATTTTCAAGAGTCGGTCAGAGGCCGTTTCTGCCTTTGTTGAACAAGCGATTGCCGCAAGAAGCCAGATGTTCGAACAGATCAAAGTTCAAGCCGCAGATATTCGCAAACTTCGCGATTCCGCCAAGAAGCATGCCTTTGAAGCATTCCAAGAGAAGTAGAGAAATCTCAGGATTTCCTTTTTGGAGAATGACTTTGTAAATAGTAGTAGGATTTGAAAATCAGTAATTGGGATTGGAAAGAGTGCGTAGGCACTCTTGTCCTGAAAAAACCAAGCGTTCTCCTTCTTTCTTTTTCAGGGGTTTGGTTGTCTAATCCTCTAGGTGAACGACACCTACTTCGCCGCCGGATCCTGCGATTGCATTGGGGATGTGCCTGTAATCAACTGAAGCAGTTTCATTTGGATCAAGGCGGAAATCGACTGACACTGTTTCACCAGGATCAAGTCTGAAATCGATGGAAATCACTTCTCCAGTCTCAAGCCTGAAATCAACAGACACAGTCTGACCAGGATCAAGGCGGAAGTCTACTGAAACTACCTGGCTTGGATCAAGGCGGTAGTCAATAGATGCTACTTCGCCAGGATCAAGGCGCCAATCAATCATTTGAACCACTCCAGGATCGCTCCTACCACCACCGATAGCTGCGACTTGAGTGATTCTATAGTCAACTGAAACAGTTTCACTAGGATCAAGTCGAAAATCAATAGTAGCAGTCTCACCTGGGTCTAGTCGAAAGTCAATAGACACGGTCTCACCAGGATCAAGATGCCAAGCTAGAGCAGCTGAATCCTCAGCAGAGTAGCCGTCTGGCATCATCGTCATTCCACTGTCCATGCTCATGGATGCGACTGCAAACAGTGTACCGAATACAGCCAGTCCGAGTATGAACAGGATTCCAGTTGCAAATGCAACTCTTTGGGTTCTGTTTTCAAACATTCTCTATCTCCTCCGATATGAGTGAGGATTCAGTGACAATGTTGTCGTAGAGATCGAATCGACCAGCCATTACCGGTCCGACGCAGTCATTGATTCGCTGAATCATCCAAATACCTCGAAATAGTATTACATGTTACAAGTAATATATGTTTCGGTAACATAATCACTAAGCGAAAGATATATTACGTAATGTTGTTACTGTATCAGTGAAGTCCCCCGGTCATGCAGATTGGAATGTTCTCCTTCTTTCTGTTCTCAACGGGGTGGACGGGGGATTTCGCTTTTCTTTCTCTATTATCTAGCAATCATGAGCTAAGCATAAATACGAAAGTTGTAGCGCGAGCGAGAGAGGAGACCAAAGATGGTTTACTGAACGATTCCCCCGATTTGGATCATTCCATTTGAGTCTAATTTTGGGGAGTTGTTCTGTGACCGTATTTGGCTATACTGAGCTTCTTCTTCAACTGATTCCTGGCCGAGTCAGACGAAGCAATGATGCAGTTCCTCTCGTGGTGAGAACGCTCCCCTATTTCTTGGGTGTCAGGAAACTGTGACTAGTGATGCTCCTTTTGCTTGAACTTTCTTGGAAATGGTGTCCTGGGTGAGCTTTCTCCCAGTCCATGCTCCTCTGGAGGTTTCCAGCCTTCTGTCATCCTAAGATATTCAGCTCTCTCTGCTGCGTCATGAAGTTCCATTACTGTGGCAAGGTAGTTTCCGTTGTCGTCTTTGATTGGGTAGATATACTCGTAGAAGTGTTTACCAATGAAGTGGACCCATCCCTCATACCTCTCAAGCTCACCACTCTTCAGGTCACCAATCATCTTGAGCACTCCTGCCTCGGCCCGTTCAGGATGGCAGCGTAGAATGGATGAGCTGATTCTATTCTCGTTTTCCTGCTGCAGTTGCTCGCCTACCTTGCGATTGAATACCACAATATGGTCATCTTTGTTCAATACACAGATGCCCACATTGAGGTTCTCAACTAGCTGTTGCATCAACTCAAAATCGAGAGTCATAATCATATACATGCAAACACGGTGTGAAAACCTTTGGGATTTCCTCTTTGCACTAGTTGATTAACACAAATGTGAATGCAATCCTATGGAAACTACCACTCTCGGGTCTGGTTGCTTCTGGTGTACAGAAGCTGTGTTTCAACAACTAAAGGGTGTTGAAACTGTTGTATCTGGCTATTCTGGAGGACATGTAGAGAACCCATCATACAAACTGGTTACTACTGGAAGAACAGGTCATGCTGAGGTCTGTCAAATCCAATTTGATCCTGAGCACATTTCCTTTGAGGAATTGCTTGAAGTCTTCTTCAATACACATGACCCTACAACCCTGAATCGTCAGGGAAACGATGTAGGCACTCAGTATAGATCAGTGATATTCTATCACAACGAGGAGCAAAGGAAGATTGCTGAACGGGTCAAGAAAGAGATGAATGATGATGGAACTTGGAAAGACCCAATCGTCACTGAGATTGTCCCCTTTGAGAAGTTCTACAGGGCTGAGGATTACCATCAGAACTACTACAGAAACAATCCCACTGAGGGGTACTGTCGAGTCGTAATCGCTCCCAAACTCAAGAAGTTTGAGAAAGTCTTCAAACTGAAACTGACTGGGTTATAGAACTTCATCTGACCTCAATAGAAGATGCGAGCATGACTTATTTTCAAGTTTCTCATTTCTTCCTATCATGGTCGACGCTGAGCCCCAGGAAGTGTACGTCTTCTGCAACATATGCCAACAAAACGTACCGCTCGAGATATCTGAGGAAGATATGGAGAGGGCTAAGACTGGGCTCATCTCCATCATTTCGGTTCATGGTGAACCCTCTCATGCAATCATGGTCTACTTGGACATGAATCTGAAGGCCAGAGGCGTCGAGTATCCAACTCTAAAGCAAGCCACAGAGAGTACGCCGGAAAAGGCAGTCAAGCTACAGGAAGATGCCCTTGACCTCAAAACTATCGTCAGTTCCTTTGGCGATAAGCAGGATCAAGCAATCAAGGTATTTGCTCACATATCCGCTCAACTCATTGCCGGAAATTCATTCTATCTCATTCACAAGAACAAGAGCATTGGTAGAGTTGTAAAGGACCAGATCGATTCTTTGTTCACAGAAGAAGAAAAACCTGCATCCTTCGTGATTACCTTTGATGAGATCGATTACGTGACTGGTATGAGACCTACAATCTATGATATGCAATATGGGAGCTTCATCTCAGAGGGCATAGATATCGATACTTCATACTATGAACAAATCATCAAGGATGCGCTCGAAAGTCCGAATGGGTTTAGCATGCTGAAGAACGACTATCACAAATTGAAGTATTCATACCGTCGCCTCTGGGAGTTGCTATCCAGTGGCGCTAGAACATACACACACAAGAAACTCGCATACCTCGTTTCAATTGACCTTTCCCTCATTCCTCTTCTTCTTCAAATGGCTGAGAATGATGGTGTAGATGTGGCATCACGAGTGAAAGCACCATAGAAGCAATCCTGCGCATCAGCAGACTCTCCCTAGATTGAAGAAACCTCCATCGGAAAGACAGATAGGCAAGATGAACCAATGAAATTCGTACATTACTAGGAGGAGTTGAATATTGACAGATATACCGCATAGCGGTGAAAAAACAGCGAAGTTTGGTGACGTTGAAATTGTCTATGACACATTTGGCGATCCATCAGCTCCACCGATGCTTCTCATCATGGGTCTAGGTGCACAGATGATTCGGTGGGATGAAGCATTTTGTCAGGCAATTGCAGCGCAAGGTCGTTGGGTGATTCGATTTGATAATCGAGATGTAGGACTTTCTACAAAGTTTGACGAGGCTGGCATTCCTGATGTTATGTCCCTTATCCAAGGAAAACCGACTGACACTCCCTACAAACTGAAAGATATGGCTGATGATGCAGTAGGTCTACTTGATGAACTTGGAATCAAGGAGGCCGACATTGTGGGTGTTTCAATGGGCGGTATGATTGCTCAGACCATTGCAATTCACTATCCCGACCGAGTGCGGACTCTTACATCAATCATGTCTTCGACGGGCAACCCATCCTTGCCACGACCAAAACCTGAGGCAATGGCAGTCCTGCTCTCACCTCCAGTATCCAATCGAGACGAGTACATCAGTAACTCTGTGGAATCTTCAAGAGTTCTCCATGGGCCAACTTATCCACTTGACGAGGACTATGTTCGTAAGTTGGCCGGACATCAATATGACAGGTGCTACAACCCTCAAGGATTTACAAGACAGTTGGGAGCAGTTCTCGCATCTGGAAGCAGAAATGAAGAGCTAGGAAAGGTGAAGATTCCAACCCTTGTGATTCATGGTGATGTAGACCCGTTGGTTCCTGTTGAAGCAGGAAAGGACACAGCTAAGAGCATTCCTGACTCAAAACTGGTCATCATCGAAGGAATGGGGCACAGCTTTCCGACCGAGGCGGTACCAAAGATACTCCAGGAGCTTCTGCACCATACTGCACCATAGCGTACTTCAGAGATTGAAAAGAACTAAGTAGTTGCTTCCCATCCCTTGCGGAGTCGCGTGAGGTGTGTAGGTTGAAAATCACTCAGGTTGATATGTATCACATTTCGATTCCACTCAAGAAACCGTTCTATTCTTCATGGATTCCAGGATATCCGCAGACCCACAATCGATTCACCCTCCTCCAACTAACAACTGATACAGGTCTGACTGGAAATGCCGCGGGTGTCGCCTTTGGAGAGGAGCGAGAGGGTCTTGGTGGTCTACTGGCTCCCTATGTCCTTGGAGTGG
>Ga0209536_100001189_pt1 | contig 43002 bp, 49 predicted proteins | sample DeeMarSeWOR28_12_FD_187461 | JGI IMG/M metagenome (GOLD analysis project Ga0209536, IMG submission 187461) | Marine sediment microbial communities from White Oak River estuary, North Carolina - WOR-2-8_12 (SPAdes) (version 2) | ecosystem: Environmental > Aquatic > Marine > Intertidal zone >...
CAACGCAGCTGGCTTAGTGTAAAAAAACTAAGCCGCTGCACCTGTTCTATAATATGTTCTTCTAGTTCATTTTTGCTTGCCCTGTCAATCGTCAGCAGTGTCGTATGCTGACAAAAACGAACCAAAAAGGGCCGCCAATCACTTGGCCCCGCGTTGCGGGACTACCCTGCGCTCCTTGAAACGACCGGGAGTTTGAAAGCTCGCTACGCCCAAACAGGTCAAACTCCTGTTTCGGCCGTTTCTGTGGTGCTCGGCTGCGTGAAATGGCAAAAACAGAAAAAATGTCTCCTCTTTGTCTTATCTGCTAACCATTTTATGGTCACCATTAAGTCGTTTCTTTTAGGAGAGGTTGTCAACTTTCTTGTCGGACAAAGTCCCTCATCCTGTGCCGGCCACCAAATCAGGTGGTCAGGACCCTGTAGATTTCCGGCAGGCGCAGCGGCAGTTTGCGCACGTCATCCACAAAGATATAGTTAACTTCGCCGTACATATGGCCTATATAGTCGTGGGCCTGTTGATCGATGGTTATGCAGAAGGGGTGGATGCCGGCAGCCTTGGCCTCAATCAGGGCGTGGCGGGTGTCTTCTACGGCATACTCGCCCTTGTAATCATCATAATCTTCAGGCTTGCCGTCCGAGAGCGTCACCAGGAGCCGCACCTTTGCCTCAACGTTCTGCAGCAGCTGGACCGCATGCCTCAGCGGCGGGCCCATGCGGGTATATTCCTGGGGCCCGATAGCGGCAATCCTGCCCTTTATCTCTTCGCTGTAAGGTTCAGCAAAATCCTTTACCCGGTAAAAATCCGAGCGCAGCCGCCGCATGCCTGAAAAGCCATAGACGGCAAAACGGTCCCCGAGCACCTGGAGTGCTTCGCCCATGAGGATGAGCGCCTCCTTGAGAGCCTTGTTGATCCAGCCTTCGGTGGAGGAGGACATATCCACCAGGAAGAGTACGGCAATATCGCGTTCATCCCGCTGCAGACGGATGAACAACCGTTCGGACGGCGGCTTGCCGGCCCGTGTGTCTGCAATGGATTCGATCAGTGCATCGAGGTCAATATCGTCACCATCCCGCTGCCGCTTTATAAAGCGTTCCCTGCTGCGCAGCATTTCAAATTGCTTTTTAAGCTGCCGCAGCAACCCCTGGTACTTATCCAGGGTGGACTCAACAAACGTACCCTTGATCGGCTGCACCTGTTTTTCATGGAGCAGGCACCAGTCCTTCCTGAAGCCATTGCGCCGGAAATCCCATTCGTCATAGGTGAGGGGCCCCGCAAGACTTTCACCTGCAGGGCTGCCGGAAGCCTGCAGGGCAGGAGCAGCCCGGCCGGCCCGGCCCTGGGCGGCGGAAATGTAATCACTGGGGATGTGACCCAGGTCTGCAACTATTTCTTCCGCAAGGGAGCGTAGCGGTTTCGGCAATTCAGTTTCAGGACCCTCAAGTGTCAGAAACCTGGTGGTCTCATTCTTTTCCTGTGCAGTTTCCCTGTCTTCCTGTTTTTTTGAGGAGAATAGGACCATGCCGGTGCCATCTTCTCCTGACAGTGCAGGCGATCTGCTTTCGGGCGCACTTTCGTTTTCAGCCTTGCCTGCTGTTTTCCGGTCAACCTGGAGCATGACGGCAGCAAGGATCTTGATAAACTCCTCTTTAGCCAGAGCCCGTCGCCTGAGGGCCCCTTTCCGGGCTTCAGAAGGATTGAGCCTGCCGATGTAATAAACAGGGGCGACCCTTCTATAGGTTTCTTTAAACGGGTGAAGCAGGGCATAGATGGCCGCTGTCTGGGCAGCGGAATCTGCAGCTGATTGTGCCGGTCCGGAAAATTCGGCCAGGATTTTTTCATAAAGGATCTGCAGAGAACTGCTTAATCCTTCTTCAGCCTTACCAGTCATAGCATGCCGCGCCAGCATTTCCAGGATTCTGGACGGCAAAGGAGAGTCATGGTGCAGGATGCGTGCAGCAGCAAGATCAAGGCGGATCTTGGCAGTATCCCGCCAGAGACCGGGAAAGGCTGCAGCGAGATAGTGTGACACCCGGCGTCCTTCAGTCACTGTGAAAATATCTTCCGCAAGAGAGGGGTCCGGGAAAAGGGAGAAGAAATGTTCCAGCGGGATGTGTTCCGGAGCAGGGCCCGCTCCGAATGTATCTGCAAGTGCTTGAATGAGTGAATGGTCTTTCTCCAGGGTGAACTCATAAGTTCTCTGCAGGAGCAAACCAAGCTGAAAGGTGACGATAAGTTTATAGAGAAGAAAGTTGTCTTCGTCTAAAGAGCACAGTGTCAGCTTGTTCGGTAAATAGATGAATTCAGTATCTGTATAAATGCGGGGACCTGCGGCCAGGGTGATCCTGCGTTCAACTATGGAGCGGGCATAGGGGGTAAGGCGACCGGCAGCAGAACTGAAATCAAGACCGGCCTCGCCCCGGATGCGGCAGAGAAAATTGGACTCCACATCGGCCATGAAGTGCTGTGCAGACCGCAAGCCGTCTTTTTCATAAATGTCGAGAATATCGCCAACCCACTGGGTCAAACGCTCAGGGGGAAGACAGCCCAGGGCGCTCCCGGCGGATGCGAGATAGGAATAGCACAGGGAGTGGCTCACTGACCAGATTGCAGGGACATGGGAGAGGACCAGGTTCTGGAGGCCAGCCCGGAGTTCAGCGATATTTTCCAGGTGCTCCTCAATTTCCCAGCCATTGGGAGGGTGCGAGGGTACCAGCCCGAAAAAGCTCTTTTTAAGTTCCGCAATATTCATGAAGGGCCGGGATCAGAAAAGGGAATTGATCATCTCGTTTATAGAGGCCAGCAGCTCGTGATCGTCGGTCAGGGTTTCACTGATCGCTGCACGGCAGGCGCGTCTTGACTGCATGCCGCTTTGCATGAGTTTGCCCGCATGGATCAACAGCCTCGTGCTTGCGCCCTCCGGCAGGCCGGCATCCTTAAGATTTCTTGTCATCGCTGCAAGACGCACAAGCTGTGCAGCGGTTGCTTTATCAACACCTGATTCATGCTGCACGATATCGGTTTCCAGTTCCTGTTCGGGATAGTTGAACTCAAGGGAAATAAAACGCTGCCTGGTGGACTGCTTCAGATCCTTGAGAACGCTCTGATAGCCGGGGTTGTAAGAAATTGCCAGCATGAAGCCGGGGGGTGCGTGGAGCAGTTCTCCGCGCTTTTCAATGGGCAGTTCACGCCGGTCATCTGCCAGGGGATGGATAACGACTGTCGTGTCCTTGCGGGCCTCGACAACTTCGTCCAGGTAGCAGATGGCCCCGTGCCGTACTGCCATGGTGAGAGGGCCGTCGGCCCAGACCGCCTCTCCTGCCTTGACAAGATATCGGCCTACCAGGTCGCCGGTGGAAAGATCATCATGACAGGATACCGTCACAAGCGGGCGCTTGAGTTTCCAGGCCAGGTGCTGCATGAATCGGGTTTTGCCGCAGCCGGTAGGCCCCTTTAAAAGCAAGGGGATAGCGTGTGCATAAGCTGCTTCAGCAATGACAAGCTCATCGCCCTGAGGAAGGTAGAACGGCTCATCGGTAATCATATATTCTTTCAGGCGCTGCATGGAACCTCCAAAAGTGTTTTGGGGAAACAGTAAGAATGATTTTTATTTTTACAACTCTGTGTTTTCTTTCCGCATCAGCACTGAACCGGGAACAAAAAACAATGTGGAACTACCACCGCGTGGTAGGCAACCTATTGATTTTTTTAAAATTTCACCTGTTGATTTCCTGCAGAATTTGAAGAGTATTCTCTATTTATTTTGAAATTTGGGTAGTTTTTCGCCAGCTAATTTCCCGGGAGGGTCTTTACTGTTGCAGGGCTGAAAAATTTTATTGTCTTGAAATCAATAGAGAAAATACGGAAAGGGGTGATGACCGCATGAGAATGGCACGCTTTTTGGAATATTATAAGTAAATGAATGTTCAGTTATTTTAATTATTAACATTTTACATTGGAGGTTTTTGCATGAAAAAGTATTTGGTAGCAGCAGCCCTTATCGGGGCAATTGGTTTGAGCGGGATTTCCATGGCAAACGCCCGCGGCAATTATGGGTACGGTCCCGGTCCCGGCTATGAAAATTGCAGCGGCGGCAGATATTGTGACAACTGGTCCTATGCGGAGAAGGACGATGAAAAGGCTGCCGCCTTCTTTGAGGAAACTAAAGAACTCAGAAAGGAGATCGTTGTAAAAAGGAGTGAGCTTGATGCCCTGATGCGGCAGGATAACCCTGACGAAAAGAAAGTGGCACAGTTGACAGGTGAACTGTTTGACCTGCAGAACACCATGGAAGAAAAGGGCGGAAAAGCTTTTGAGGGCCGCCCCCGTTATGGATATGGGCCCGGACCGGGGTATGGCAACTGCGGTAGACGCGGTAATCAGTAGCCCCCTTCTTTCTTAATTGAAAAGGCGCTTTCGAATCATGAAAGCGCCTTTTTTTTGCTCGGGTCCCGGAAGGCTCTCCATATCTCCTGCAAGTTGTGGCGACACAGGGTATACATTACTGAAGCTGCGATGTTTAAACATATGCAGGCGCCAAAGTCTATACTAAAAGATATAATTTAATGGTTTGCTCTGCTGATCGTAGCTTTTCCCTCTATAATGTGCAGCAAAGTTCTCTGTTGCCCGGTCTATAGTAAAAAGAGCGTAACGGGTAAATTTTTTGTACTTACTGGTATACGGTTTTATCTGCACTGACAGTAATTGTCACCTGGGGGCGCATACTCCTGTTGCCGCCAGGCGTATTGCCAACAAACCAGCGCCAGGGAACATTTCCTATGATTTATGTATGTATTTGTTGCAAAAAATTATAGGGCTGATCTCCTGTTTTATATGCAATATATTTTAACTGATATGCTAAATTGTGTAATTGATGTCTGCCGCTCAAAAACATGTAAATTTACCTGGCATGCTTCTTGCTGCTGCTATGATAAGGCATCATGCTTTACATGTTTATAGCGCAACGGCTGCATTACAGCAGCAAAACAGTTTAGAACAGGAGAATGCACAATGGCTGATGAGATAAGTAAAGCACACAACGACCAGGAAATGGTTACGCTGGGCATGGCCTGCATGGGTTTTCTTATGGGGGTAGGTGCCATCTGCGGCATCTGGTTTCTCACCGGGTTATTTCAGATGCTTTCAAAAATGATGGGCTAATTTTTTATGTAACAATTTTTGCAGTTGGGCTGCAGGGGTGGAGCCCGATAATGAGGGGGGTGGTTATTTTATCAACATGAGCCGCCCCCCCCTCTATTTGTTTCCCCATGAAAGAATTGTCACATCAGTTCAGGTCATATATTCCCGGTTGATACGGACCCCGACATAGACACCGATTAGGCTGCCCGCAAAACTTGCCAGATAACCCGTCATCAGGCCGAACCGCACACCCAGCCACCAGCCGAACCAACTTAAAAGCGAGACACAAAGTACGATGGTGAGTGTTTTCATAGACACGACAGCCGATTTGCAATATCGGTGGATACATCTCTTCCCCGCCGGTCCAGGTTGTTGCCTGACCAGTGAAGCCGGGGAAAAGAAAGAATTATGGCTTGAAGTCGGATCAGGCTCCTGCAGATTCAAGCTGCGAGGTGCAGTTTGGGCAGCGGCTGGCCTTGATCGCAATGGTTGACAAACAAAAGGGGCATTCCTTTGTAGTTGGTTCAGCAGGAGGTGCCTCTTCCTCACGTTTGAGAGTATTTATGCCTTTAATGAGCATGAAGACTGCAAACGCCACGATCAGAAAGCTGATGACGGCATTAAGGAACAACCCGTAGTTGACTGTCACTGCACCGGCTGATTGGGCGTCGGCAAGGGCGGCATAAGGTGCGGCACCCTTGGCCCCTTCCTTCAGGACAACAAAAAAATTGGCAAAATCGACCCCCCCCAGGAGCAGACCGATAGGCGGCATTATCACGTCACTCACCAGGCTTTTGACAATTGTACCAAAGGCGCCTCCGATAATGATACCAACAGCCATATCAACCACATTGCCACGCATGGCAAATTCTTTAAACTCTTTAACCATCCCCATACCTGCACCCCTCATAGTTTAGGTTTAATGGTTTTCCCCTTTTCCTTATTGCAGGCTGATCTGAAGCATCTGCAAAAAATCATGCCAGGAAAAGCAGTGGTCTCCTAAAGAAATATAATTGTAATATTTTCCACATTATAGAGAATTTTTGCAAAACATACAAGAATGAATCGTGTTCAGGAGAGGTGAGGTTAAGCAAAAGGATGCAGCCCTGAAAAGAGTTTGAATGCACTAAAAATTATGTGAAGAAACCCTTTGTTTTCCGGAAGATCGCAAGCGTTTGCCTGCCAGGCAGGCTATTCCTGATCCCAGCAAAAGCAAGGTTGCCGGTTCCGGGGTTGGCACAGGTCGGGGTGGTGAGGCTGGAGAGAATGTTCCTGCTGGAAATGGAGTGGTTGCGGTCAGGTTGGAGGTTTGGCCATCCAGTCCATTGGCACCGCTGAAGTACCATTCTGGCAGCAGAAATGAGGCTGTGTCCGGGCCGCCTGTGGCATTATTCCTGTAAGCCCACCCATCAAGATATTCCCATGGCTGCCCGGTGCCGTCTTCAGCAATATTACCAAAAACATCTACCACGGTGCCGTTTCTGAATAGTTCAACTGCATCATCGCCGTTGATATTTACTGCGGAAGTCACTGAACCCGGGGTGAAGCCGAAAAAGTTTTTGAACGCTTCATCCTCTGAGGCAACATATAAAAAGTCGCCGCTGGAGGCAGGGATGCCTGAAAAGGTAAATTCAATTCCGTCAGACCCTCCGCCGTTATTGGCAAAACCAAGGCCATAGTTGCTTAAATCACTGATATCATTGAGCACATATAACTCAACAGCTTTGGGTGTGCCCCCTGCCAGGGGCCCGTCAATGACACCGGTAATCACCAGGCTTGTTGCCTTGGATAAACCAGCCGTTCCAAGCAAGAGAAACCAGACTGCCAGTCCTGCGTAAAAACATATCTTCATAACATCTCCCTCCGTGGTCAAAGTTAATGTGATTATTGGGCAAGCCAGTGTTCCAGAGTGGTAATTTGAACTCCACTTACCCGGTGCAAATAGGGAAATCAAGGAGAAAGAATGCCAGGAATAATAGTAGGTTAAGCTATAATTTGGGGGCGAAAACAAGCTGTAAGATCGGCTTTTACGGGGCTAAAACTGACAGGTTTGCGGGAAAGAAAAAGTGCAACTTTTTCAAGCAGAGCTATGTATATGCTTAAAGACGAAATAAACATTCATGATGTTTGGTGCATCATGTGCTGGGCCCGGAAAAATTTAAACCGGCTTGACAATTTCTTTTCAAGCCGGGAAGAGCAGAGAAAGTGACAGGTTCCCCTGTTCCAGTATTTCTTGTGATTATTGCAGTTCTATGGACTCCAAATAATCCTTGACCCGCGCAACGGTTAAAATGAACATCCTTGCCCCGGTCATGATTGTAAAGACATCGTCTCCATCCCCACAGACCCTGGCAAACGCGGGACCTATTATTGCAGCGGGTTCATGCATCTCCGGTTTATCCGTCAGGGCAGCCACATACATATCCAGGCGGTCCTTTACAACCTGAAAATAGTCAATATCACGGCCGGTCATAAGCCCGGTCGTGTCAGAGAGGTCTGCTGAAAACCCATGGATAAGCTTCCAGAAAATTTCCGCAAGTTTATCCCTGTGCGGGTTGTTGTCCACAAAGAATGATATGGACCAGCCTGTAGCAATGATTTTCAGAAGCTGGAGCTCGTATTCAATTGCTGCCGGTCTGCATGTTGCTTCCCCGGATAAAAGGTTAACAAGCGTTTTTACATCATCACGCTCCACTGCAAAGTTGAACAGGTTTTCCCCGGCCAGCTTCAATTCGGTTTTTTCATTTTCTGATCGTGCTATCATTGTTAACTTCTCATCAGCAGTCGGCAACCCTTAGTCCCGTTTTTTAGGGTAACTCCGTATCATTTCTGCTCCAGCGCGAGCTCTTTTACCGGGGTGTTGCTGAGGACGACCGAGGTTTCAACCTGTCTTGCAGGAATGTTCCAGTATTTTCGCAGCAGAATATTTTTTTCTTCCTCCGATACCAGCGAAAACCCGAGTTTTTCGTAAAACTGTATGGCCCACTTTGCATCTGCCCATGTACCCATGAGTAGAGGCCGCTTTGTCTGAGCGGCGAGATGCTGTAATAATTGGGAGCCTATCCCTTTTCTCTGGCAGGCGGGATGGGTATAGGCGTGGCGGATCAACGTTACGTCTTTAACATCCTGGATTCCCATGATGCCGAGGAGGGAGCCGGCCTCTTCCCAGCACCAGAAAACAACGCCGGCGCTGATCTCTTCTGCAAGTTCATCTGCAGTCATATAGGGCTCTTGCCACCTGTCAGCAGGGATGGCTCCCTTGTAGGCAAGTGCCGCCGAGTTTATGATGGAATACATGGCGGCAAAGTCCGAATGTCTGCATTGGCGAATCATAAATTGTCCAGGTAATTCTCAATCAGCATTTTTAATTTCTGCAGCAGCTTTCATGCCTGGGATGAAAGACCTGGCCGGGGTCACGCCTGTGCACCAGGTTATAGGCCGGAACCGCCTCAACTGGTATTCCTTCTACAATTTGAACATCTCCGTTTTTCATGATAATGGCGCTTCCGACAGTCTGGGCGCATATCTCTGTCAGCACCAGGGTGGTTTTGTCCGTGCGCACCAGTTCCAGGGCCGCCGGGTCAAGATGGTCACGGTGATGGTGAGTGAGAATGATAACATCCGCCTTGGGCAGCTTCGCATAATCTGCAAGTTTGCTGAAGGGGTCGACATGGATGATCATGCCGTCATAAGTAAGCATCAGCGTACCATGTCCGATGAAGGAGATCTCAAGGTCCCCCCGGATGTGCTGATAACATCCTTTTCGAATTGTTGCTGGCCGGCCACGGGAGAGATAGAGCAGAACAGATAGAAAAATGCAAATAAAATAATCCGCATCATGAGATTGCCTCCTGGCTGATGATCTTGGGAGAGATCCCTATGGAGATGCAGGGCATAGTGAACTGACTAGAAAAAAGGTGAAATATTGTCAAGGGAAAAGTAGGATGGCCGTAAACCGGGATCAAAGTTATGTTGAGAGGGGTTTACAATCAGCCTTTATGAAAATTGGATCTGCACTTTTGCCTTTTTCGGTAACAGAATTTACGCTTCGCAGTATAGCAATGAAAACGATTTTTCGTCACAAAGAATAAAAGCCCAATGAGGACGCCATGAAAAGACTTTCAGTGTTGCTTGTTGTTTTTTCCGTGCTGGCAGGCTCCCATGTCAGCGCAAAATCCTCCAATTATGTTTTTACAGGACAAGACATGTATGAATCCTGCAGCCATGCATTAGCCGGCCTTGACAAGACAGGAGAGTATGATGACCACAGGTTCGGAGTATGTGCGGGATATATTGCCGGCATTGTTGACTTTCATACTGTGGCGACAACCGTGGAATCATTGCCCTTTGACATGTTTTGCCTGCCGAAAAACATCACCACGGCCCAGGTTATCCGTGATGTCACACAATTCCTTGAGGATAATCAGCAAAAACACTCTGACCTGGCCGCTTATCTTGTTATTCTTGCCCTGCACGAAGCGTATCCCTGCAAGGAAACCACCCCCGGACAATAGTTCATGCAGAAAGAGGCAACCATCTGCGGCAACATGTAAAATCCTCGTAATATCAATTTGTTCCATAGCATACCAGTCGTAGCCATAGTATTGCCAGGATCTGCTGGCGTCTCGTTGGCCAAGTAGCCGGTGCAGCTTGCGTACGCGGAGCATAAGCTGCGGGGCGGCTCCCTAACGGCATGAACTGGCCTGAACGTGTTCACAAAAAAAGACAGAATTTTGTCATTTCTTGCGAATTTTCTTGAAATCCTGGCCGAATGACAAAATGGCTGAAATGTCATTCAGGGAATTTTCTTTTTTAACAGCTTGATATTATTCAATAAATCGGAAAAGTGTGAGGCCCCGTTCAGTCTAGAGTTTGTTAGGCATGGTTATTGCTAGTAAAAAAGGTAGCAATGTGAGGAAATTATTAGAAAAACATAAGGGGGAAGAAATGGATGCAATAGATAAGGTGAGGATGATGGCAGAACTGTCTCACGATCACTGCTCCCTGAACCATGGGCCCGGCATCAGCAATGAGAATATTCCGGCAGCTGATTATATTGTCATGCTTTTTGGTTACAAGGAGACAGAGCACAAGGAGATTGCCGTCCGCGAGCTCATCATTCCTGTATGCATTGAATGTGTCCTGGCCTTAAAAGGCGAGGAATGGACCCTGCTCTTCTGTTTTGAGTGCACTGAAAGCCGATGGGTCTGCCGTAAACTGGCGAGAAACAAGTACCGGCATCATATCCTCTGGCTCAGGGGTTGTCCGGATTGCACAAATGAGTTCGGCGGCTTGTATTTCACCGATGTCCCTTCCTGCGGCAGCATAGCCCACCTGGCTGTCAATGAGATGAGGATCGCTGTTTGAACCTCTTTTTCCATTGAGTTAATACATTCCATTTCAGTATTGCCTTTCCGCGTGCTGTCATTCCGCATAAAAAGATTTCTGTGCCGCAATCCTACTTGCCGTTGGTAAAAAACAATATTATATCAGAACAGAAGAGGTTCTGCGTGGGGATTGCATGACAGATCCGCAAGCTGCGGACAAAAGTATATTGACCTGACGGACCGGGTAAATGGGCGAAACATTTGATCTCTGGAAACTGATAGCCGGGCTGGGAATTTTCCTTATCGGCATGTCCATGCTCGAGTTTGCCATCAAAGCTTTGTCCGGCAAGGCCTTTCGGCGCATGATCCGGCTTTACACCAACGGCCGTTTACGGTCCATCGGCAGCGGAACCCTCGTTACCGCCATTCTGCAGAGCAGCTCCGCGGTTTCCCTCATGGTGCTGGCTTTTGTCGGTGCCGGCGTTATGAGCATGCAGAATGCCATCGGGGTCATCATGGGCTCCAATATCGGCACCACCCTGACCGTATGGATTGTCGCCATCGTCGGTTTCAAGCTGAAGATTGAAACCTTTGCCCTGCCCTTTATCGGCATCGGCGGCATCGGCTTTATCTTCTGTGATTCATCAGACAAGCCCAAATCCTACCAGCTTTGCAGACTGCTCATCGGCTTCGGTTTTCTTTTTCTCGGGCTTGATTACATGAAGGGCAGCGTGGAGAATATCGGCCAGAATTTTGACCTGAGCATGGTCCCTGATTACGGTCTCTGGCTCTACCTCGTTGTCGGCACCCTGCTGACGGCCATAATGCAGGCCAGTGCTGCCAGTATCGCAGTAGTTCTGACCGCCCTGCACAGCGGCCTGATCACTTTTGACATTGGTGTGGCAATGGTGATAGGGGCTAACGTGGGAACCACCATTACAGTCATTCTCGGTGCTCTTGGCGGTATACCGGCCAAGAAAAGAGTCGCCTTCAGCCACCTGGTCTTCAACGTGCTCACAGGGGTTGTCGCCTTTTTGAGCATCAAGGGCCTTGTGTGGTTCATAGCTCATTTCATTGATATCCAGACCAACGATGTCATGGGACTTGCCCTTTTCCATACGGTTTTCAACATTATGGGGGTCATCCTCTTTTTTCCTTTTGTCGGCCTGCTGACAAAACTTCTGTACTATCTCTTCCCGGACTATAAGGCGATCCTGACAGTTTATATCAACAACACTCCCATGGAAGTGATTGAGGCCGCCGCCTCTGCCTTGCGGAAAGAAATTATACACTTGCTGCACGAGGGCCAGCTCTATGGTTTGCGGCTGATGAATGTTGACAGGCAGCTGGTGTTTGCCGAGAGCTTGCCCCTGGAGAAAAGTTCCCGTAAAAGACTCTCGCTTGAAAGATTATACGAAAACATAAAACTGCTGCATGCGGAGATTTTTGCTTACTATTCCAAGCTGCAAGGCCAGAAACTGGAGGAGGCTGAGGCCAAGGAACTGGAGCGCATCATTTTTGCCTCCCGCAACATCATGAACTCGATCAAGAACTTCAAGGGCATCCGCTATGATATGGATGAATTCAACGGTTCTGAAAGCGTTTTTCTGAACGATCAGTACGATACATTCCGCAAGCGTTTGCTTAAACTCTACCAGGAAATGAAAGGTATCCAGAACCTGGAGAACACGGAAGAGCAGTACCACAGGTTGCTGAAAGCCTTTGTCAAGATCGAAGAGGCTGATAAAATGTGCATTAATGAGACGTTGAAGGCTGTGGCTGAAGGGCGGATACAGGAATTGCAGATTTCCTCCATGCTTCTGGTGAACCGGCTTTTTACCCAGGCCTGCCGCCTGCAGATTTTCAGCCTGAAGGACCTGCTCCTTACCCAGGAGCAGATAAGCAATTTTGACCGGGCCCTTGACATGAAGGAGATCATCGAAGAGGAAAAGGGCAAGGAATCGTGATGTCTGTGTTTGCGTCCCATAGTGATGCAAAAGGGTAAAATGGGTATTTGCTTTTCATAGTAAAATGGGCAAAAGAATATATCTTTTGTCCGCCTCTAACACCTCATATAATTTCCTGCTCAATTGCCCAGACCCCTGTAACCTTTTTGCACAACCCCAAAACCGTATTATTTATATTGCGACCATAACAGGGTCAATGGAGCAGCCGTTTGCGGTAATCCCTGTGACGGCAGGAAACCGTCTCCTTTATGAAAATTTCTGCTGTGAGACGGTTATCAGCCTGTCATTATTATGGTATGTATCATAGGTGCAGACCGGGTCTGACCTGAAAACTTTCTCGTAATGTAAAAGAAACGGGAGAACCCATTGCTCAATAAAAAAGAACTTATAGCAGCCTGCCTGTATACAGGTATAATTGTTATAGGGATTGCGGCAATCGCAGGTTTCTATAAGAAAAACAAGAACGTGCTTCCCATATTAGAACATCCGGACCCAGTCCTTCGTATAGTTGCTGAGCCGGTAGTCCGTATTGATGATGCAATAATTTCTGCAACTGAGGATATTATCGCAACATTACGATTCCAGGCACTGGTTGATTTTTTTCTGGAGAGATCAATCCCCCGGGGCCTTGCCGCACCGCAGGTAGGTATCCCGAAAAGACTGATTGTGTGTGGCATAAACGGCAAGATAAAGGTAATGATCAACCCTGAGATCCTGGAAACAAAAGGGACCTATATAGATAAGGATGGCTGCTTGTCTGTTCAGGAGGAGGAAGAAATTGCAATAAAACGTTCCGCCTACGTAAAGGTCAAGTATAACACCCTGGAAAACAAAGAAAAAATATTGGTGCTGAAGAATGATGCCGCTGCGCTGGTGCAACATGAAATCGATCATCTTAACGGGGTGCTCAACATAGACTATATAATGGAATGATCCTTATCATAGGGAAGTTATACGGTAAGCACCACCTTTCCCCGCGCATGACCCTTTTCCATATACTCATGGGCTTCTCTCGCCTGTTCCAGGGGATAGGTCCTGTCCAGAACAACCCTGAGCTTTTCCTTTTCTATCATTTCCTTCAGCCATAGCAGGTCATCTTTATTGGGCATGGCTGAGGCAAACCTGCATTTCCTGCCGGGCAGGAGAGCTGAAACCAGGCTGAACAGAATCTTTTTAGCAGAGGGCACAATGGTTATGAAGGTGCCTGCAGGGGAAAGGACGCGCCTGCAGGCGGCAAATTCCAAATTGCCGACCGTATCAAAAATTACATCATAGGCCAGGTTCTGCCTGGTAAAATCTTGCTCGGTATAATCGATAATTCTGTGAGCCCCCAATGCAGTGACCAGGTCTTTATTGCGTCCGCTGCAGACACCGGTAACCGAGGCTCCCAGTATATTCGCAATCTGGATCCCATAGGTCCCGACCCCTCCGGAGGCGCCGTTCACCAGGAGATGCTGGCCCTTTTTAAGGTGAACCTTGCTGCGCAGGACCTGGAGGGCGGTTAGGGCGGAACCGGGCACTGCCGCAGCCTCAACAAAAGAAAGATTTTCCGGTTTTTTACAGGCATATTTCCCGCCGGTTATTGCGAATTCGGCATATCCACCCTGGCCGGTCATGACGTTAACCATGGCCATCACCTCATCGCCGGCCTTGAAATCAGAAATGTTCTTTCCTGTTTCTTTCACAATCCCGGCAACATCGGAGCCAAGGATCTTAGGAAATCGTCTGCCGGTTATGAACCTGAAGTTTCCCTTTCTTATCTTCCAGTCAAGGGGATTAACGCCGGCTGCTTTAACTTCAATAAGAAGCTGCCTGGACCCTACTTTCGGCTCCGGAACAGTTGCCTCCTGCAGCACTTCCGGCGGGCCGTATGAATGGATAATTATTGCTTTGATAGGGGCTCCTTTGCAAAATCCGGTTTGACCAGGCTCAGAAAGCAGGCGGAAGAGATCCCGGCCGCGCCAAACACCATGCACATGACCATGATCTGGTACCTGGCGGCAATAAGCGGGGAGACGCCGGATAATATCTGGCCGGTCATCATGCCGGGAATAGAGACAAGGCCCACGGCAAACAGGGAATTGGTAATAGGAATAAGAGAGGATCTGAAAGCGGTATTGCGCGCCTGGTCATAGGCTATATCCCGGCCGATTTCAGCTTCCAGCCTGTCGGCGGCCAGGCTCACACTGTTCATGGCATTGGCAAAGATCATGCCGGCAAGTGGAATAAAATAATTGGGCCGGAACCAGGGAGAGAGATTTAAAACGCCCTGGGTCACAAGAATCAAGGTAGTGGAGCCGCCCACGAGCATGGCAAAAAGAGCCTTGGGGTAAAGGCGCAGTTGCTTATGCATCACAGTACGCAATGCAATCCAGCTGGCTGCAAAAATCATTATTGAAAGAACGGCCAGGACAATCCAAAAATTCTGCGTATCGAATATGTAGGTTAAAAAGTAGCCGATCAGCAACAGCTGAACCAGCATGCGGCATACACCATAGATGGCATTGCGGTGTTCTCTGGACCAGAGATACTGGATCACGATAACAATGCAGACAGGAATGAAGGCAAGGGCCAGATTTATGATCGGTATTGCTTGGATTGCTTTATTCATGGTGTATGGGACCTGGATGGGGGTAAATGTTTTTTCTTACAATATGGCTGGATTTCGAACTGAGTTTACAGGAAGAGTATAGCATTAAGCGATAATTTTACATACTCCATTGTGCTGGACAAGCGATCAGGCAGTTGGAGGAGGGACAGCCGGGGAGGAAAAAGAAGAAAATCAGGCGGAAAGAGAACCTGGGCGGCGGGCAAAAAAAAGCCCTGCTTTTTCAGCAGGGCTTTTTGCTTTGGTTGAATGTATTGCTTAAAGCTTTACAACATTTGCTGCAGCAGGGCCTTTAGCGCCGTCGACTATGTCGAACTGAACGCGTGCACCCTCATCAAGAGACTTGAATCCATCTGCCTGGATAGCGGTATGATGGACAAATACGTCTTTGCCGCCATCCTGCTCGATAAAACCGAATCCCTTTGCATCATTAAACCATTTTACTGTACCTTCTGACATCGTTTACTACTCCTTTAGTACGGGCTCCCTTTGGAACCACTCATTAATAGGGCCCCGGCAAATCTAAGCATAACCGGGTTGGCAGTCTCACTATTCTAAGCCCTAAAAACAAAAAACCGCACTTTCTCAAGTGGATAAGTGCGGTGTTCTTTCTGTAATTTTTGACTACAAATATTTACTGCACGTGAACTAGGTTGTAATTATAAGTACTTTTCAAATAATAGCAAGTTATTCTTTTAAGGAGTGCAATAAATAATGAACAGGAGCGGGGAGTGTTTCTGCCCCGGAGCTTAAACTGGGCTCACCTGCCCTCAAATTTCATCTTGCGATGATCTTTACCCATGAAGAAATTTATCCATGAGGAGGTGCGCTGCAGCGAAGGATCGCTGGCCGGAATGGGGGGTGCCGTAAACGTTACATGCTGCTTCACGCCTTTTATGTTGTGATAGACCTTGACCCAGTAACATCGTTTTTTCTCGGGAAAAACTTCGCAATACCCTTCAATGCTGCCGCCGCATGGGCCGTTTAGCATATTTTTCGGGCACCCTGAACGATAACAGAGAAACCCGCAGGCATAAAGAGTGCAGTCGCCGCACATGTTGCAGCCATACAGCAAACCTTTGGAGATGTATTCCAGCAGCCACAGAAAAGCATACCAGTATTTCCTGCTGCTGCAGAAATGGCAGAAACGGCCGGTCAACGTAAACAGAGGGCCCCGGGGGACATAGACAAGCCAGTCGACAAAATAGCTGAAGGAGTATGTCGGAAGAGGGAAATGTTTTAAGGCAACCGGGGACGGATTACTGGTGCTGAGCCCGTTTTGCGGGTCTTTCTGAAAATAATAAAACGGAGATGCTGAACCGGAAAAATCCAGATCGGCCAGGAAGTTCCGCCAGTCGGACTGCAGTGTTTCTGCCTTGTCCAAGACCTGTTTTATTTCCGAAAAATCGGAGGAAAGATTGCCAATCAGGGCACCATGGTAGCCCAGCCCTTTGAGGACAGCCAAAATCTTTGCAGCCCTTTCCTGTGGTCCCAGGCAGTCAGATGTTTCCCCATAAAGAGTGCGAAGCAATGGCCCCGGGATTTTTACTCCAGGCACGCGCCTTGCCTGGATCAGCCCTGCTGTTTGCATATCTGTAATAAAAATATTAGCCACAAGGGGGGCGGTAATTTTATGCAGCGCGCAAAAGCGGATGAGCTCATCAAACTTTCGCATGTCATACCCTAATTGGCTAATGACAAAATCCGCCCCGACGCTGATTTTGCGCCTGAGTTTTTCAAATTGCCAGACCTGTTCGCTTTCAAAAGTTTTAAAAGGCGAAACAGCACATCCTGCGGCAATAGTATTCTTTTTGCGGAAGTCCGTTAAGAGCATAAGCAATTGCACACTGTCAAGATCAGAAAGGGGATTTTCCCGCCCCTTATCAGTTTCCAGCGGGTAATCGCCTGATACAAAAAGAAACTGCCGAACCCCGGCCTGGGAATATTCCTGCAGCTTCTCTAAGGCTCCATTTCTGTCGTTACAGGCCAGAGAGAGGGAAACGATAGGTTCGCCCCCTGAGGCAAGAATATCCTTTGCCAGATGCAGGGAGGAAAAGTTTTGCCGGCGAGCAGGATGATCGGAAAGAAAAAAAGCCCCTATTCTGCCATCTTCCATCGCGGCATCAACACATTTCCTGAGAGCACCATATTCCTGTTCCGCTGCTGCAAAGTGAGGCAGGAGGTTATAGCACAGGGGAAATGAGGTGCTTATGGAGAGTTCTTTGAAATAGTTCATCTGAATGTATCATAATAGAGCATTTATAATTCTTATGCCGTATTAACCTGTTGTATGAAGGACATTTTTGATCTATCTTTTTGACTTTGTCAAATTGTGCTATCTGGATGGCACACATCTGGGAAATCGGGTTGAACATGCGGGACTGATCCATGAGTATCCTCGACTTTTTACGTATTGCCTGGCCGCACCTGGCCACCCTGGCCATATTTTTGCTGATCCTGGCTACCGCTGTTCATATTCTGTATAAGAAGCGCGACACCAGGGCCGCGGCAGGCTGGCTCGGCCTGGTCTGGTTTGCACCTGTATTGGGGGTCTGCCTCTACTGGATGTTTGGGGTGAACCGTATAAAGCGGCGCGCCAAGCTGCGTTTTGCTGATAAACAGAACGTGCCTCTGCCGGAGCTGGAAGCAGCTGTAAATCCTCAATTTATCGAGCAGATGTGCGGTGCAGAGAAAAGAAGCCTGGTGCAGTTAAGCCGGATGACAGATAAACTTACGCGCCAACCGCTTATGCAGGGCAACAGGATTACTCCCCTGATCAATGGTGACCAGGCCTATCCCCGCATGCTTTCCTCTATTGAGGCAGCGCAACACTCTGTTTCCCTGTGCAGCTATATCTTTGACAATGACTCCTGGGGCAAAAGGTTTCGGGCTGCGTTGAGAGATGCCGGAAAGCGGGGCGTCGAGGTCAAGGTGCTTATTGACGGCATGGGTGCCCGTTATTCTTTCCCCCCGATAACCTGGGGCCTGCGCAGGCACGGTATTGAAGCAGCAGAGTTCATGAAAACAATCCTGCCCTGGCGTTTCCGGTACCTCAACCTGAGAAATCATCGCAAGATTATGGTAATTGACGGCAGTATAGGATTTACAGGCGGCATGAACATCCGCCGGGGCAACTGCCTCGCCGATAATCCGTCCCATCCTGTCCAGGATCTGCATTTTCTTATCAATGGACCAGTAGTGGCAGAGCTGCAGAGGTCTTTTGCCGAGGATTGGACTTTTACAACCGGCCAGGTGCTGGAGGGTGAAAAATGGTATCCGCATCTTGATTCTTTTGGTAACGGGGTGGCGCGCGGCATCTCAGACGGTCCGGACGAGGATTTTGACAAGCTGCGCATGGTTATCCTGGCGGCTCTGGCCACAGCCCAGGAGTCGATCAAAATCATTACGCCGTATTTTCTGCCGGACGGTGATCTTGTTTCCGCTCTCTGCATTGCGGCGCTGCGTGGAGTGGACATAGAGATCCTCCTGCCTGCTGTGTCCAACCTCAGGATGGTGAAGTGGGCATCAGATGCCGGCCTGGAGGAATTGCTCCGGGAAGGCTGCAGGATATTTCTTACCCAGCCTCCATTCGATCACTCCAAAATAATGGTGGTGGACCATGCCTGGGTGCTGTTGGGCTCTGCCAACTGGGATGCCCGGAGTTTGGCGCTCAATTTTGAATTTAACGTGGAATCTTATGACTTTGAACTGGCCGAGTCAATGGAAACAATACTGCAGGGAAAAAAAGCTGCCGCCCGGGAATTGACCCTGCAGGAAATCCTCTCCAAGAGCCTGACGGCAAAACTGCGAAATCGTTTTTTTCGCCTTTTTTCTCCCTACCTGTAAGCCTGGCGGCCGGCTCCCTCAAACGCAACCGAATAGTATGGCTAGCTGGGGCGTGGCGTCCGGGAAGAAGGGAATATTCTATTGACATAGGTATTTATACCTATGTATTATGCAGGGGAAATACATTTCATTGAAAGCCGCGCATGGTGCAGAAGGAGGAGGTGAAGCAAAGAATAGAACACTAGAAGAAATATTGTGATATCAATTGGTTATGCCAATCAATGCATATGCGGGTGAAATTCGGCTGTTATATTCTATAAGGAGAGTATTCATGGGATCACGTAGCGCTTGTTTTTGTTGGGAAATTATGCAGTGCGGCAATTCAAAGAGTTGTACTGCTGCAATGAATCCTGAAAAGCCCTGCTGGGTAATTGCCAGTGAAAAGGATGATGATTACCGGAATTTCTTTAATATTTGCCGGGACTGCATAGTGTTTTTGATCATGGCGGATAATTGTGTTCTGTCGAATCGGGAAATCAAGAATATCGTGGAGGCTAAAACAACCTGTATACATTCTCGCACTAAAGAGAATGCGCCTCACAATCCAGGATTATAATTATTCGGCCTCAAGGATAGTAACGGAGCAGTCCGGTTTTGCTTTCTGGCCGGACACTCTCCCCAAGTAATGCAAAGACAAAGAAGCCCCCCTTAAACAAGGAGGGGTTTTTTTATTCTGATATGGTAAATGATAGGATAGCATTGCTTTACTTGGTAGAAAAAATATTCATCTTTTTTACTTCAGCAAAAAAAGAAACATCTTTTGGTATGAACCATGGAACTGAATGATAGGTTGGCAGGTTTTTACAAAGAGTATCTTCCTGGAGGAGAAATAGACGGCACAATGCTCAAAGGTCCCTGCCCGTTTTGCAAGATCAGGAGCAGGGACGAACCGGGCTCTATTGTTGTCTACCTGGGGGCCAGAAGCTATTTCGCCGGATATTTCCGCTGCCAGAGCAGGTGCGTGCCTGGAGGGTTCGCGCACCATTTTGCCAGGCTTAGCGGCATAGATCCTGAATCCGTGCCGGGCCATGATCCGGACCGGGAGCCCTATGTCCAGTCACTGAAGTTTCCTTCCGCCAATATCAACGGGGATATCGCGAAATACCTGGACATGCTGACGCCCAATATTGTTAAATATTTTGCAAAGATCGGAGTGGGCTCAGACACGCTGGCAGAACTGAAGGTCGGCTATAACGGCCGCTATGTAGTGTACCCTTATTTTATGCGGAACGGGAACTGCTATACGGCGCATTGTATTATGCCGGACAATGAAACTGAGCGGTTCTGGCACGGAGAGCAAGCATTTGCCACAAACGGCTGCCAGGTTTTCAATATAAGTGACATTGATTATTGTGAAGATGGCGCTCTGTTCGTGGTTGAAGGCGAGCAGAACCTTCTCTGTTTGAGGGATCTGGGCTTTCCTGGTATTGCGGTGCCGAGCGCAGCCGACCTGAACAGTATTGATATCAAGCGGTTCGACTATATCAGAACCATATTCATGGTAATGAATCATTCGCCGGAGTCTGTTGAGGCGGCCCGGGTTTTTGCGGAACAGGCTGGTTTTAAAGTCAGGCTGCTGCAGTGGCCGTCCCAGAAGAAAATGGGTTTTAACCTGGCTCAGCTTGCTGCTGAAGACCTGGAAAACTTTAAAGCCGAAATTACAAAAATGGTCAATGGCTCCAAGGCCTTTTCGCCTTTTCGGTCACCAAGCCACGAATATGAAATATTTGTTGGCAATATGGAACGGCAGCTCTCGGAAAGCTACCAGGCGTTGCATACCGGCATGACCCGCTATGATGAGGCGGTTGGGGGTATTTACGGCATCAACATCATTGGCGGTCCGCCCAAGACCGGAAAATCCTGTCTTGGAATCCAGATTGGCACAGAAATAGCCAGAAAGAAAATGGGTGTCCTTTATTATGATTTTGAAAACGGCACCCAGAAAATATACCAGAGGACGCTGTCCCGTTTGAGCAGGATGCCGGTGAATAAGATTGTATCTGCTGAACTGGCTGGTGAAGAAAAAAACCGCCTGGAGTCGGCTCAGGCTGAACTGCAAAATATGCTGCAGTTTTTCCGGGTGGTCAATGATCGCAGGATAAACCCTGTTATCATGCGGCGGCATATTGATTTCCTGCGGCATGAGACGAGAAGGGATGAAACACTTGTCGTCATAGACAGTCTGCATAAACTGCCTTTCAAGGATTTTGCCGAACGCAGGACAGGAATAAACGCCTGGCTGAGGGAGTTGGAATCAATCCGTGATGAACTGCAGGTCAGCTTCCTTGTCATCTCTGAATTGACCCGGCAGGAAAGCGGACGCTATGACGGCATCCCGCATATGGGTCTCTTTAAGGATTCAAGCGACATTGAATACACTGCGGATAATGCCATAATATTTCTGCCTGAGTGGGAGCCGATAGACGTTAAAGCCGGGACCGACCGTATAAATGCGTTATGGCTGGTGGCCAGCCGTGAGAACAGTCCGGGCCTGATTGCCAAATATCGCCTGGATTTTCCCTACTGGGGTTTTACAGAGATTGAGGAAGAGGAAAACTAAATGCCCTTCGTAAATATCAAAATAACGAAAGAAGGCGTAACGCCTGAAAAAAAAGAAAAATTAATACAAGGTGTTACACAATTATTGCAGGATACGCTGGGGAAAAATCCGGCAACCACGGTCGTGGTAATTGATGAAGTTGAAACCGATAACTGGGGAATAGGCGGGGAAACTGTCACGGCCAGAAGAAAAAGCGGCAAATAATATCAGCGGGTTTAGCTAAGCCTTATATCGGGGAGTAAATATCGTGGGCCCAGCACAGATCATATATGGTCTGGATCTCTTCGGTGTTGCAGTGTTTGCTGTCAGCGGCTCCCTGGCAGCAGGCAGGAAAAGAATGGACATCTTCGGAGTGATTGTTCTTGGTCTTGTGACCGCCCTTGGCGGCGGAACCCTCCGGGATACTCTGCTGGATTCCGGCCCGGTTTTCTGGGTTGACGATCCTGTCTATCTGCTTGCCGGAGTTGCCGCTTCCCTGCTGACATTCATCGCGGTTCGGGTCATCTCGATCCCCTGGCGCGGACTGCTTATTTCAGACGCATTTGGTCTAGCGCTCTTTATGGCGATAGGAACGGCAAAGGCCCTTGCTATAACCAATGCAGCAAGCGTTGCCATCATAATGGGAGTAATGACCGGTGTTGCAGGCGGCATGATCAGGGATGTGCTTTCAGCAGAGGTCCCCTTGATCCTGCGCAAGGAGATCTACGCCACAGCCGCGCTCTGCGGATCGCTGGCCTATGTTATCATGAACGGCATGGGTCTGCCGGACATTCCCTGCCTCGTGTTATCTGCCGCAGTAACCCTGAGCATCAGGCTTGCTGCCATCCAATGGGGTTTTTCCCTGCCGGTTTTTAAATCAAAGGATGATTTGGAGCGGATTGGATCAGACGACACCTGAAAGTCCTTTAGGTGCAAAAAATTACCGATTTTTTTGGTTGAGGCCTTATAATTCTTTGAAATTTTTTAGGAAAGCACCATTACCTTGTCTATGGCGCTTTTTAAACGTATTGATAAAACTGCGCTTATCCCCTTGAGGATCTTGATCCCTGTGTAGGGATTTTCCTGCATGAAAGTATCAAGTTTATCGTGGGAGATTACCAGCAGCTCTGTATCTTCGACCGTTCTGAGCCGGCCCAGGGATTCCCTTTCAGGCAGCATGGAAAAGTCCCCTACGTGCGAACCCTTTTCAAGGACGGCCAGCAGGATCGGTTTGCCGGTGATCTTGTTACGGCGTTCAAACTTCATCCTGCCGGAAGCAATAATGCCGATATAGTTGATTTTTCCCCCCTCATCGACGCAAACGGTTCCGGCCGGGTACCTGACAATTTCAAAATACGGACCGATTTTTTTTCTTTCCCCGCTGTCCAGCAGCCTGAAAATACTGATCCTATCACCGGATGTTTCCATTATTTCCTTGATAACGTCATTCATGAAGCAGACCTCAAAGGTTTATATCCAATAGTGAAATTATTATGTAACTGCGCTGCAGGCGACTAAAAGCATAGAAATTGCTGTACATATAACTTCTTTTTGCTATAAATCAACATGGTGAAAAGCAAAGACACTATTCACCCCCGGATGAAGCGCGAGCAGAAAACCGTTGAATATATGATCAGTATCTACTGCCGAGACCATCACCAGACAAAGGGGGAACTCTGCACCGAATGCCGGGAACTTTCTGCATACGCGCTAATCCGCCTGAATAACTGTCCTTTCCAGGAAAATAAGACAACCTGCGGCAACTGTCCCATCCATTGCTATAAGCCAGGGATGCGAGAGAAGATCCGTGCGGTCATGCGTTATTCAGGGCCCCGCATGCTCCGGCACCATCCTGTGCTGGCCATCGGGCACATAGTTGACGGGCTGAGAAAAGAACCTGGTCCCAAGAGGAAGAAATGAGCGGTTCCCGTTACGCCAAGGAACGAATTCGACCTATCATTACAGGTCTCCTGGCAGAATATGCACCCTGTTTTATCATCACAGGCAACTGTTCCCTTGTCAGATATTTCAAAAATATTTGAAAATACTGATAAAACAGCTGACAAAATCAGTGTCGTTTTCCGGCCATTTAACACTTGCTGCACCATAGGGGATCCAGTCGCTGCCCTCCCAGTGCTGCTTGCCGACGCTACCCTGCAGGGCTGCGGATACTGTTCCGGTTAAGGCATATTTCAGTTGGGCTGTTAAGGCATAGGCAAAGCCCTCAATGTTTGATGCTTCCCAGCCGGGGAGATTGTCATTTTTAGTATTTGAGTAAAACGGCAGCAGGTATTCAGCGAAGTAGGATAAGGACCATCTGGCAGCAAAGGGAACTTCCCCCTGAAATCCGATTGCAGCGGAAAAGGAGTAAACTTCCTCTGTGGCAGTTTCGCCAACTATCCCGGGTATGCTGATATTTTCAAAGTCGCTCCTTACCTGTTCGGAATAGGCCCAGCGCAGCCCGATATAGGGATTCAGCAGACGGTGCAGAAAATAACCCATTTGGACATCGGCCCTAACCCACCGGTATGTCAAGGTATTGGCCTGTTCAAAGTCTCCCGCCCTGGTCCAATATTCCCAGGCCTCATCTGTGGATATGGGGATGGCCCCTTTGGCTTGGATGAAGAGATTTTCCAGTGTTTTTCGGGCTTCCACAAGCAATACCCAGTTGGTCAATTCGGTATCCGAGGAGATCAGTTCAAGGTCCTGTATTTGTTCTCTGTAGGTCAGTTGTTCAATCCCGATACCGGTGAAGAGGAAACTCCTGCTTTTTGCAGCTTCAGAAGCATGGAGGGACGGACAGGGGAGGAGAAGCCCAAAAGAGAAAAGCAGCAGTCCTGGTAAGAAGAATCCTCTCATGGTCTGGCAATGGTAAGATCTGCGGGGAAGGTGGAAGTTTTTTAACAGCACGGCTCTCAACCGGTTTTTTCAAAGAGACTGTAACCGTTTCCGTTTTCCTTGCGTATGACCTTGATGAACTCGTGTATCAGGTAAGGATCCCATTGCCCCCAGTTCTTTTCATTTTCCAGGATAGCCAGTGCCGTTTTTTCGCTCATGCCGGCCCTGTACACCCTGTTGCTGGTCATGGCATCCCAGGCATCTGCAATGGCCACGATGCGTGCCAGGAGGGGTATGTCTTCGCCGTTTAGACCGTCGGGGTAGCCTTTGCCGTCCCAGCGTTCGTGGTGCGACCGGGCGATGGAAGAGTAGTAATTCGATGTTTCAAGCGGGGCCAGGATTTCAGAAGTGAGTTTGGGATGTTCTTTAATGCGTTCGAATTCAAAATCATCCAGGTGGCCCGGTTTTTTCAGGATCTCGTCCGGGATGCCGATCTTGCCAAGGTCATGCAGCATGGCACCCTGGCCCAGGATCCGCATCTCCTCCTCATCAAGGCCAAGCTGCCGGCCTAATAGCATTGCATATTTGGTAACGTTTAAAGAATGACTGGCGGTATCGTCGTCCCGTGCTTCAAGTGCTTTTGCCAGTGCGAAGAGTATTCCCATGATGTGCCAGAGTTTCAGGCCTGCGTTATTGCCGCCATACTTTTTTCAAACCTGTAAAAAAGTTGTAAAACAGGATCTAATCGTACAACATGTTGTTAGTCATTTTTTGTGAATACACATTATATAGCATATATATTTTTATATAGGCAAGAGGAAAAAGAAGAAAAGTAAAAATCAGGGGAAATACTTTTCCCCAGGGATACGGCAAACCAGGATTCTCAAGGGGTGGCGGCAAGGGAAAAGGAATTTTCCCAGGAGATGAAAGATGAAACAGGTGTTTAGGAACAGCTTGTTTTAATTCAATATTTCTGCGGGAGAGTTGCTGGGTACCTTGCCCAGCAATTCAACAAGTCCTATGCCGTCAATCAAATTGATCGGCCTGCCTGCAGCATAATGTCTGGCTTCGTTGGTGAAGACGCCTGTTGTCAGGAGGAAGACGCCACTGGCCTGCTTGGCATGCATGAGGGAGAACAGGTTCTTGACCTCCCGTATACCCAGTTTTCGATTCTGCCAGTATCTGCATTGTACGAGATAGAGGTTGGCGCCCTTGCGCATAACGAGGTCAACACTTGGGTCAGCTGTGAAAGTGCTGCTCTCCATGATTGTGTATTCGGTGCGCCTGAAAGCTTCAGCCGCCAGCTCTTTAAACTGCGGCCATGAAAGTTCCTGTATGGCCTGGATTTCCTCTTTAAGGTCGTGAAATTTTTTCTTCCTGTTTGACTTGAGGAGCGAGAAGGTAAAAGGTGTCAGCAGAGCCAGGGCCACTACCGGGGCAAAAACAGGTCCCAGCGAAACATGAACCTCATTGACAAGGCTGGACTGGGCCTCAAAGTACGGCACTACAAATTTCAACAGCAAATAAAAGGAAGCAGACAGGGTAACACTGACCCACCATGGAACTTGAGCCAGAAAATCAATGATATTCAGGTCTTTTCTCATATTATTTCCTCTGCCTACAGCAGGAGTATTCTGGAATTAAACTTTGCGCATGGTCTGCGCAGTGAATATATCGGTGCCACAGAGTGGCTTGATGATGCTAAATATAGCACGCAAAAATTATCATGAACAATGAAAAAAACGGTGTTGCCCCAAAAAAGTCTGCAATTCCTTGCCGGGAGTGCATTTCCAGGAATGTTTCCACATGAAAAATTGAATGGTTACGGTGAGACAGTACCGGAACACATCACTCTTCGGAAAAAATATGCTGTACCGGTTGGATGCCGAAAGTTGACGGATGATGGGTTTCTTTTATTGCCCTGACATAGTTCCCTGTCCTGCTGTCGCGTTCAGCAAGGTCAATGGTTCTGCCATTTTGATATATACCGTCAAGGCCCTGTTCCATAAGGCATACCATGGGTCTTTTTTCCCCCTCCTTCCCGGAAGAACTGACAACCAGGGCCAGTTCGCCGGTGTCCAGTTTCAATATGGTGCCGACCGGGTACACTCCAAGCAGATTGATGAAAACCTTGATCAGGATAGGATCGAAGTCCCGGCCCGTGCCTTTTAGCATATGCCCCAGGGCACGGTCCGGGCTCAGAGCTGATTTACGGTAAATCCTCTGGGATGTTATGGCATCATAGACGTCGGCGATGGTGATAATCCTGCCAAACAGGCTCAAGGGTTTCTTCCAGTTGGTGTAGGGATAGCCGGACAGGTCGTATTTTAAATGGTGCTCAAAAGGCGGCAGCAGGATCTTGGCCTTGCGGTCCCTGGAGGCCCTGAGCTTTACGATCAGCTTGGCACTGTTGAGCGAATGTTCTTCAAGCAGTTTGAACTCGGAGTCATCCAGTTTGCCGGGCTTGTTCAGAACTTCGTGGGGGACCTCGATTTTTCCCAGGTCGTGAAAAAGGGCACAGAGGCCAAGACGTTCCAGGGAGCGGCGCGACAGGTTGATACGTTTGCCGATGCACATGGAGAGGATGGCAACGTTTACCGAATGCGTAAAGGTGTAGTCGTCAAAAACCCGCAGCGTGCTGATGGCAGAATAAATTTCATCATCCTCGATCAGGTGTGTGACCATATCCTGGACGGCTCGCACGGTTTTTCGTATACCAACCCGCTGCCGGCCTGATAACTTCTTGGCAACCTCTTTGAAGGACGCCAGAACATAGGTATAGTCCCTTCTGGCTCTTTCCCTGCGGATCTGGTCTGTCTCACCTCTTCCGGTGTCCTCTTCCTCCTCTTCGGTCTTGGACATTTTTTGAAGAATTTCAACCCAAACCAGATTATTTACATCAAGCCGGTCCGTGAGCCAGGCAACAGGATCCTCTTCATGGCCGGCAAGATCGAGCGAACGCATAAGTATCAGGATATCCTGCGGCGATGCTTTCAGGATATCACTGAAGAAACGGAGCCCTTCCAGGTTTCGGACATCAAAATACTGCACCATGTTGTCAATCAGGTTTTTTGATCTCTTGCTGTAGGGAATTTTTTCCTCTTCAATGAACAAGAGGCCTTTGGACGTCTTGATGGTCAGGGAATCTTCCTCCATGCAGCGGGACAGATTTTCACGGAACCTGCTGACACCCTGCACCACAAGCTTGTTGTTGTCTCCATGGATTCTTGTTGCCTGCAGCAGGCTGTAAAAAGAAAGGAGGAACTCAATGAACTGGCTGATAAGCTGCTTGCCGGATCCATTATCCATTGTTGTTACCTCGTAGTGCATCAATTCTCGCCATTGCCTTCTGGAAGGCCTGCCTGATAACCTGGTGTCTGCTCTTGGAAGCCTCCAGGAGAATGTCCTTTGTTTCCCAGGTATCCATGAGTGCCAGGGCCGTGGCCGCTCCCTGGCGTTGGAGTTCCCTGCCGAAGCCTGTAAATCGGTTCCAGCCCTGGCCAAGAAGAATACGCTTCAGGAATTGAGCGGCTGTGACAGACCCGCAGGCGCCAAGGGCTTCGTAACAGGCAAGGATATGTTCCGGGTCCTTTTTGTCGAAATTGTCTTTCATGTATTTAAGCAAAAGATTTTCCACCGTGGTGGATTTTTGCCTGGCCACACCGGCGAGTATCTCTTTACGCACCTCTTCATATGGGTCATCAATAAGAAAAAACAGTTTGGCGACAATTTTGGGGTCCTGGGCCATGAGGACATTAACGGCCTGAGCCCGTACTTTTTCAGAGGGGTGCTCGACCATCTTCAGGAAAATTTTGTTTGCCCGTTCCCCCTTCAAGCGGCTCAGAACGGCAAGAAGCTTCTCCCCTAATTCCTTGTCCGGGTGATCTAACATTTTCTCCAGTGGGCTCATGTCCTTCAGGCAGAGATGCTCGGTCACCTCCAGGATCATGTTTTGTACTTTCAGGGAGCGGGTCTGCAGTATTATTGGGTCCAGGACAAGAATGACATCGGGAGGGAAATAGAGGAGGACCTGGCGCAGGGTATCAATTTTTTCAGTATCACTGTCATTAAGTGTCAGCAGCTTGGCCCCGATAAGGTTAAATATTTCCGGCAGGGAAAGGTCTTCGAAAAAACGCTCAATCAGGGGACGTACCCATGCTGGTTCGGCAGCTGTATTTCTGTAAAGCAGCTGATGCAGTGATTGAAACAGGTTGAGCAGCAGGCCGAACTCCCCCTGTTCAATGGTGTCCACAACCTCTTCCAGGGTAAAGTCCAGAGCAGCCGAAAAGTTGAATTTATCAGTCTGGCCCTGAAGAATTGCCACTAACACTTCAAAAACATCTTCAGTATTGTCCCAGTTCTCCTCCTCCTGGACCATTTTCTGCAGCTCCTCGTATTCTGCAGAGGAAATTTTCCACAATTCTTCACTGAAGGAGGGATCTGCAATACTCCTGGCTGAAGTATCATCAGGCTCGGAACTTTTCTGCTTTTCTATTTCATCAGGCGCAATTTGCGAGGCATCCTCCCCGGTTTCAGCTCCAGAAGCGCCGGCAGAGGATGCTTCCTGCAGGGCTCCATGCAGGGAAGAACCTGTAGCGCTTTTGCCAAAAGTATCAGTTTGTCCCGTTCTTTTCTGCTGTCCGGTCCCTGCAGGCTCTATCTGTGAGAAGTCCTGGCCGGTTTCAGTCAGGGCATTGAGGTCAGAGAAATCCAGGAGAGGATAATCCTGCCATAAGATGTCAATTGCCTTGAAATTAATATACGCCAGGTCTGCATCGATAAGCTCGGTGACAATATCACCCTCGGTTTCTGCCTGGAGGGATTTATATTTCTTAAGAATGCTGAAAAAAAGGGAAAGCTCCTGTAACGGAAGACCCTGCTGAAATTCAAGCCAATGGATGCCGTCGCGGTAAAACAGGGAAACGACATCCTCGGACGAGGCCCCGGATGGTACCTCATGGATGACACTGTCGCCGCAAAGCAGACGCTCGTTTTCAACAACAAGGCCGAGATCCCCATGTTTTGAGAAGAAGTCGGCAAAGGCCGTCATAAGGGATTCTAGTGATTTGCTTGAAGCGGCATGTCCTTCCGGGTACAGGCCGTAATTTTTCCAGGTCTGGAGGAATACTTTGAGTAAATGTACGGCATCTTTGAGCTCTGTTTCCGAAAGGGTTATATCTGGGGACTGTTTTTTCTGCTCAGTTGTTTTGGCTGTCAGCATTAAGCGGTGGAGACCTCATAATTAGTTCTTTGTTTTCGATTGATGCTGTTAGGGGAGAGAAGAGGACTTTACACAGCGTGCTGTATTCAGCACCCGTATTTTGTGATACATCTATTTCACAAATTATGCAATAGGCATGATATTTACAGGCCGTTTGCTATAATGTTCTGGCAAGGCTGAGCATGCCGGGAGAGCCGAGGCATTTCTCAAAGTAGGTATCCCGGGTTTCTTCCATGATCCTGAAGCCGAGCTTTTGGTAAAGGCACAGCGCAGGTTGGTTGCCGATATACATGTTGACCTGTGCCAGTGGATACCCAAGCCTTCTGCCTTCATCAAGGACAGCGAGCAAGAGGCGTTCGGCTGCACCTCTACCGCGATAACCCGGCAGAGTGGCAACGGAGTCTATAACCCAGGCATTGTCAATTTCTTTGGGCAGGCAGGCTAAAATTTTGGCGGCGCGCTTATTCGCCTCCTTGAAAGCAGGATGCGGCAGATGTAATTTTTTGTACACTTCAGGCAAGGCCTGTTGTAAAGCCTGGTACCCCTTTTTTTGGGGGTCATATCCACCCAGGCTGGCAACAGGGTTGCCGTCATCTGTTTCTGCAATGATAAAGCAGGAGTAGTGGAATAAATGTGGAATTTCAGTAACTGATACGTGTTCCAGGAAACGCAAACATTCCTCTTCCGGGGAATTAAGGACAATTTCCCATATGCCTTTTGAAATATGGGCGCGGCCGGCAATAAGAATGGACCTGGCCAGAAAGGCAGCATCAGCAACCGTGCATTTTCGTACCCGCATATTCATCTTTGGGTTTTGCCTACAGGGATGATATAAAGCGGGGAGGAGTTCTTCCCCATTTTTAGAATGCCTGCCACCTGGTGATCTGTAAACGCTCCTATGGTGACTGAGCCGAGATCAAGGGCCACTGCCTGCAGGCAGATATTCTGGGCGGCATGACCTGATTCCATATACATGTAAAGAACTCCTCGTTCACCATACTTGCCGGTGGTTCTTTGCTGTATGCCCCCAATGACGAAGACTGCAGGGGCATGGTTGATGGCATCCTGCCCGAGGGCTGCCTGCGACAGAGCCTGGAGGTAGTCCCCTTTTGCCTTGAACATGAGGGCATGATCAGCTGGTTTATAGAGGTATATGCCGTTTTCAAGCCCGCTCACATTAGCGGCAACCACAAAAATTTCCAGGGGGTAGAGCGCTCCTGCCGACGGAGCAGTTCTGAAACCGCGGTGGTCGGTTATACCCTGGGCCGCCCATAGAAGTTGCGAGACAGCGGGCAGCGGCAGGGGAGCTTCCTGGAAGGACCTGATTGAACGGCGTTTCTGCAGGGTTGTTTCCAGGGGGACAGAACCCTCCCTGTCTGGATCGGGCAGCTTTATAACCGCAGCCTCCCCGATAGTAACATCGGCCCATATGGCATGAAAGGTTCCGGTTATAAGCAGGAAAAGCGCTGAAGCTGCCAGAGGAACTGCCAGAATTTTTATGAGCAGCTGCATCATGATTATTCTCCTGGTTTTTCATGTTTTATGCCGTTTAAGCATTTCCCGTTTCATGCGGCGACAGAGATACGATATCCCGCAGAACCTGGAGCGGGATGCGAATACCGTAGTCACGGGCCAGTATTTCCCTGATCTCTCCGGTGGTCGCAGCTGCCGGCTGCATTTGCTTTATAAACTCGCTGATGTCCTCGGCTGCAGCCCAGGGATAAATTATCCAGCGCCATTTTATTATTCTGCCGGCATAATAATCGGGGATGAAAGTGGAAGTTTTCTTGTAGTGCAGGACGGCACTCCTGATCTCCAGCGGCTGCATGCACTCCCCCAGATGTTTTCGTGCCACTTCAAAGGTGTCGCCCGTATCGCAGACATCATCCACCAGCAGCACCCTGTCTCCTGAAACTCCCTGCCCTAGGGGATACCTGACCAGCGCCGTATTCTTTTTCTGCGTGCCGCGGTAATGCTCTATCTTAAAGCTGGTCAGGTTCAAGACATGCAGAAAGTCAGAAATAATACGTGCCGGCATGTAACCCCCTCTGCCAATAGCGATAATGATGTCAGGTTTAAAGCCGGAATCATATATGCAGCGGCACAGTCGCCGCGACAGCCTGTAAAAGCGGGACCAGGATATATACTCGCAGCTGAATTTTGCTGTCATGACCTGGCGGCACCTTCAACAGATTGTCCGCGAAACGGCACCTTGGCCAGGAGATTCAGCTCCTCGGCAAAGAGTTCCAGAAGATCGTCAATAGACAGGATGCCTTGGAGTTCATCTGCAGCATTGACAACCGGCATCCTCCGGATCCCCTTTACACGCATGAGCTGCAGGGTATCCCAGATAGAATCCTCCTCCCTTGCCGTAACCAGTTCATAACTCATGACATCACCGGCAGAAACAGAATCAAGCGGAACATCACAGGCAATCAGTTCAATGACAATATCGCGGTCAGTGAGGATGCCGATGGGCCTGGTACGTTCACCGCTGGTGGCAACGATAACCACATCTCCAACGTGGTGGTTCCGCATGAGCTTGGCAACCTCAACAACTGTGGTGTCTTTCCGGGCAACAATGACTTCGCGGTTGCAGAATTTTCCAACTGTCATGGCGTCTCACCCCCTTCAGTAGAATGTTATACACAGTTAGCTGTGCCTTCCATTCAGGCAAAGGATTCCGGGAGGAAAATGAAAACCTCTGCTCGAAAATGAATAAGTTCATTGTTCTGCCTGGACCACCCCATTTCAGGATATACTTCACTTAATGGAGGAGCCGCCATTTTTTTGAAAAGCAGGTTTACATGATCACTACGCCCTTATAAGTAAAAAACTAAATTTGATTCTGTAGAAGTCAAGCAGAAATCTCAGGGGATTTTACTAGGAATAATTATCAGCCGAGACAGGCCGGACCTTGGGTAAGGATTTTTCTCCTGAATGACGCCTGGACGGAGAAATAGTTGCCTGGTGCAGCTTTTTATTTATCTGCGCCTCCTCTTTTTTCTTGCCTCTGCTTCAGTCTCAAGATCCTTCAGCTTTTTTTGTATGTCCTCACTGAACTTCACCTTGCCTGTCAGGACGCAGCCGGGCCGGCCCGGAATGCAATCCGTATTCAGCTTCATGCAGTTTTCAGCGTTGAAATCAAAATTCTTGCAGGAAAAGGTCATGGTGGTTCAAAGTGCCTTAAGTGAGCTGTCAATCGTCGTCTCGCCTCGTATGACCACAAAAGTTATAAGTGCCTAAAGTTGTTAGTGAATATTTTCCAATCACATTTCCTTGAGATTGATCTCATGATGCAGCTCCACATCAACCTCCTTGATGAGTGCCTGGCCAGCAATAACATGGGCCCCGTTAAAGGTCAGGGTCGGACTCCCGTAAAGTTCCCAGCCGCTATTGAGTTTTTCGCAAACTCTTTTGCAAAATGTTTCATCATCCGGGCCGGTGAGTAGGGTATAGAGTTGCATAGCTTGCTGCCCCGTTGTTTTGTTTTAAAAAGGCGCTTCTTGGCTGGCCCCGAGAGGAAAGGGGTTCAGCGCACATAGATATTTTTTAAAGCGGCAAGCTGCTCCAGGTTGTCAATGACATCGGCGATCTCTTTATGCGCATCCGAATATACCTGCATGAGGTGGACGGTGCCGCCAGCCTTGATAAGCTTTTCAGCTTTCCTGAAGGTCGATTCCAGGAATTCCCTGTTGCCTGTATCCCTGGCGCCGGCTAAATCCGATTTGCTTATTTGAATTACCTGTGACATGCTTATTCCTCCGGTTCAGTAAAGATCATCCTGTCAGCTGCGAAAGGGCAAGCAGGGCAGCATCGTAATCAGGTTCTTGGGTAATTTCCGGAACCTGCTCCGCATAGGCCACCGTTCCTGACTTATCAATAATGACGACAGCCCTTGACAATAAGCCGGCAAGGGGGCCGTTTTTAAAAGTGACACCATAGCTGCGCCCGAATTCCGGGGAACGGAAGACTGAAAGCGGTATTACCTCGTTAAGGCCCTCTGCCTCGCAGAAACGCTTATGGGCAAAAGGAAGATCCGCTGATATACACAGCACAACAGTATCCGGTGATGCGCTGGCCTCCTTGTTAAAGCGGCGAACCGATGCTGCGCAGACCGATGTGTCCAGGCTGGGAAAGATGTTTAATATGATGTTTTTGCCGGCAAAATCCTTGAGGCCCGCTTCAGAAAGGTCTGTCTTGACGAGCGTGAAGGAAGGGGCCTCCATGCCGACAGCCGGCAGATTTCCAATTGTCTGGACAGGATTGCCCTGGAGAGTGATCTTGGCCATATTTACCTCCTGGTTCAGTTTTGGATAAAACGGATTACGAGTTAAATGACATTACACGGGTATCAGCCTGCAAAGTAATGCGCCCTGGTTTCCGCAGTCCCGACAAGGGTGATCTCAACTTCTTGAAACCGCATTCTGTCTGTAGATATTTCCTGCTTCGCAGCAATGGTTTGTTTAACCATACCAAGCACAAGTCCAAATGCCCAACAGAATATGATTGCCCTTTTCATTATTGTGCCCTCTATTAGTGATGCTTATCAGGATCCATATAGGTGTGCATGAAAAAATGAATGCCTGTTGTGCTGAAGTGCTCAGGATCCCAGGCCTTGGGAGATATGATAGCATAATACTCCTCTTTTAAAACGAAGACCTCAACAGGCAGTATTTTCATGTCAGGAGTTACGGCCTCTTCCTTTTTCCTGAAATAATATTCTCCTTCAAACCGGTTCAGCCTGGCCAGGTCGGATGCTGAGACATCAAGGTAGACAATGCCCTGTACTTGAGAGTGTTCGGTGGCTGGAACAATGACAGGGTAGACTTCATTCCGGACCCCTTTCCGGTCATACCCTTGCAGGATGGCCTCGCATCTGTCATAGCTGCCCTCAACAACCAGGGACCAGACGGAGTCGAACATAAGAGAGCCGTATGTGAAGACATTAGGCATGGATAAATTTTTCAGCTGTGTTTCCGGGCAATTTTTTCAAACATCATGACAAGGCCGACCCCCAATGCAAAAAGGGCTTCAATCTTCAGGTGCTTTTCCGCTGAGGCGTCAAAAAAGATATTGAGGTCGGAATCCATTTCGCCTTCCGGCTTCCAGTAACAGATCAGTATGGGCACTTTCGGCAAGGGGTAGAGGGTAAGTGCGATGTCAGAGGAAAACAGGTTGTTGTCTGCTCTTACGCCGCTGAACATGCTGAGCAGGTCCCCCAGCAATTCACTATTGGAGTCTATCAGCTTTTTCAGGGGTTTCTCTCCACGCTGTACAAAAAGGGGATTCATGGGGGCACCATCCTTGAGTTCACGAAACGGCACCCACCTGCCCATAATGTCCTCGCCGCTGCTGGTGACAATATAGCTCAAAAGCGGGACCGACATCCATACATGGGTGTGGCACTCTGATGATACGTTGCCTTTGGTGTCAATGAAAAAATCCTTACCCAGGCTCTTGACGGCAAGCTTGCCGGAAACTAGTGTGGCGCCAAGCAATGCAGCTTTTTTTGAAAAATCCATGGTGCTGATCAGACTCTGCAGTTTTTCAAGGTCTTCCCCCCTGGCCCGGCTGAAGTCCTCCCTTATGCCGATGCGTCCTGCCAGTTCTTCTTTGTCTTCCGTTTTGATGTAAGGACAGTCGGCCGGTTTTTTGTGGCCCTTGATAACCGCGGCTGAAAAAGCAAGGCAATTAGGAAGGGTGCATTCGCCGCAATTGGTTTGCGGAAGCAGTTTGTAGATATCAAAGGGGTTGGTGATCTTTGTCATGTTCTCTCACTCGTTCAAGTTGCACGGCCTTGTTAAACGGATCGCTTTTTCAGGCATACTGATCTATGAGGGTTTTTTCAGCCTGCCTTCAGTGAAAGCAGACAATTTTGCCTGGATAAGGTTTTCTGCTGAAAAAACATATGAAAAAGAAGAGTAAATGGCCAGGAAAAAACCTGAAATCCACCGGCAATGTCACTTTACCCTTTCACTCTCTGTTGTTCACTTCCTGGCATCGGGTACAATTGCGCCCGGTCTCAGGGTAAAATATGCCGATCTACCACTGAAAATGAGGAGGGTGGAGCCGGAGCGCAGGGGAACAGCGGTTTGCAAAAGACACCTTAGCAAGGGTGAGAGAGTTGGCAGAGGGCAGGCCGGGATCCTTTCTTTGAGGCAGGCAATAAATACGTTTCACATAGATGCACAGGAGAAAGAGTGCCTGGAAACAAAAAAGGCCAACACCCTGAGGTGCCGGCCTTTTTTTAAGGAGGAGAGGAAATAAAGCATTCATAAATTAACTTGAATAGTATTATAAGCATTAATCTGCCCTAATCAAGCTGCGGCGTATTTTTTTCAGCGAAGAATAGCGAGATAGCCTATATAGGCAGCAAAGAGGATAAAGCCGTGCAGGCGGCTTAATCCCTGCTGCACAGCCATAACAGGCAAAAGAACGGCTGAAAAGCTGAACATTACGGGAATGTCCCTGAAGAGCAGGTTCGAGGACAGGGGATAGGGAGCAAGAAGTCCGCAGAAGCCCAGTACCATGAGAAGATTGAAAAGGTTGCTGCCGATGATGTTACCCGCCAGGATTTCTGTTTGCCGCTGGCGGATGGCAGCAAGGCATGAAGCCAGTTCCGGGAGCGATGTGCCCACTGCTGCCAATGTCAGGCCGATAACAAGCTCACTTACGCCCCAATGCCGTGCAACGTCAACAGCCCCTTTGATGAAAAAGTTCGAGCCGACAGGCAGGCAGCCAAGGCCTATAACAGTCAAAGCGATAACGGCAGTTAGGGATGGGGTAACCGGCTTTCCGGCCTCCTGAGCATTTTTCTGTCGTCTTTTATAGGATTTCCCTGCCAGGCGGAAGCTTTGCACGGTATAGAAGATGAGAGAAATGAAAAAAATGAAGCCGAGAAGCCTTGGGAAGATGCCATGCCATGCTGCAATAAATACAATAATGGTGGCAGCCAGCCCTATATAGAGTTCAAGGGAAACGGTTCTGAACCTGACCGGCAGGGGGGTGATGAGGGCGCATATGCCCAGAATGAGGCCGATATTGGCGATATTGCTGCCGATGACATTGCCCGTGAGGATATCCGGATGGCCCTGGAAAAGGGCGATGAGGCCGACAAAAAGTTCAGGCATGGATGTGCCGAATGCTACTACCGTCAAGCCGATGAGCAGCGAACTCATGCCAAGTCTCTGGGCGAGTTTTGCAGCACCTGAGACCAGGAATTCCCCTCCGGCAGTCAGCAGGACCAGCCCTCCGGCAAGGGCAATCCAGGAAAGAAGTATGGAAGAATAATTGGGTGCAAAATTCATGATGCGATTTCTGCGAGAATTTTCCCCCTGTTCAGTTTATAGGCCTTATCAACAAGCTTTTTTAATTCCCTGCTGATGTTGGGAAGGGGTACCAGGGGGGGTATGGTAATAAGTTCCGGGTCAATCGGCGGCGGTTTTGCGATGCGCATTTTATGCTCAAAGGCATCGACCGAACCCGCTGCGGGTTTGACGCCCATGCTGTCTTCACTGCCCTCTCCTTCCATGGCCCGCATAAACCCCATTATATTGCCGATATCGTTTTTCCGGTAAAACAGCTCAATTTCCTCATTGATGGTTTCCCGGCTCGTTTCAATTTCCTCCAGGTTTTCCCGGTAGTGTTCCACATGTGCCACCAGTCTTTCATAGGCGTCGAATACCAGGTTTTTAAAACGGCCCGCCCTGGTAAGTCCCCTGATCTTAATGCCCCTGAACACCTTTTTCCTGATAGTGGGAGATTCGGTTATGTAGGGATCATAAAAAAGTTTTTCCTCCCAGCCGGTGAGATCCATGAATTTCTGTATCAGGGTTTCGTCATAAAGCAGAATATATATGCGGATAAGTTCATAGCTTATTCTTTTTTCAAGTATGGAGAGTTGATACTTGATCTTTTCCATAAGATCGAGGGTGTCTTCCTCGATCATTTTACGAAAACCGAAATAGCGTTCGGCTATCTCCCGCTTCAGTTCGACTGCCAGAACATCTTCAACATTGGGTTTCATGGGCTGCAGTATGATCCTCTTTGAATTGCTTAATTTCCCCGGGGTTGCAGAGGAGAGCAGGCCATTAAAAATACCGGCACTGCTCCGGTGTTTGATTACTGCATCGAACAGTACACCAGCAATTTTTTACGGCAATATTTTTTTATGACCCGGAGGGCATGAAGATCAGGCAAAATGAGCCTGCAGACCCGCGCCGAAAGCTCTTTCAGGTCGGAATAAAGCTAAGACAGATTCAGGGGTACAATTTAGCTTGACACGGGAGAAGTATATGTTCACTATCAATATGTTATGACGTCCTCTTTTGAGCAAAAAGATGCGGTACAGCGCGTAAAAGATGCGGCCCAGATTGTTGATATCATAGGCGAATGCGTCTCTCTTAAACGGGCTGGTGCCAATATGAAGGGCCTTTGTCCTTTCCATGCCGAGAAGACCCCGTCTTTCATGGTCAATCCGGCGCGCCAGTCGTTCCATTGTTTCGGCTGCGGCGAGGGAGGGGATGTCTTCAATTTCATGATGAAATACTATAACCTCACATTTCCTGAGACCCTCAAGCAGCTGGCCCAGCGTTACCATATTACCCTGCCGGACAGGCAATTTTCTGCAGAAGACCAGGGCAAGGCTGAAAAGCGGCAGAAACTTTTTGATGCAAACGAACGGGCAGCCCGCATGTACCATGAATATCTGCTGCATCATGCCGGGGGGGCAGAGGCGCGTGCTTACCTGGGAAAAAGAGAGATAAGCCAGGAGATGATCAATGTCTTTGAACTTGGATATGCTCCCGCGGGCTGGGATTTTTTAAGCAACAAGGTGGCGAAGTCTTCAATTACCCTGGCTGAGGCAGAAGAAGCCGGCCTGCTGGTCAGGAAAGAGAGGGGAGGATTCTACGACCGTTTCAGGGACAGGATCCTGTTCCCAATTTTTGAATTGACCGGCAGGGTTGTCGGCTTTGGCGGCAGGGTTCTGGGAGAGGGAGAGCCCAAATATCTTAATACACCGGAAACACTCATCTTTGACAAAAGCCGCATGCTGTTCGGGCTCTTTCAGCATCGGGACGCCATCCGCAAGGCCAGACAGGCAGTCGTTGTTGAAGGTAACTTTGATCTTCTGGCCCTGGCCTCCTTCGGGGTAGATAATGTGGTGGCACCACTAGGTACAGCCTTGACCCGGCCCCAGATCAGGCTTTTAAAAGGTTACGCCGATGAGGTCGTCCTGCTGTTTGACGGGGACGAGGCGGGTATAAAGGCGGCCATGCGTGCTGTGCCCTTGTTTCTTGCCGAGCAGGTTGCAGCCAGGGTGGCCCTGCTGCCGGCCAGGCATGATCCTGACACATACATAAGGGCGCACGGCAGGGAAGGGCTGGTGAAATGCCTGGAGTCCGCTCTTCCCATCCTGGAATTTGCCTTTGATCACCTGAAAGACAAGCATGGCATGAGCATGACGGGCAAGGGAAAGATCCTTGAAGAACTGGAGCCGCTTATCCAGGCTTCGGGAAGCAGCCCGTTCCAGCAATCAGTGCTGATCTCGGAATTCAGCAATAAGCTGGGCCTGGACCCGGACCAGATCATGCGGGGATTTAAGGCAGCAGCCAGGCAGAAAAGCCCCGGCAGGCCGGCAGGTGCGATTGCCGGCCCTACAAAGGAAGAGGCGGCCCAGGCCAATATCCAGCTTCCCAGAAAACAGGCGCAGCTCCTGGAGTTCCTGATTTTTTATCCCCGCTACCTGAAACGGTTTCTTGAAGCAGGCATCGAGGACATACTGGTTGAGAAACGGGCCAGCAGTATACTGAGCGCTTTGCAGAAACTGGCCGCAGAAAGTGAGGAGGTTAACCCTGAACGGCTCATGGAATATCTGGCGGAAGGTCCGGAACGTTCCTACGTGTCGCGCCTCCTCATCTCCTCCCCTTTTCTCAGGCAACATGACCAGGAGAAGGTGACAGAGAATATGGCGGATGAGATGCTTGTCTGGCTCGTCCGTTATCGTTTTAAAAAAGAGATCCAGCAGTTGAGCGAGGAGATACGAAAAGCCCAGCAAAACCAGGATCAGGAGCTGCTGGAAGAATTGCTGCTCAGAAAAGCCGGGCTGAATAAATATCTGGCCTCCATGAATGTCGGGGATAATTAGGGTGGCAGACAGCAAATACCTGCAATCATGGCTTGCTCTGCACCTGGTCCCGGGTTTGGGGCCTGTGACATGCCATAAGCTTGCGGCTCATTTCGGAGGTCCGGACAAGGTATTATCCGCCGGGATTCCCGATTTGAAAGCAGTATGCAGTTTGCGCCAGGAGAGCTTGGCCGCTTTAGACGATGAGGGGCGGCAGAACCTTAAAACTCTGGCCAACAATGAGATTGCCCGGGCAGCGGCAAGAAATATTTCAATAATTGCCTGTAACGATCCACGCTATCCTGCACTGCTGCAGAATATCCATAATCCCCCACCTGTCCTCTATGTGCTGGGGAATCCTGATGTGCTCAACGGCAAAGGGATCGGCATCGTCGGCTCACGGGCTGCCACGCACTATGGCAGAAGTATAGCCGAACAGATGGCAAACAGCCTGGCCAGGCAAGGCTTTGCCATCATAAGCGGCATGGCCCTTGGCATTGATACTGCAGCCCATAAGGGGGCCCTGGCAGCAGCAGGCAGGACCGTTGCCGTGCTGGGGTGCGGCCTTGATATTATCTATCCGCCCGGCAACCACAAGCTCTATATGGACATTGCTTCCTCAGGGGCAGTTGTCAGTGAGTATCCGCTGGGCACCCAGCCCAACAATTTTCGTTTCCCAGCCCGCAACAGGATCATCAGCGGCCTCTCTCTCGGGGTAGTGGTGGTTGAAGCGGCAAACCGCTCAGGTTCTCTGATCACGGCAAGCCTTGCCCTGGAACAGGGCCGGGAGGTATTTGCAGTTCCCGGCCGCATCGATTCAGTGAAAAGTGCCGGCACCCACACCCTTCTGCAGCAGGGGGCAAAATTGGTTCACAGTGTTAACGATATTGTCGAGGAGTTTTTGCATGCAGAACCCCTGGAAAATCAAGGTGATACAGACCACGAAAAGAGTGAAGAAGAACCTGTTTCGCAATTGAACCGGGAAGAAGCCGCGCTTTTGGCATATCTTGATGTGTATCCGCGGACAATTGACGAGATAGTGAGGGAGAGCGGTTTTACATCCCAGAAAACAAGTGAACTGCTTCTGCTCCTTGAGTTGAAGGGCATGGTGGAGCCCCTGCCCGGCAAATGCTACCAGAAAAGTTCTACACTCTCCAAGTAAGTAATTTTTTTTTATTTCCTGTGCATGGCAACTATAAACGAACTTTTTCGGCGGGCAATGACAAATTGTTTTCCAGATAACAGCCGTTTTCGTTAATAATGCCTGCTTGTCTGATAACTGGTTCATACCTTGCTTTAAAACCGCAGTGGTTATCGAAAAACATGGGATGTTCCTGCGGTCGGACAACTCTTATTTTTTGATAGACTTCCTGCCTGCCAATTTCACAGATTTTTCTTAATATGTAAGCTCTCGGGTCCATTTGCAGCGTATGACCCAAACGGGCAAAATCCCTGCTTCTTGCCTTGTTGTTTTTTTGAATGCGCTGTCCCTGGATGGTAATGACAATAATTTCTTTATTACTCGTATCAAGGAAGAAGCTCACCTTGGCGATATAACTGCAGTCTGTGCCATGGGGTTGTTGTTCAGACGCCTTGGTCAAATAACAGCAGATCCCCGAAGTGTCTTCCGCAGCACCTTCTTCCATTAATATTTTCAAGTTCTCTTCCAGGTAAACAGGACCTCCATATTTTTTCATGAATTGGGCCCGGGTGGCCAGTGTTTCATGAATAATTCTGCCGTTTGCCTCCAATTTTCTGACAACCTCATCGGTCGTTGTTTTTTCGAGGCCGTGCAAAAGAAAGTAGGGGTAAGGAAAACAGGCATAGTCGCCGTCAACAATAGGCTCTGCGTAGGTCTGGAGCGCTTTTGCAATGGCCCGGGAAAAAGCCTTAATGCTTGTTTGATCTCGCAAGCCTCTAAAGGCGCGATCAATTAAAATCATTACCAGACCTATATGATCGCTGAAGCTCAGTCCCCGGATTACTTTAACAGCCCGCGGAAAAGTCCCGGCATCGGTTACCAGGTCGCGCTTCTGCTTGATAACCTGATAAAGAGAAGAGTCAAATTTCTGCTCATCAAACGAGTCTGAATTATGCAGGTATTCTTCTATGCGGTGAGAAAATGTTTTTTTGCGTATGGTTGTCATGCTGCCCTGACAACAAGAAGCCTGTTGATGAGACTTTGACCGTTAAAGATGGCTATGGCCCGTTTGCCCTGCTTACGGAAAGGCATTTCAACAAAACCCTTATGTTTTTTGACTGCCTGGAATATTGATCGGTAATGCCGGATGGTACTGATAACTTTGGCGAAAGGGGTATATCTCTCTAATACTTCCGCTTCGGTCATGTTGTAAATTAGATTGCCTATATGGATTTTCACAGGCGGCCTCTTTGCAAGAGCAACTGCAACAAGAAAAAGAATACGACAGGCAATAGAGAATATACTCACTCACTGTTTTAATACAAGGTTATTAATTTTCCCCGTATATCTCTGTTTTCTGAGAGTTACAGGGCAGGCCGGAATTTGCCTCTCCGGCTTTATATGTATAATTTCTGACTAAGAAGTTATAAGGTCCATTTCACATGGAAAACAAAATTTGTCTGCCATAAAATCTGTTTCATCCGAACATTAATGCTCCACACCTGAGTTGTTTTTAATATTGTTATGATATTAAACTCTCAACAACAGCCTCGCTGTTATGAAGTAGATTAATAGTCCAGTAATATCAACGATGGTGGTTAAGGCGGGACTCGCTACCACGGCCGGGTCCAATTTTAATTTTGCAGCGCCCAGGGGGAGCAGCGCCCCGACCAAAGTGGAGGTCACCACCTGCAGTCCCAACGCAAGAGAAATTGCGAAACCGATCCGGATTAACGAATAACTGTCTGGAATGGTTGATCCGCCGCCTAGATAAATGACCCTGAGAAAAGCGATTAATCCGAGGAGAACAGCCAGCAACAGCGAAATCTGAAATTCTCTGGTTAAAATGCAAAGGATGTCTTTTGTCGTAATCTCTTTAAGGGCCAATGCGCGGACCACCAATGTCGCGGACTGACTTCCGGTGTTGCCACCGGTATCGGCCAACATCGGCATGAAAGCCGCCAAGACAGTGAATTGCATTAACAAACCCTCAAAACTTTGGACAATAAAGCCGGATACCAAACCGAGGATTGCCAGTGCGGCCAGGAACGGCCCGAGTACCAAGCTACGCCGTCTCATGGATCGCTGCCTCCTTTTTCCTGTCCAGCCCTGCCTTGTGCCGGCCATCTCAGAACTTCACCGTCGCACCGATGCGGATGCTTCTTCCCTCGGCAAAGACGCGGGGATCGTTGAGGGCCACCCAATCCTGGAGCCCGTCCTCGTTCAGGTCATCCTCGAGGTACGCTCCGC